>Ga0207906_1000095_pt1 | contig 74636 bp, 100 predicted proteins | sample LinPmetageLP37_FD_184050 | JGI IMG/M metagenome (GOLD analysis project Ga0207906, IMG submission 184050) | Marine viral communities from the Pacific Ocean - LP-37 (SPAdes) | ecosystem: Environmental > Aquatic > Marine > Oceanic | place: Pacific Ocean | collected 2010-06-16 | reverse complement strand
TCATACTTTAGAAACAGTGGGGCGATTTCTCATACTTTAGAAACAGTGGGGCGATTTCTTATACTTTAGAAACAGTGGGGCGATTTCTCATACTTTAGAAACAGTGGGGCGATTTCTCATACTTTAGAAACAGTGGGGCGATTTCTCATACTTTAGAAACAGTGGGGCGATTTCTCATATTTTAAAAATCATGATCAACCCTTTTATTTAAATTGTGTACATACCAACTTTTATTGCTGTACTGATATGAGCGACAAAAGTTGTTACTTGAGCTATTGAGCCACCTTGTTATTTGCCCCTTGGCTGTAGTTTTACTAGCGTAAGTCTTTACACGCTTTTCCACCTCAGTATCAATCGATATATAACAAAAATGGACTTGGACACACTCTGATTTACTGCCCAATAGTTTTAACCTCAACATGTTTTTTATGGATAACCCGTTGCTCTGTGTTTAAGAAAAGAAGTACAGAGAGATATTAACCCCGCTGCACTTCTTTGTTTAGCTTTACGCATGCAATCAACCCTTGCAAATACGAACGCTTCTGCTCTTTTGTCATTAGACAAAAGTTAAAGCATATTTGGTCATTGAATTTTTTGCACGCGTTACACATAGTTCTTAACCATGTTGACACTCAAGGTCACGCGGTGTTTTTTTGGTTGTTCAAACGAATTTCTACTTTTTCTAATACAAAGCAAAATATAACAAAGTATCACAATAGGTAGAGCCACTTGAAAAACCATAGTGCTGGTAAATACAGCACTGTTAGTTGCTAGTTCGTACATAGAGACATCCTTTATTTGGTTGAGTTATCCGAAAACCCCCTTTAAAAAGAAGCTTTCGAGATAACCCAACCAGGACGCTCTAATACTTAAGCAAATTGCCCCATATACAGTGATTTAAAAATCCTGTTTTTCTTTTAATGCGCGACTATATTACCGCAAATTGATATAATGTGACCTGCAACGAGATATATTTTTTACTTCGGTAAAGTTTTTTTCATCGTCATTAGGAGAATATTTAAAATGACAATTCAAATCCGCGAATTCTTAAAAACACATTTCAATTTAGGTGCCGACTCGGACACCGTAAAAAAAATCACCCCAGCATGTTTAGAAACACCTTTCTACCAAAACCAGCGGGGGAAGCTTAAGCCCAATCCAGACTACATGCCCCCTACACCCTATGATATTGGTAACTTCAAAGAAATAACCAGTATGTCTACTGGCGATCTAGGTCGAAGAACGGGCATAGATGCAGCCAATATGAGTAAAATCATCGGCCAACGAAATTACGAAAAGAATAAAAAAATGCATTCGTGCATATGGAGACCCTTAGTAGAAGCCGCTGGGTTAACCTCTAGACATATTTTGAAACCTCGATTTGCCGATATTCGGGAGGAAGTTTTAGAAACGTCTCAAATACTCCCAACCAAGCATGAGCTCTTTTTAATTTGCGGCCTGTCAGGTCTAAGTTATGAAGAAATTGCAGAACAATCCTCTCTGAATCCTAGCCGGTTAACAGCTAACGCAAGAAGGGGCCAATCACCAGAAAATGAACACACACAGCAAAAAGCCCCAGCAGATTTAAAGAAAATTTTGGAACTCTCAGATATATTGACCCAAGATGTAGATCTAACTCTTGAAGAATGGAAGTGTATAAAGAGTGCTCTTAACATCAAAGGCGTAGGTTACATTACTACCCCCCCAAGAATTCGGGCATGTACCATTTCTACGGAAAGAGAAACGTATTCACCTTATAGAAAAAATAGAAAAGAAGCAGAACACCTCAAGGATGAAAGTAATCACCAGGATAATCATTTAACATCTATACGCGAATTCTACCCATCACTGCTAGAAAGCCAAAATGATCCTGTAGCTGCTAATGATGGCCTTGTGACCATACAAACCGATCGCTCTGCGCCATATTACGAATTATCAGTTGAACAATATCAGCCTCCCACCCCTAAAGAGTTAATGCAAATTGTTAGGTGGACTGGTTTTAGTTTAGGTGAAATATGCTACTTGATTGATATGAATACTAAGACACTGGCCTTCTTAATGTCACCCAATGCTGAAGATCATCTTTATGAGCATCAGAAGGCCGTAAGTGATTCGAAACCTAAAACTAAACACATCAAGTATTCACAATGGCGTCGATTACTTGAATCTTTCAACCTCGTTCATCAGAAACAGATAAGACGGGCAGGGGAGTTATAAAGTAAAAGGCTGTTAAACAGCCTTTTTTTTCATCTAAATGAACGGGAAACACCTGAGTGTTATTATATGACCATAACGTCACATAGGACATCTAATGTATGCAACAGAAGACCCACGTCATAAAGGCAAAAGGACGCCCACCGTTACAAGAGGCGGATAAACTTAAGCCCAGATTTACGCTTGCTCTGTCAGATAAGGAATACGATAATTTTTTGGAGGCCAAAGAGATTTTGGGGATAAAGAAAGGTGAACTTGCAAGGAACATGATAAAGCTGACCTCAAGCCAAATACTTGAAAAAGACCCACAAACAATGGAAATAATAACGTCTAACAAGTGATGTGAACCAACTACCAAAAACGCTTTATCAAGCGTTTTTTTTTGCTTGAAATTAATGTAACCCAGATAAAAAAAAAGCCGCATAAATGCGGCTAGTAAAACTTAAACATTAACTAGTTTACTCACTAGTTTTTTTGGGTTTGACTACAATAGAATTTAACAATCCTTTGTAATTGATATAAGTCTTTTCGTTGAAAGCCGAAGCTTCCGCAAAAAGGTTACTAATTTCAACCTCAACCAATAGTTTCTCTTCTGTAGATGCATCAATCGCAGCGACGACCTCATCAATACCTTTAGTCTTCTTAGTGATGATGAATGAACCGTTCAAATAACGTGTTTTATCTTTAACATCAGAACCGGACATTAAGGCCAGCTCAGCTACTTTTGTTCCTGAAGGTAAAGACGCTACTTTGGTGAATAAAGCTATAGTCGTTGATTTCATTATTTTACTCCTTAATACGATAGCAAAAGCGCTTCGTTTATTTGTTTAACGAAGCTAATCTTACCACTGCATTCAATAGAATTTGCCCTCTCAAAATAAAAAGACACTTTTGGAAAGCTCAAATGTTGCTCGCAACATGAGTAAATATTACGCGATTCCCCCTTATAGAATCGCTCATTGAAATAAAGACTTAAGCTATGGCCAACGTAGATGATTCTGCACTCACAACGAATGTTCATCGGTATTGGGAACAACTTTGGTTTTAATATCGAGCAAGAAATTTAGCATGCTGAATTTTCTACTCTACGTGATGCAAGTAGCATGCAATTACTAGGAAGTTCCGAAAACACCCGATCCGTTGTTAAAGTTTGTATGCAGTCGATTCTTAGTGCATTAGCCAAAAATCGGCTAACAAAGCCAGGGACGCCCATTCGGGCTACAAGAATTGTGATGAACACAATTCCAAATGCATTAGCCGAAAATCGGCTAACAAAGCCAGGGACGCCCATTCGGGCTACAAGAATTGTGATGAACACAATTCCAAGTGCATTAGCCTAAGATCGGCTAACAAAACCAAGGACGCCCATTCGGGCTACAAAACAATGCCATATGAACTCACTACGTTAGTTCTTATGGCACGGCTTCGCCAATGCAACGCTACGCTAAAGTGATGAAAGACTTCGCCTTTCCTCTCTTCGTTCGCTTTAAACAAGCTCAAACACTACTCGTTCCTCATAGGTTTGCTCATGTTTCAAACTCTCTGAGCCGCCGCTAAGCCCGACTAGACTACTGGCGCTTCGCTAGTAGTCGGGCAACGCTCTAGGTTAGACTGTCGTCATAACCTAGAGCGTTTACAACGCGGCGGCTCAGAGCAAAAAGACTTTACATTTTTGGGTTACAGTTAATAGCGGATTTTATGGGGTAGAATACAGCCCATAAAACAACCCTAAAATGCTCTGTAAGACTCGATAGAGCATGCAGTCAGGAACTCTAATCGTGGGAAATTTAAACTCTGTACAAGAGCAAATAGAGCACATTAAAAAAATAAGAAAAAAAAGGCGTATAAGCTCTAGCAGACTCAACAAATATCTACATGAAATATTAGAATTGTCGCTCCTACACGATGCCTCATATGCTGATATAGCTTTGTGGCTTAGAACATATAAGAGAACTAAAGTATCGCGACAAGCAGTAGGCACATTTATAAATAGACATTTAGCCACGCTAGACGGGATCGAAATCTCACCGTCGAATGAAAATAAGGCTGATACCAATGGCTAAAAAGACACTGATTGAGCAAGCCAGAGCCATGCTAAAAGGGGAGTTAGCATTAGGAAAAGCAAAGAAAAGCGTTGATAGCATTGGCCAATCTCCATTCAAGAAGTTCACCTCACTAAGAAGCTTCAATGAGACGACTGCGGCTTTGGCAAGAATAGGGGCTGCATTAGGCGTTGAACGGCTCAAGAACATTGACAGCGCTAAAGCGCACGAGTACCTGATCAACAGAATTAACGATGAGCGCTCGCACAATAAAATTATGCATGCAGAATTTTCAAATCGATACGTATCCCAAAAAACAATCGATGCAGAACGTAAAGCCTTATCAGTATTACTAAAACAGGATATACCCCGTATTCAAACCCCCCACGTATCTGTTAAAAAAGCACGCGCTTATACCAATGAGCAGGTTGCCGCTATCGCTAATTGTCAATCCGAAAAAAATGCATTATCAACTCGGATAGCTCACCATGCCGGTTTAAGGGCATCAGAACTGCTCACTCTTCAACGCAAGGATGAACTGAAAATTACTGCAAGCCGCTCTTGGAATAAAGATCGTTTCGCGGGAGAGTCAGGAGTGCGATACGTGGTTAAAGGGAAGGGGGGATTAATCAGAGAGGTTATCTTGTCTAATGATTTGGTCAAAGAGCTTGAGGCGAATAGAAGGGTAGAACCAATTGTAGTCAAAGATAGGGGCATTAATCATACATCCTATTACGATATATCTGGAGGCAATAAGTTTAGTTCGTCCTTTTCAAATGCAAGTCAACAAGCACTTGGATTTAGCAATGGAGCTCATGGTCTACGCCACCAATATGTCCAATCTAGAATGATCGTGTTGCAAACATTGGGACATACTGAGAAATCAGCGAAGGTGATCGTATCTCAAGAAGTAGGTCACTTTAGAGCATCAGTAACAAGCGTCTATTTAAAATAAATTGTGCATGCATAATTTTACTTTGCGCAAAAAAAAGGCCGCAAGGCGGCCTATTTTCATACTTATCAAATTACTAACCAAACAATACAACTTGCTCAGGTAAATCAATGTTGGTTTCAACACATTCACTCTTCTTTGAGTCACTTTTAACTAATGTTAAGCGTTTCAAAGAATCAGTTCCAGTATTACCAATATGATTACCCCAACGACCTATCGCTTCTCCAACAGATTTAAACACCGGATAAATAACAGACTGGCCTAGTATTTCGTGGCTTGTCTTAAAGCTTAGCCCATCAATCACTGAAATAAGTTCATGAGGCAAACCTTTAATTCTGGCGTGTTCTACTGGTGTAAATAAGCGCATTAGCCCATTCTCTTCGTAATTTGGATGAAGTAAGAATTGGTCACAACTACCACCTTTGTTATATAACCGGCGAATAGTCGTAACTGCTTCCTCACTTCCCTCATACAGTGATCTCTTGAATCCTTTCCCTGCTTCTTTATCCGTAATCTCTTTAGCAGCGAGATACGAATATGTTTTCCAGGACTTATCATCGAGAGGCACATTTTCAAGAACCATACTGACACTTTTGGGTTTATCAACTAACTTAAGAAGCAGATCAAAATCAAAGCTGTCGTCATTAGCGGCTAAACCATTAGTCGTTGCTACGAGGCACATACGTTCTCTTGATTCCAGCGCACCAAAGGTATTCCCCTCTAGTACTTCTATCTTCAGATCGTAGTTCCAATGATTAAGCATTGCTTTAATCACTTGCATACTAGACGTCTCGATATAATCTGGAACACATTCGAATATTGCTAGGGCAGGGTTGAAGGTCTTCACAAAATTCAGTAAAGAATAAAAAGCCGCTCCTGCGTCTTCATCATGCTCTGCACTCTCTAGCTTCTTCTTAGTCTTACCAGCTTTACTAGCGCCAACACACGGTATTCCAGCGACGATTATGTCTAAACCTTCACAATCGCGAAGTTCAACATCCTCGATACTTGAGTGAACTAATATCGAATCGTCTCTGAATAATTGCGGTTGGTTACGCACCATCGAGCTTAGGTACTTGGATTCTCTTTCTACAACAAACTTGTTGTAGCTATCAATTCCAGCAGATTCCAGCCCGTCGTGTATAGCCCTGTCAAGAATACCGCCACCCGAAAAAAGTGAACCAATTGTCAAAGTCTCTTTATTTCTAATTTTAGAAATAAATCGTTCAACTCTTTCAGAACGTGATTTCTCAGAACTGTGCGCTTCTACTTTCAGGGAGCCGTTTCGCACTGTTACTCGTAACGCAACGCCGACACCAAACATCTTAGACAAAATATCGTCGCGATATTCAATAAGAGGCTTAGCAATGTTGGTAGTTCTTTCGGTTCTTTGACTGACGCGCTTTGTGCCGTTTTCATCTTTCTTTAGGATGATATATTTTTTATCTAGATTGATATCTTCACTCAGTTTATCACCAGGACTAAATGAATGATCCAACTGACTTCCTTCTAGCCAAAAACGCGCTACACCTTTAGATATACCAACTTTTGTATTGATTAACGTAATCATTTAATTCTCCAAAATACGGTAGCAAAATGCTCCGTTTATTGATTTAACTCAGTGATTATAAAGCCTCGTCTCAATTTAAATATTCGAGACAAAAAAAAAGCATCTGTAAGATGCTTTTGGAACAATGTAGGGCAATCAGCTTATCTAAAAGTGTATTGCCCTCTAAATAGCCGCTGTAAGCCACTATTAGAGTTTAAGAAACCTTTAATGAATCCTAGATTGATATACCAGCCTAGAGTGACAGGTTCTTGAGTTATGCTAGTTTTTTCACCCAGCTCCAAATCCTGCACAGTCTCTTGCGCTAGGTATTGGCATAACTCACCCCAGGACTTTTCAACATGCTCAAATCCTTCAAATATACCTAGTACATTTTCACCTTTAAGATAGCTGTACATCATTCTTATTGAATACTCATCCCCTACAAATCCAGATATTCTTTTCATGCACTCGACCATCGCTATGTGTCGTTTAGACAAAACAAAATACTCAGATTGGGCAGTTTCGTCTATTGCTTGAGACATATGCCAAACACAGACTCCACAGAGCTTATAAATAGGTTCGTTACTATGGAGGATTGAACTCATTTGGAATTGCTATTTCTAGAAAATAAAGCGTGAATTGCTACAATTGCTAATGCAGGTATGAAACTTGATATAGCGTATGGAATAACACCAAACAACATGAGCGTAGCTGACCCTAAAAGAGCTAGCATACTAATTGGGAATGTATATTTGCGATTGAACATGAATGATGGCTCCTACCAGTTTAAAGAAGACGCATTATAAGAGTAAAAAAACACGCTTTTTTCGGTTTCAGAAATTATCTAGCCAACAATCATTGCTTCAGTCAAAATTGGTCAGCAAATTAAGTAAGGAGTTTCCACTAATAATCTTTATATGAGGGTTTTTCTTCGCCTGAACATGGGATGCCTTGCCGGTTTTACCGCTGTGAATGAATAACCCCTTTCTATTCTGTCGTTTACATATAGCGGCGAAAGTATTTACGTCCTCTTGACGGATATAACCTGAATACCTTTTGGCCTGAATAAGTAAAGTGAATCCCCCCACAATGACACGACCGTCAATACCGCCATCCCCTGTATACTTCTTGTTGCGAATAATCTCATGGCCATGCATCTTCAGAGCTGAAAGAATCATTTCCTCAAACACAAAGGGATCAACTTTTCTAATGTAGCAAAACTGGCCACTTTGACATTTTATGGTGCCAATTTTTTTTAGAATTTTATCAGCAGAGTTAATCTTGTATTGATGCTTTGTGAGTTTTCTATGGACAAACAAGTTTCTGAGAACTATCAGAATTAATATTAATATTGCCCAGGGGAATATTGCGGAAACTACGCTCGTTCCATAACTCTCGAATGACTGCACTGATGCATACCTAGTAAACATGCTGGATAGGCTAATCATGACTTATTCTGTAAGAGCGTGTTCTAAGGCCAAAAAAAAAGCATCTAAGATGCTTTTTCGGTTGAATTAATCAAACAGTTTTTGTGTCCAAAAAGTGAGAAGCAACCGTGCTTAGTTACACCGTCCTTTTTTTCACTTTTGCGATAGTACCGCCGCATTTGTACCAAATAGTAACATGTGGATACGGCTGCCTTACACACTTCACAGTTTCCGTACCGTTCTGAACCGAATGGCAAACGTTTTAAGCTATACGCATGGCCATACTCAATATCCATATTCGTATAATACTTATTCGGCTCTCTCACAATGAGCTTCATCATTTCTGATTCTGCTTCATCATAAGAATCAACATCATCAATAAGCGCCTCTCCACTTACGAGTTCTACAACAGAAAATGACACTTTATTATTAAAGTGATGATTAATAGTAGAAACTTTCAGCTCAAATCTATTCATTGCTAACTCCATTTTGCGGTAACTACATAGTTCCGCTTCATTATTTAAAGAGCCTTAATACTAGCTTTGAAAATCAACAACTTTTCCACAGCCAAAAAAAAACCGTCGCGAGGACGGTTTTTATTAAAGGCTGTATTGACTGATACAGTCTTCGATAGGCTTATCTACCTCATCAAAACATGTATTTAAACCTTGCACATAAAGCTGTCCGTTTTTTTCAACAACAGACGGAATAAATACACCATCTTCAACACTCGAACCGTTATTCTCGTGAAAAACATTTTCAGCTTCTTCAAGTGTATTGATTATTTTAACGCCAGCTAACTTGCTACTATCGACCGGAAGCTCTGTGCATAGTAAGTAGCCACTCTTGTTTTCATAGTATTTCATATACTTATTTCCTGTGCTCAAATTGCGATAGCCAGATTGCTTCGCTTCATGTTTTAACAAAGCCATTTTGCCCCAGGAACAAGGCACTTTTCTGAAGTCGAAAAAAATAAAGCCTAACGCGCTCAGCTTATTAATTAGCGGACGTTGGAGGAACCAGTTCTTCATTAACGTCACTGAATATTTTACGTTTAAAAAGCACTGCATTTTTCGCCAAATAATCAGCCATTTCGTTGCCATCATTACCAGAATGACTTTTGACCTTTAATACTCTTACCTTCCCTTCTAACAATTTATATCTTTGAAGTACGTTTTCTGACATCATCATCAACCATTCAGGAACTTTTTTGCCGTGGACAAGCCGAATCAACACTTGGCAATCAACTATCACTTGACAGGTTTGACCTTGACTAATTACCCCATAGGCAATATCCAAAGCTTCACTAAATCCATCCAATTCGGCAACTAATGACGACTTTGCAATCTTGTAATGTCCCGACAAAGTTCGAGATAGCACACCATTTTCATATACCGCAATACCGCAACCTACCCGTTGCATTTTTTCGCCATTTACAACGATGTTTTTACCACTACCGTCACTGAAAATTGTGACATCTGTATCAATCAAACTAACCTTTGTGGTGAGTCCTTGTGTCTTACGGTTTCTAGAAATATCGACAACCTCAAAAAACACCATTTACACCTCATACTAATTTAAACTCTTGCGGTGCATTTGTGACCACACCTTTTAACCTTTCCAGCTCTCAAATCATGTGGACGCTTATACGTTTCGACACCACAAAGGCATCGACAGTGAGCTAGCTTTTTGCCTTCTACATTTTCAATCTCAATGAAAGTGAGACACCCATATGTACCCCCTGCTTTCATTTGATTTAGTTCACAACCTTTGTGAGTCCATTGCCCTCTTTCAATATTCGCACGTTTGACTTCGACCTTTTCCCCACATAATTGACACTCACAAACATACATGATCTCGCTTTTCTTATATCGTTCACTAACGATTATGATACTTCCAAACACATCGCCCAGCTTATATCGTCTAATTGGCATATCTGGAGCGCCAATATTTTTTAAGGAGGTTTCATCTTTTAAGCAACCGCAACTCTTGACCCTACCAGTTCTCAGAGCCGTATTCATTCGGTTAACCTCTACCCCACAGTCACACAAGCATTTTGAAAGCGTCTGGTTACTATCGGGGCAAATATGATCCCCTTTCGAAACAACCAGCCGACCAAAACGCTCTCCTTCGTGTAGATAGATTCTCTTTGGCACAACTAACTCGCTAATCGAGCGAATTTTTTTATTAACGGGGAATCATGATCAAAATCTTCAAGCTCATTAGTTGCCTGAATAATTTCTTTATCACCCATCTTTTTCATGATGGCCTCTGTCCTTGCGCTTACAAGGTTTTTCCTTTTTTCAAGCAGGGATGTTAGGACTTCCTGCGGATACAGAATCTTTAACGATTCAATAATTACAAGCTGCTCCAAACTGTTCGAAATGGACTCAACCGCGCTATTTTTATCTTGGCTATCACTCATCGTTTTCCTTATTGGCCCAAAGGCTTGTCTACTGTTTTGACTATATTTCACTTTAAAGTTGTTTAATCATTTTTCATATTAAAGCCAAAGCACTAACGCGCTCCGCTTGTTGATTACCGGAAAAGACAAAAAAAAAGCCCGAAGGCTTTTTTATGCTGCTTGGTAATCAAACTCACTTTGCTGCTCTACATAATCGTCAAATACTTCACAGGAAGTAGAACACACCGTCGGATCATCATTCTCTGACTCTTCCAACTCAGCAATCCGCTCTTCTAAATTCTCCAAAGGAAGAATTTTAGATAATCTAACTACTTCGCCTGTAGATAGCTTACCTCTATAAATTACACCTTGATCATATTTCGCATTCTCTAAAATACGAACGTTATTATCCATAATAACTGCATTGAATTTTTCAGCAAAAAAAGGCTCTTTGATAGCTGCCGCCACCAACTTAACAAGCGATTTTTTTATACAAAAAACACAATTTCCTAGCTCGTAATCAAGATCTAAGTTAAATGGTTGTTTTTGCCACCAGTCAACTATCTGCTTCTTACCAAAGTTCGATAATTCTGCTAGATACCTTATTGGCCTAACAGCTTTTTTTGGGCTATCAAACATATCGTCCATGACATTAAAATGCTTTAGACGATTTGGTTCATCAGCTCGTATACCCAACCACGTTACATAGTTACCGCGACCAAATACTTCATCGCAATACTTGTCATGGGGCTCGGTTTTAAGTCTAGATGTACAGTAAGGCGTATTGATCGTAGGAGTACCATATTTCGCAACCATATCAATCCAAGGCTGAAGGTCTGGTTTTAGGTCTTCGATATCAACAAGAGAGTATGAAACACCAATATTGAATTCAGGGTTAACTTTCGCCCGTATACATACGAGTTTTATCCCCCAATACCTTACAATATTTTTGATGAATTCATACGTTTTGGGATGCTCAGCGCCAGTATCCATAAAGATATAATGCACATCCCACCCATGATTTATCCTCTTATCTTCCATCAGTTCAACTAAGTAACCTGAACTTTCACCGCCTGAAAGACTTACTACGTGTACTTCTTGCATAGTTATTTACTCCGATTACGGTAGCAAAATGCTCCGTTATTTAATCAATCAAAGTAATTTTAAACTATGCTCACCAGTACATAGTAAGAAGCAAAAAAAAAACAGCAACTAGGTGCTGTTTTTGCTCAAGAAATTTGTATCTAGTTAGCCAGATGCTAATGTTTAACCTATGGCTCCCCTCATATTTTATTCGCTAATTAATACCCTGCATCTATTTCAAATTCCACAGTTACACCAACTTTATTCATTGCATTTAAAAGCTGATTAACCGGCTCCATTATGTACCCAGTAAAAATATCGAAACAAGCTTCACCATTCTCATTCTCAAAATCACATTGAAAAATAACACTGATATTAGTTGTAATAACTTTTTGACTGCGTTTTTTTTCAATTAATTCGATAAGCCAAATACAAACGTGACGAGCAGTGTTCTCACAAAACTCTCTACCCAATCCACGACCTCTTAAACTTGCTAGCAAGCAAATAGCTGTGAATTCAATGTAGATAACATCATTTACGACTGAATCATCCTGATTTGAATCAGCTAAGTCTAAAAGAGATAACGCGAGCAATCCAGATAGCGAATTATTAACAAACAGCTCATAAACGTTCGTCCCTTCCTTTATAAAATTTTTCTCATGAAGTAAAACGCCCTCATTATTGATTTTTTCCATGAACCGACGGATAAGGCCATTGCTACATGAATCTTTCTTAAAGACGTGTTCTTCGCCTGAAACATAAGTAACTTTCTTCACTTCCTCTTACCCCACTTTAGATGCATTTTTGATATTTTTTATTCTCGTGAGCTTTGATTTCAGCAATTTCAATTCCTTAATTCCATCATCAATATCAACTTGCCATTCTGCCGCTTCAGCCTGATCAGTTTCCTCTTTCTGGTATTCATAACAACACTCGATTGAGTGTTCTTTATCTTTGATAGCAAACTTTAACGCAGCTAATTGAGTGGTAAATATGCCCAAGGGTAAATCACTACCGACACTAAACTGAATTCTGTAAAGCTCAGGTATTGACTTAAAAAAACCAAAATCTCCATTTTTGCGTGACCGCTTACCCCAAGTTACGTATTTAATCTTTCGGGTAACATTCACATATTTTTGCTGATGATACTCAGCTAATGGGGATTTTACACCGTACCTAGTTTGACTTCCCCGCTTGCATTGAATACTTCTAACATACCACTCTTGCAGCTCTATCGTAGAGCTACCATCATCATAGGTTAAAGCTTCGAATCGATACAATACAGCTCCTACTTTGACAATAGATGCAGGGTATTTCTGTCTAGAAGGCTCAGCTCTCTTAATACGTGACATAAAGGATTCCTAAGGGATTAAAGAAACCTCATTCTAGCACGTCTTTTATGTGCTGCAAATTTTCCCTTATCCAACTTTTTTCAATGGCCCCCCATTGAGTAATTCTGTAACTTGAGGCTTTCGTACCACCTCGACTTTCACAGATGATGTCAAGGTCTTGTAGCCCCTTCAATGTGTCCTGTAGTGTTCTGCGCGGCATGTTCGTAGCATCGATAATACCTTGAACTGTGTTAGTGCCTGAATCAATTAAATATGCCACGTACAAGCGACGATAGTAGCTAGTTTTAGTTCTGTTGTATTGGCCACTCATTCCTTAATCCTTTCTAAATACCCTTAAAAATTATCAGCATGTTCGCTATTTTTGGGGATGTCAAACTACTCTTATACTCAAGCCACTATAGCCATACTGCTTGGGCTTAATCTTTAATCACGCAATTCTACCCTCGGAACCAAGTAATTTTTTCGAGACAAAAAAAAGCAGCCTAGGCCACTTTCTTTAATTATTTAAACACCTTCAATGTGATCATTAATAGCTTTGTTAATTCATTGATGCATTCAGTTTCCAACAGCAAATTTTCAGATTCTAACTGTTCATACTCAAGACCATCATGTATCAACTTCGATGAAAACAATGAAAACCTTTTGTAATTTTGATTTTCTCGGTCTGCTAGTTTTGGGTAATCAATATACAAAACTAAACAAATACCTGTATCTCCCAGTCTTTTGCAAAAAATAGCAAGCTGGTCATTCCCATAAGTACAATCACTAAACTGTGACAGAAAATCATCTGGTATATCCGATACAGCTTCTTGATGAGCGTTAACCACCATATAGCGCTTTCCTTCTCTTATTTTACGGTAGCCAAAGTGCTCCGTTTCATTATTTAACATCACCATTATGCCCCAGGAATAAAGCACTTTTTTAAAGGCAAAAAAAAACACTCTAAGAGTGTCTTTTATTCATCCGAAATCAAACGAAACATTTGGCCTTATCACTTCTTCAATATTGCTGACAACAAGCAATGGATTTTTCGAGAGAAAGTTTTTTATATTTTCCTCTGTATCATCGATAACACCATTAAAACTACCATCATTCATAATATTAACATGCTCTAAAAGCAGCTCACCGTCATTTGAATTAATCATATTTTCAAATATCCCATGCTCAGGATTTGCACTTACAACCTCAAATTTAGTGAGTGAACTTAGAAGGCCAAAAACTACTACTTTGATCAATTTCATTCTGTTTTCCTTTACTCAAAATACGATAGCCAAATGCTTCGCTTCATTAATTAACAACATTAGTATGCACTACGACAAAGACGTTTTTTTCAAGACTAAAAAAAAAGCCCCGTAATAACAGGGCTTTTGTTTATAAATGTGCGTTTATTTAGTCACCTATAAGGCTATAAGCAAGTTGCTTGTCCTGAGTGAATAAACCATACGTATCGCGATTATTATGCTTAATTAATAATAAGTCTTCATCACTTGACCCACTGGTAATCAAAAGCGGTTCTGAGGCGTCTATTGCACTTATAGTTAACTGATTTAATTGAGTATCAGCACTGTAAGATACAGACGTAACCTGTGATTCAGAATCGAGAATATCTACTATACCATCTGAATGGAATGTCATTTCCAACACCGTAACCGCGTTGCCCTCATCTGCTAGATAATACCAAATTTGAGAATCTTGAAACTTTTCAACCGGAAGCGTTGATAAGCTAGCGTCAACATGAGATTGCACAGCAGTATCAGGTACCCAGAATTTGATATCTGAATTGTTACCTGCAATAGACGAAATCAGTAAATCATCACCAATAAACAAAAATTTGTCTAAATAATCTGTACCACTTTCGCTCATTACTCCATCAATCGAATAGCCAATACTGTAGGATTGATCATAACTACCGTCTTGCGCAAAGGCTTGATAGTCGTTAGGGAAAAAGCGAACTTTAGCGAGTTGTTCAGTAGCGTAAACCTCTGCATCTAGGTTGCCATAAGACCAGCTATCCCTTGATGTTAATAAAGCTTCCATAGTTGAAGATACTTGTTCAAATGCAAACTCATCGCCTTCAACAACCACAGTTACACTATCAATTTCGTTGTAGTCTTCCTGTTCGATAAACTCATTCATATCAATTGCTAAATCTAATTTATTCTGTGCCTCAGATACATTTAGCTCCCCTAACTCGGAAACTAAACTTCTATCCAGCAATTGAACCTTCCTAGCTGCGCCACTATTAGACGAATTATAATCTGAAAAAATTAATCCACTATTCAGATTTAAACTTGCTGCAACAGCTTCGTTAGACATATTGTTAAGGAAAGACAATGTAGTAAATGGATTAATAAACTCACTACCCGCCTTGGCTATCAGTTCGTATGAGTTTTCTACGAAGCCTGTTTTTGTATCAAGCGCTATCCCCTCATTTACCATAGCAATGAGGTTGTAAACTGAATCTGCTTCATCGATCAATACATCGCCGGTCTTATCAGTTGGAGTCGATAGAAACTCACTATCTTGACAAGACAAATCTGCATTTCTGTCAACACATACATAGGCATTTTCAATATCACTCACTCTGATTAATATTTGCTTCGGTGAAGGTTGAAGATCACCTGTATTACTGGACTCACCACCACCACCACAACCAACTAACGTAGTGAATATACCAGTAGCTAACAATGTTCTTTTAAGCATCAAATACCCCTTTAATGAATGTTTAGATTTTTATATGTGACTTAATACAAAGAATTGTAACACGCCTTTGACGTGCTTAAAAGCTTTTTAATGGTAGTTTTATTCACCACTTAATTAGCCAATAAAGCATTGTACCTTTAGCATTTTCATATTTTTCAGACCTCAGAAAAAAAGGTGATCCAATCGCCAAGCAAAAAAAAACACCCTAGGGTGTTTTTTTAGTATCGGGATATAAATAAACCCCAGTATTTTGTATAAGACCAGTGTGCATACCAGTGACAACAGGCTTAAAACTATTAACTTCGTAAAAGGTAGCTGCCCTAAAAGGATTATATGAAACCTCTATCTCCCCACCATGAAGCTCTTGCGGATATTCGAACGCATCTTGAACAAAACCGTCACAAAAAGCGTGGACGTTCCTTTGCGAAAGTCGATTTGCTCTTAACCTAGATGCTTCTGAAACCTTGAACACAAAATCTACAAGCAGTATGGAGCGAGCATAACCAACAACCTTCCCTTTATACTCTCCTGTCATGGCAAGTATCGAAAAGAACTCAGGCTTATTAAGATTTCTATAAACACGAACTTTACTATGCTGCAAGCACGGTCTAATTTGTTTTGAGACCATCGAATTGAACACACCATTCTCAAACATTTCATTCTCCAAAATACGATAGCAAAAAGCTTCGTTTCAATATTTAACGAACCAAGTATAAACCTTGTTAAAGTCATTTTTAGGCAGACGAAAAAAAAGCCACCACAAGGCGACTTTTATAAACATCTTTGACTATGAGAGAGTAATCCCTAACGCGCTCTGCTTGTTGATTACCGGACGTTGAATAACAAGTTTTTCATACCGTTGCGCTAATTTCGGTTAAGGGCTGTTCTTCGGTGTACTTAGAAAATGAAGGATGCTCACTAAGCTCGTAGAATTCTTCAATAGGAATAACGAAATTCATATAAAAATCTACACCAGGACACGTTACCCAAACCATTCCTATTGACTCATTATCGTCATGTTTAATATCACATGATTTATCGATAGTACCAGTAATTGAAAGCCATTCTTCAACAAACGCAATGGACAATCCTTTGTGCTTGACCACTACTTTATGCTCTGAATTCCGAATACTCTTATCTGGAAACACCATTGTAATTTCAGAGTTATCAGTACACTTTATAAAGTGCCACAACGGGTTCTTTTCACTCGTTCTCATAGTTCCCCCTAATCAATTATCGTATTTAAGATAGCTAACACTTCATCAACCAAATCATCTGGCGCAGATTCAATTTTTTTAGCTTTTCTTGCGACCAGATCAACCATTCTAATACCATTGATAAGAACAACCCCCTGCGTCTCTGTACCTGTACCCATTAAAGATGCTGTAAAGCCTTTTATTCTTGCGAAATCACCGCCCTGCGTGATTGGAGCAATCAATGTCATGCCTAACTTATTAAAAGCTTTGGGTGACAAAACTAAACATGGCCGAAAATCACCTTGCTGTTCTTTCCCAGCAGTCGGGTTAAGGCATACTCGAACAATGTCACCACGATGAAATAAAGCCACTATATTTCATCCCCTACGGTATCCAACTGATCCCACTCTAAAAGTTCCTTTGGCATTTCTGCATGTTCATCGCATTTAGCCAAAAGCTCGCTTAACGTGTATTTCTTCTTAACCAATTTTTGAATAATTAATCTTCCATCTTGAATGTCAGCTTGCGCAATCTGGCCGACATCAAGACCAAGTTCTTTTAGTAAAGGAGCGGGTATAACAGCACCCTTTGAATTGCCTATTTTACGAATGCATATTTCCATAACAAACACCTTGTAGCCACTTTGTTATAACCTTATCACAAACCCAATACGTGTCAACAACGTTATAACATCTAAATTGTAGGCAAAAAAAAGCACCCCAAGGATGCTTTATACTTCTGAACTTAATCTCTATTTGAAAAATTTGCTGCGACGTTATTCATCGTTTTTCCTCTGTTCCTTTACTTGACTCAGCTAGTAATTTTTCAGCATGTTTAATACTAATCTCATGTCGATCGCTATCGACCTTGTGAGCCTTCAAAAAACCTATTTCCCACGATTTTTCACATTGTTCCGTGTCAAATGATGTTCTAATAAACGCACCTAAATAATCATCAAAGCCTAAAGCTTCTGCTGAATTTTGGAGTGGTGTCGTCCAAAACTCCAAATAAGAGAGAGCATTCAAGGATTCGGTTTTGTCACCTGAAGGAAAATAAAGTCTTTCATTTATTCTTCGCTTAATTACTTCTAAAGCTTTTGAAAGTTCATCTTCGTAAGAACATACCTCACCTTTATGAAAAGTTTTAGACAAAGGTAAATAAATTTTTCCGTTTGCTTTGACTAGGGTGTCACCTTTTTTCAGAGTTATTTCGGTGTCATCTTGCTTTATTAGCAATTCACCATTTTTATGCCAGAAATCTTCGTGGACGATAAAATTCGACATTTCGATTTGATTTTCACCTGACCAAACGATTGTAGTGCTAGGCATATTTTTACCCCGTTTACTAATCAACGCAAACATCTTACATTGAGTTTTATTTAGAAGCCTTGGTGATAAAAAAATAGTTAGAGCAGATTAGCTTTCACCTGATAGATGTCATTACATGCAATGACCTCGTGGGTAGCTAGCACCCCTCCTGCATCGTCAATGTAATCCCAAAGACTATCTTGGCAATTCAAATTAGATTGAGCTATGAGCCGGTTCGCATTCACTATCAGCGAGAATTTAGAGAAGCACACGTCAATATAAGCTTCATCATAACTATTCTGAATTTTACTGTCTTTCATATTAACTACCTTCGTCCGTCACTCAACAAGTTCTTAGTGACTCATTGTATAACCAGGATCGATTAGCAAATTTCAGAACAAAAAAAAACCGCCGAAGCGGTTTGTCATTCTGTTAGATAATAGGGTGTATATCGTTTGTTATCGCACTATGTTCTATATGCAGATCACGATCAGGTTCATCATCGTTTTCACGCACAAAAATCTCAAATTTATGTTCAGCTTCTTCAATAGAAGTAGCTACAACAAATCTCACATAGTTTTCGCCTCCACAAACTCTACCGACTATTAAATAAGTATTATGATCTGGCCTCAATTGTAAGTTGAGACTATTAAGCCGTGTAACTGACTCAGAGCGTTTGTACAATGATTCAGTCGCTTCAGCTAAATTCATATCGTAATGGCCATCATCAAAAGCTATACCATTTTCATTCTCCCCCCACTTGATAGTCATAAATCGACCTACCTTTTCCAAGAAAGAATTACTAGGTCGCTTGATTAGAAGCACACGACCCTGTACCTCAACGACATCACCAAATTTAAGAGTAGCCTTTTCAATTATTTCTAACATTCTTTATTCTCTAGGTTCTATTTACGGTAGCAAAATGCTCCGTTTCTTTGTTTTACCAATCTATTGTATACCTGTTCGTGTCGAATTTTTCGACGCCGACAAAAAATGACAATTGCCAAAAAAAAACCCCGATATAATCGAGGTTTTATAAACTAAGTAACTAAACTTAAGAGTCAAATCATTTGATAGTGTGCCAATAAGCTTTCGCTATGAATTGGTGAAAAGGCTGGCGCATAATATCCACACCATCTTTAGCGGCCATGTCCATACCGCTATTGGATATATATGACCAGAGTGCAGTATCAATATCATCAATACGTTTCTCAATAACTGTTTCGCTATGTTTGATAACAACCATCGCTAACTTTTTACCAATTTCGACCGCATCAATAATGCGTACTAATGCAAATTGACCTGTTACTGGATCTTTACTTGTTTGGTAAGAGCCATAAGTACCCGTCATCAAAAGTTCGTTAGACATAAACTACTTTCCTTCTCTTATTTTACGGTAGCCAAAGTGCTCCGTTTCAAAATTTTCGCAATCATTATACCCCAAGATGTGAGACCTAAAATCGCTCCAAAAAAAAACCCACTTCAGTGGGTTTTATAAATATTCCTAGGCAATAAAAATGTACATTATTAGCCAAGTAACGTCTCTTGTAGAAGGTATAAACCCACAAAAATCGCGCATTCTATATGCTTTGGTTTACCGGCAAATAGGTACAAAAACAAACTAGCCATATCATTTCCTATAGTCAAAATACGGTAGCAATTTAGCTCCGTTTCATTAGTTAACACCTGAATTCTAGCTTAAAATAGCTATGTTAAAATCCAGCTAAAAAAAAAGACGCCCAGGGCGTCTAATTTTAGAATAATGCCAATTGTGGAGTCTCAGGTTTAAATTCCATTCCATCGGTAACTTTCAGTGCTTTTTCTAGCACATCAGGCGATAGCCGGTTTCTAATTTCTTCCACTAAACGTTTAACATTTTTCCAGTTTGGTTTAACACCCGTCTTTTGTGTCAAAGGGACAGGTACCATTACCCCTTTTCTTGTCACCATAAACATGGTGTGGCCTACGGCTATTTCAGTAGCTACATAACGGTCGTATAACTCGGGATTAACTTCAGCAGCATGCTTCAAGTCTGACGCCGAACCCATTATACAAAAAGAACAGGATATTCTTTCGTTACGTTCGTAAGCCCAAAAAGGCTTTTGACCAGCCGCACCAATATTTTGAAATACTTCAATTTCTGAGTGCTTCAAAATCGGGTTCCAATCAAATACTAATCGCTTATCAACATCGAGATAAGTCAGCGTTGAGTTCACACTTAATCGTGCTTTCCGAGCACGATTAGAACTCTCTTCAGCTCTAATACCCATTGCATTTAAGGACTTCGTTACCCCTCTTCTCTCCATATCATTACGAATGAATTTGAAGATAGGTGATTGTTTTAGATCAGAAGTACACCACCTTTGTGCGGGTGAAGGCCACATCCCTCGTCGTTCTACTGTTGAAAGAAAGTTATTTTTACTTTCAACAATGTTGAGTGTGTGATCATCGATATTGTTTTTAATGTGATCAACAATACCTTCCCATTCAACCTCACCTAAGTTTGCGTGTACCACCACAATTTGCTCTTTTGGAAATATATCTCTTATCTTCAAAAACAAATCTTGGCTATCTTTCCCACCGGAACTACTGACATAAGCAATTGCACCTTCTTTTGCCATTTTTGATATTTCACTATCAACCTCAAAATCAGGTACTTGCAATCCCTTATAACCAAGTATTTTTTCCAAACGAACACGTTTATCTTTAGACATATCTTACTCCAATATACGGTAGCGCTACGCTCCGTTTCATTAGTTAACGTAAAGATTCTATCTCAAAATAATGACGGTAAATTCAAGTCATAAAAAAACCCCAAAAATGGGGCTTTTTTCATTTATTTATAGTTTTAATATTTCATTAAAGTTAATAACTTCAACAAAACCTTCATCAGTAGAAAATCCAACCTGAAAATTGGCTTCGATATCAGAGTCAGTCCAAATAACGGACTTCAGAGGTAAGCCCTCCATCCTTGCTCGCAATGTGTTCAGTGTCCATCTATCTTCGCGCATATCACTGTCATTCATACAGCGCAGTAAAACAGAATCTTCGACAAAAAGTTCTACGAGAGTATCACTAGGGGGGCTCACAACGAGTTGCTTATCTCCCCAAAGACAACTTTGACTATTAATAATATCTAAAAGCATTTCACCAGTTAACGGTTTAGTGTATTCACTAACTAACATTTATAACCTCTCTCGTTCATACGGTAGCGAAATTGCTCCGTTATATTTTTGACAACGTAATAATAACCTTACCTCTCCTTCTCATTTCTAGAGGCAAAAAAAAAGCCGCATTAAAGCGACTTTCTCTGGCAAGGTGAATACCTATTTAAAAAATTTAACTATAAATTTCTTAGCCTCTTCCCTGAATAAAACCCCAACAAATGCAATTGATGTGATTTTGGCAAATTCAGTAGCTTGATCATAACCTACGTCAAACCAACCAAAGTAACCCAAACCTATAACCGCACCAATAATAAAACCTGATTCCAGAGCTTGAAATGCTACTGCAAACCGAGTCGTAACGGTTGAGCGTGCATCATTCGTATCATTAATAGCCTTAGTGTCAACAATGACTCTATGCCAATCAAAAATAGAAACTAAGCTAGCGATTGTTCCACCTAAAGCACCGTATAAAACCAAGAATGCCATTGGATTTTCTGCTAAAAGTAAATATCCCATAATAATAAACCTCATAATAACGATAGCACCATTGCTTCGTTTTCTCATTTTACCGAGGAATTATATCCGCCAAAAAAACGATTATGCCAGGTTTAGAAAATTTACCTAGCTAACACACGCATCAACCACCTTCACAAAATAATTATGCATGCAGAATTTTGTATTTTTGGGTATACCCAAGAGGAACTGATCATTAAGTAGTGAATTATTCCCTATAAACGACCTATAATGCACTAGTTCCTTAACTAGACCCTAATAGCACCAATGAGATATTACGCATACTTAAGAGCTTCAACCACCGACCAAGATGCTAACCGTGCAAAAGAAAGCATCCAGGATTTTGCAAACCTTCATAATTTCAAGGTATCAGCTTGGTTCATAGAGAATGTATCAGGAGCTACTTTGCAGCGCCCAGAACTACAAAGGCTACTCGATGTAGCTGAAGGTGATGCTATTGTCGTTGAGCAAATAGATAGACTTACTAGACTTAATGACCAAGACTGGCAAACCCTCAAAAGCTCTATAAAGCAAAGAAACGTCAAAATAATAAGTTTGGATTTACCAACATCACACCAAATGATCAACGACAACACTGATATCACACAAGCTGTAATGTCTTTAATAAACGAACTTATGTTGGATCTAATGGCCATATTCGCTAGGAAAGATTTCGAGACTAGACGCGAACGACAAAAGCAGGGGATTGAGAAAGCTAAAACAGAATTCCCAAATAAGTACAAAGGCCGTAAGCCAGATTTAAAGAAATATGAGCAAATAACACTCTTACTCAATTCTAGAAAAGCCGATGGAGGAAAGTACTCATACACTGACATACAGAAATTGTTAGGCTGCTCAAGACATACCATATCGAAAGCAAAGAAACTTTCTATGGAACAAGACTGTACATAAAAAACCCGCTCGAAGCGGGTTTTAATTTATAAGCGTTTTTTATAACGCTTTATACCATTTTCAGACCAGTTACCTTGCGTGTAACTGCGAAGTTTCACATAACCAAGCCCTTCAGCTCTATGTAACAGAACTCTATCCTCTTTGGTCACGAACAAACTCCAGCTATTTAATGCATTTAACGCCAGTTGAACTTTTTCAAATTCCTCATCGGTAAGATCATCAACATTGAAGCTTATCTTTTCAACGGTAGGCCATTCTTTATTGCAATTATCAAAAACAGCTTCAATTGAATTAACTGAAACACATTTATACGAGAATACTCCCCCAGTAGCAGCAGGGAAAGTCACCTTCAAACCTACTTTGATATCATTAACTTTGAGCGGAGAACCGTCGAGATTTCTTGCAAAAGCAATATTATTTGTAGCCATATTAACTCCTAAATACGATAGCAAAATGCTTCGTTTATTTAAATAACGTACACAGTATATCTATAGCGATACCAACTAATTACAAGTCCAAAAAAAAACGCCAGAAGGCGTTTTTATTAGTAGGATGTTGAAACACAATGCCCATGAGACATCCTGTAATCTATGACCATCGCATCAGTCCAATCTTTGTATTTTTCAGCAACTAAGCTTACCATTTCTGGTAAATATTTAGTTCCCCATACACCCAGATTTTTGTTTACGACTTTAACCTTTCCTGTCTTTTCAGAAATTACTTCTACAGCTTCCAAGTGACTCCACTTACTAAGCTTACGCTTTTCGTGCCAGATCCAAGATTCAAGTTCTTTCGGCTCAAATCTGCGTAGGTACTCCAGTTCTTCAGCAGACAAAAAAGGACACATCATACAATTTGACGGTATTGGGACTGCATGCCCAACCGATAAAATGTATTCCTGACAACCTTTCCTATCAAGACCTAAATCAACAAGCGGATAGCAATGCTCAATCGATTCACGATACCAACGCTCTTTCCGTTCAGATGCATTTGACATTCGCCCTTCTTCATTCTTGGCAATACCAATCATCATTCTGACTTTTCCAAATTCTAATGCGAATTGACGAATACCCTTTTTATTCCCAACTTTCACAGAATAATTTAGACCTAACCAATACTCTAAAAATCTGTAAATAGGTTCGATTTTTAGGCGTTGACTACAGATTTTAGGATAAGCCTTACTACCAATCGCACTCTTTTTCTCATAAAAATGCGAAAGAGAACGCCAGTCTGGAGAATGAAAACCACTATCCCCCTGTAAATGTACAAACTCAATATCATGCTCAATACAGAGTTTTTTTACATACTCCAAATGGGAATAGGTTTGCGGGAACTCGTTACCAGTATCAGCAAATATCACCAATAACCGGTTAGGGACATAAGTACTGCGAAATTCTTTGTCATAAAGATACTTATACAATAAGGCAGTACTATCTTGCCCTAGTCCCATACTCAAAACGGTAAGCTCAGGTTCATTAGAATCATCTGAAAACAGATCATAGTTCATATTATCTTGCTCCAATTTACGGTAGCTAAAAAGCTCCGTTTATTTATTTAACTATTGGATTATACCCGCCTATCGCAACGCAAATAGCAAAGGGGAAAATTACAGCTGCAGTGTAGACATTTTCGACTACACTTCTAGCTAACTTGAATGCAAATTGAATGCAAAAAAAAAGCCGCTTAAAAGCGACTTTCTATTTCTTAAAGCTCCCCAGGAACTACCTTGTATTCTAGGAATTTCTTCTTCATTCCGTCGAGCGTGGCATAAATAATACCATTGTGCTCGGGTTGGCCAGCAGTAGGTGTTTTAAACCCAACACTTTGAAAAGCATGATACTCAAAATCACCTTCTTCAAATTCTATGCCTTTTGATGAAAAGAAACTGGCCTTCGATTCAAAGTTTATTTTATCGTCTCGACCACAAAGCAATATTGAACCATCAACCTTGATAATCACTAGCTCATCACAACTCTCATACATGCCAAAATTAGCTGTAAAGACATGTAGCCAAGGATCATCGAGCGTTAGGTCTGCCATCCAATCCCAACACCAAACAGCTAGTCGTGATGTTGGTGTGACCCCAAGACCCTCTATATGCTTACATCGTTCAGCAAGCTCTAGAAGATTAGGTTTCTGTTCAACTTCAAAAGGCTCATCATAGTGTTCTACTGAAATATTTTTCCAGTAAATGAAACCTTCTCCGTCAGCCGTCAAATGCTCAATATTATGCAAATAATTCATTTCTAACTCCATTTTACGATAGCAGTAGCGCTTCGTTTATTAATTAACAAAGTCAGTATAAGCCTTATTTTAAACGCACTTAGATCAAACCAAAAAAAAGCCGCTTCCGAAGCGACTTTTGAGCAGCTAAAAAATAGCTAGAACATTAGACAATAAAACTCTTAAATCCTACGAATAGCCAAAACACAACTTCACAGAAGAACGTTAGTTTGAGGCATACAACTCGTTTTTCAGCCCTACTGCTATTTTCTTGCATATCTAACGATTCCCCCCAACCATCTTCAATATGATCCTTAATAGGTCTAACCTCAATATCGTTGAGTTTAAAGTTATAAACGGTAAAACCGATTAAAAGTATGCCAAGTGACACGATCAATTCCCAATATTCAGCTAGTGTTTGCATTAGCTTTTAGCTCCTTTCCATAATGCGATGGCAACATTGCTTCGCTTCATTTTTTCACAGTTCCATTGTATTCGCAGGTTCGCATCACTTTTCATTAGCCAAAAAAAAACCGCTAATAGCGGTTTTTGGTAGAACTATTTAAAACTTAATTTTTGCTCATCGGCCAATTGGACAACCAAGCCAGTAACGAGTTTGATATATCGTTCTCGATAATGTATCAGCAATAAATCATCAGAACTTAAGCCAGTAAATTGCTCCATCACTTCTATTAAAGCGTGCTTCGCCTTAATGATGTTATGTTCAGCTATCTTGACAGGGCAAAAAGGCGCTTCGGCTGTAAAGCCTTCTTGAGCCATTCCTAAGGAATGAAAGTCATATATTTTACAACAGACTTCATCATCGGCCATATAAAGCTTGTTCGGATCAGTCAACCGCTCACCAATGTTAGTCTCGCATTTACGATTCAAGTCATTGTCAGCAATTGTTGGCATATAAAGATCAAATGCCTCTTTATAAACCTTGTCAGATATAGGACTGATTAAGGCGAAATAAGCTTCAGCCAAGAATAACGTTTTAACCGCTTGGAACACTTCAATATCAAGCTTTCCGTTAGTGTTAATACGATCCATTTTTGCATAATTAAACATAATATTTACTCCATTTACGATGTCTAGAACGACTCGTTTCTTTTATTTAAGAGGTTATTCTAGCCTCAATTTCTCATGCACAATTCATAGCCAAAAAAAAATCGTCAAGAAGACGATTTTTTGATGTTATGCATAACTAGAAGAATGATCAGTTCGGTATACCTTTACCATTCCGACTTTCGTATATTCTGCTTTACTAGCGAATATAACGCTGCAAACTCTAACGCTATCACCATTAACACGGCGCGTCATAGGCTCACCAATAAACTTATTGATATTGGGAACACTCTCACTCGTCATGTGGCCGGTTGATTCTGATTGAGCTCCGATTTCAATAATACTTACTGATTCTTTACCAACCAATTTCAACACTAAATAGTAGTTATAGTTGGTTTGGTCATATCCCCAACTTGCTTTGAGTACATCACCAACTTCAAGCGCTCTGACCTGACGTTTTGCGCGTTCAGACCCCTTCATCATTTCCTCAAAAAATGTAATAGCCTTTTGGTTTCGGTCTTCAATTTTATTGTAGTAATAACGAAAGTAAGGCTTTTTTGAGCGGCCTTTGTACGCAACAAGACATGGACGCTCTAGTTTATCGAAGTACTGATAAACAACACCTGATAAATTTTTAGCCAGTATCTTTGAAACTTTAGATCTATATTGGCTGCTGCCCTTTTCAATCTCGTCACGATACTTATCCACTTTTCTAAATGCATCAGTCATTTTGATTTTCATATTAAACTCCAATACACGATGTCACTAATTGACTCGTTTCTTTTATTTACCGAAGCATTATAGCCTCCAGGAACAACACGCTTTTCACAACGCAAAAAAAAAGCCGCAATGCGACTTAGTAAGAAATAATCAGGAAAAAGGACTACAATACCGGTTTAAAAAGTAGCTTTTGAAATGCTAAAACTCAGTGTAAATGCATGCTGTCACTGTGATGTACTTCAACATCACAGACTTTAAATTCAATTTCACCTCTTAACTCATCTGCTAGTGAAAGGTTAACTATATAGTCTTGAACTGCATCATCAACGACGCTCGAAACCCCTTTGATAATATCGCACATGCCAAGGACACTATCTGAGTACTTTTCATAATCCAACAGACTGCAACAACAAATTAAGCAGCCATACTGCTCATCGTGATACTTAAACACCGCTAACAAACTCAAATTATCACTCCAAAAAAAAAGCGTCTAAGACGCTTTTATTACCTTGCTACCGTTCAAGGACAATTGACAGTTAGAAAGTCCAACATGTTTAAAGTCATTCTTGGTACCTTTAAAACCTTTATCGCTAAGCCAAGCTAGAGCCGTGTCTATAGCAATATCGCTATCACTAGCCTCGACGTAAACAACATTGGATAGAACACGATTTTCGCCCTTGTACATCGTTTTCACATCGAATGATAGTACAAACACGAACGACCTATTGGTATCTACACGCGAGAGCCACAATGTTCGTTCTTGTTGGGAAACCACTTTATCAGTTAACAAAAACGATTTGTTTATGCTTAGGCTTTCGTAGGAAATATTATTAAACCATTTCCCATTTTCAAAGAGCACATCAACTCTTTGTCGATCACCGACGATAAATGACTTCGAAATAAATCCGCGAAGCTCTATACCTTTATTAATCCACGTTACTTGCTCAAACATTATAATCTCCGAAATACGGTAGCTGAAATGCTCCGTTTATTGATTTAACAAAACTATTATAAGCCGTTCATGAATCAGCTTTTCTAAAGGTAAAAAAAAACCGTCTTAAATGACGGTTTTTTAGCCTTAAAAAGCTAGCGAAAATTGTAACTCATCTACTTCGACCTGCTTTATGCGAGGTTTAGAGGATGCAATAACACGCTCGACTCTTGGAGTTTCAACAATAGGACGTTCACTAATTGAAGCCACTAAAATTGGTTCCGCATCTTCAGGCCATTCATGCTCATCAAAATCACAGCAAACTATCTCAGTAGTGATAGTAGTGTTCTTAAATCCACTATAACAAGAGGTATCAATGCCCATATTAAAGGTCATTTCAATGCTTGTTTGTTGTCCAAAATCTTTCAGCAATTTATTCTCGTTTTGCGTGAAACACGAAACGTTGGAATAGCTGAAAGATGATGCACTTTGAGGCAAGAGAAATACGCCTCTAGACCCCATACAACTAGCAATATCAAGTATTTTATAGTGAGCTTGGCTTCCCTCGTAGCGAGGGCATTTTAACTGTTTAAGAGTTGGCACAACGCCATAAGGCGGGTTACTAATCACTTTGTCAAAATAGCCTAGTTCTCTCAAGTTTAAATCGGTAATGTCTGCGCATATCCAATTAACTTGAGGCAAAAGCTTCCGTCCAATTTTTACCCATTCTGGATTCTGTTCAATTGCAGTGATTTTGCTTTTCGGGTTTCGCGTAAGGCAAGCCCAACTTAAAACACCTATTCCTGCGCACAGATCTAAAATAGTTTCCTCTTTCTCTTCACAGCAAACTTCAAGGCCGAAGTCTAGTGCAAGATCAGGGGGCGTAAAAAAAGCACCGGATGCACTTACATCATAACTGGCAGCTTCGTTATACATTTCATAAAATGTCTGCTGCTCTTCCCAACTTAGAGAATTTAAATTAAGAAGTTCCATTGCTTGATTGTGAATAGCACGCTGTCTTTTAGATACTTTCATATTTGTCGCTCCAAAATACGGTAGCTGAAATGCTCCGTTTATTTATTTAACTTGTTCATTGTAGCGCGACAGGTATTAATTTTATTTCGGGCGAAAAAAAAGCCACTCTAAAGCGGCTTTTTTTGATATTTACTTGATGTGCTTTTTCCCCCACTCCTGAAGAGCGGAACCATAATGGTTAACAACAATAAGAGCTATAACCAACGTAATGATTACAGCCGGTAAAGCAAAAGCAAGAAATTTCATACTATCCATTGCTATTTCCCCCCTAGTAAATGGCACAAAATCGCACTGAGTACGACAAGAAATATACCTAAGACTAAGAATATCACCGCTGCTTGAATTTGTGAAACCGTCATAGAATTAGTAAATATTGTGGTACCAAAACCCAATATAAACCATGCTACTCCAATATCTTTCATAAACTCTTCAAGCCAACGCAGCATACTCCGGTTCATAGTCGTCCCATTTCATAGGGATTTTCAATTTTCCAGAGCAATCGCTTTGGCCAAATGTTTTTAAGTGCTGTTAAGCAATCTTCATACGAATATCCAAGTGAAGTTATTTCTAACCTCACTTTAGGAGCTTTGGCCTGTTCCACTTTCCGTCGAAGTGTAAACTCACCAGAGTCTCCGTGAAAATAAACGTGATACATTTCTGAGCATGTGATGAGGCCAACTTGAACTTCATTACGTGTAATTAGGGAAATTTCACCATGCTCAGTATCAAAAGATACAGAGTTGCAAAAACTCCCTAACACTCGTTCTTCACGACAATCCGAATTGTACCCTTTACCACCTAACAATTTAATTTGATTGCTAAGCGGCACAAGCAAAAGCGGTTTAGCTAATACAGTAGACATATTTTCACTCCATTATACGATGTCAAATTGACTCGTTTCATTAATTTACGCACTCAGTATAAACCAGGAACTAACCGCTTTTTTATAAGCAAAAAAAAACCGCAATCGCGGCTTTTTTAGATAGTTCATAAGAATTTTTTTCTGTAAAAAGAACCACATTTTTGAACAATCCCATCAATAGATAATTGTTCAAGGGTGCTCTCTACTTCAAAAGTAGAAACCAAAGCATCTGATTCAATATCCATTAGCGAAAGCTGCATGCGATTTTTGATATCAACAGCATCATTATATGACGTTGTTAAAGAATCAAAAGCCAACACACGAAGCTCTGCAAGTGTTAATGCATCTGCACTATTGGCCGCAATAAAATCAAAGTCCTGATCAACAGCGCTAGCCCATTCCATAAATGAATTCATAATAATTTCTCCAATGTACGGTAGCTAAATGCTCCGTTTATTTAATTTACGCTGTGATTGTAGTCCGATACGAATAGCATTAACCCGAAGCCAAAAAAAAAGCCGCGATTAAGCGGCTCTTGTAGCAATATTTATCACGTTGGTCACAATAAGCTTTTCTCTCTCGTTAGACCTAATGAGATCAATTCGCTTATATGTTCTATAACTTTTTGCGTGATGATTTAGCCAAAAAGCTAACCATTCGCAAACTTCAAAACACTCCCTATCCTTATACTTTAATCTGTTACCCAGCATTAATAGCCTTTCCGCAATTGTCTCAAGAAATCGAGCTATGCGATAAATTGACTCAACTGTATCAGATAAAGACACTTCGGTAGCTTGCATTAACTTCTCTTGAGTTTGAGAGACCACACGATACAGCCGGCACCCTTCCAAACACAAAAAATCATCATAGAAAGCAACATTAATACTTGCAACTTCGTTCATACAAAACACAAGATACTCCCATTTGATTACAGTAACGAAACCGTTCTGTTTTCTTTAAAGCAGTACATATTGTGTACTAATTGAGCGGGAGGATCGGGGGCTATGAAAATAAAGTATTCAAAAAAAAGAAAAAATTATGCATGCTCAATTTTCTAAGCAGAAAAGGAAAAGCCGCTCGAAAGCGGCTTTAAAGGTCTTAAGAAAACACTACCGAAGTAGCACGCGTATAAAAATACGACTAACATTCACTGGCTGTTTAGACCAAGGCACATACCTGAAAAAATCCCTTTTCATGTTCCTATTTAGCCTAGCCAGTGTACCACGGCATTTCGCTCCTAAATCCGACTTAATAAATTACTTGTTGAAGTGCCTACCTTCCAAGCTTAATTCTACATCAATTCCCAGTTCTTCAAGTCCAATAACCCCTTCTATCTGATTCAGAATAGTCATTGCACACATGAAAGCCTCTTGATGATCTTTAAAAATAATTTTCATAGAGTCAGGACACATCCCTTTACTATCAGAACCATCGCTATAAACAAACCTTCCAATATTAGCCATATGACTTAACCTTCTAATGCCCTTATCTTATTTACTCTATATCAACTAGCATACTCGGCTAGCTTATTTTCTGAACCGTAAAAGCTATTAGCTTAAAAATAACACAGATGATAAAGTAGCATTAAAGGTAGGTGTCATTGTGATATTCAGTGTTCAATCAACCCCGTCTTATGGGAAGTTGACACTAACAACTGAAAATACGTTGTAAAGAAATGCTCCTTCGGATTGCTTCTTTACAACGTATTGTCAGTCGTGACAAACAAACCCATATTAACGACGAGGATTTCAATTATGAACACTATAAAAACAATATTAAGCTTCACATTTAATTTAGTTTTCCAAATCCTAAGTATTTTTGTATCCGTAATATTTTCTGGCTCAAATTCAGTAAGTCAAGAATCAACAACCGATGATATAGAAAATACTTACGATAGAGTCGGAAACATCCCTCTAAATGGCGATCAAGAAAGTAACTTTAGAGTTAAGATATAACCTAAAGAAAGAGGCTAAATACTCTATTTAGCCTCTTTTGCCTTTTTTGCATCCTTAATTTTGCCCTTAGCGTTACTCACTGACTTATTTGCACCTCCAGCCCCCTTACCTCCCAGAGACTTGGCACTATTACCCATGCTACCGCTAATTTCTGCGCCCCCTTTCATGCCCGCCATAGCTAGAAGAGTTGTAAGCACAACAGGCAAAATAACAAATAGAGAATCAGTAAACACAGTGATCAACATCTTGTTATTAACTTCATCCAAGTTGAATATTCCCCAGATATTGTCGTCAAAAACGGTTTCCCAATAGCTTTGTTGCACTAGCATTATCATTTCCCAAAGCACAGGCCAGAGTAAAATACTTAATATCGTAAAGTGAAGCGACAGAACCAGAGACAGACTGTATTTAGAAACAATTCCAACTAGGGGTAACGCTAAAATGATGGCAAATATAATCCCTCCTTTTGCTATCGGTGCTGCTAGCTGAACCATACTGGCAACTCCAATTGCTTCTGGCATGCTTGCAGCCGTTCCTACAGTTCCGAATAACCGCCCAACCCAACCAGTAACAGTAGACCCCGCCCCTTCACTCAGTTGCTGATACTCACGTACATCTGCATTGCGAATTTCGCGCAATTTTACTTTATTGAAATAGTAAATCTGAAGAAGTAAGTCATTGCGCTCTTCCTCACCAATACCATTGACCGCAGTGTCCACTAAATTACCAATTAACCGAAGGGTATACCCGTTGGCATCAGGGTTAGGCATCTGCTCTATAAGTCTAGATCTTAACGACTCATTCTGTGAGCTTAAGGAAAACCCAGAGTCACGATTGGTATTAACCCCACGCCACCACTCGTAACAAGTAGGATAGCCCTTAACGTCAGTCCAAGCCTCTCCAGCTTCTTTTGCTCTAACCCACTTTTCTCTGAAGAGATTGGTATCACTGGATTGATATCCATATAGCGCGACATCACTCCACATTCCTCTGAGGTTATTACCATAATACTTCGCATGGAAAAACAGTCTGTGACCAGGCCAAGGCTTATCTACCGTGTTTGGATCAGCGTGCCAAGGGAAATTATCATCAGTCAGTGACCAATTATAAGCTCGGTTATAGCATGTACTAACAAACGAACGAACTTCTGCGTACAAATCAGGATCATCAATTCGTTCTTTTAACACTTCATTTTGCACACCCGTCAAGCTAATAGAACAAGGCATTCGTTTAACCGCTTCGATAGAAAGAGCCGTACCAGTAGTGATGAATATGTTAAGCATCATAGGGATTTTAAGAGGGGCAGCGCCTATCATTTCCAAAGTAGTTCCCGAGATAGGCACCTCATCCCCCTGTTCCCCATAAATAAATGTTCCACTACCTTCTATATGTTGTTCAACAGTACTTGGGGAGTCTGGTGTTTCACAACTTCTTGTATATTGCATCATATTGGATAGCGGTAAATCACGAACCGGTAGAAAGAACAAACTGAACGAAATGACCATAATCGCAAATTGGGTTTCGACCTGCTTTGATATATACGTCGCGTCACTAGTCTTTTTACTTTTTTCTGTGGACTCCTTAAGAATACCGCCGACCATAAGAGCAAACGGAATAAGAATGATACTTGTGTCAACGAATAGGTTCCAAAATACGTTATACGCCCAAATCCCAGTAGCTATAAAATAAAGATCACTTAGTGAAGTAAATGTCATCTGAAAAACCTACTCAGTTCTAACAGGGCAGCAATGGCAACAAAAAACTGCCAACGCTCTAACATGACCGTCTCAAAAGACGCCCCTTTCACTCTACCCATGAATCGAGCAATATCTTTCCAGTAAACGTAACAAGCCCCGTAAACTAACCAACGGAAAATATTAAAGTACATGGTGGCGTCTTCATTAAATTGTGAAACCGCCTGAACTCCATCTATTCCAATTAACCACCCAACGAATGTTATGACTAGAACAAGCAGAAAAACATACAAGAAGTACTTCAGTAATTTGCCAGCAACTTTAGTTACAACCATGATTACTGACCTGTAACGCGCTGTATCGCGTTACGCTCTTCAATATTGACAGCATCAACATTTACCTTGCGGTTTCTCGCCTCAAACCTCCCAAGAAGCGTAATAATAGTATCCCCTCTTGCTGCCCTTTTTAGTTCTAACTCTTGCTTAATCATTGATATCTCATCACTGATTAAGGCAATTTTGTCCTTAATAATTTTCACGTTGAGTTCATTGCTAGCAAATAACGAATCGGCTGAACCAGCTAACAGTATTCGCCTCGAAGCTATTAACTTTTCCACCACTCTCATCAAAGCAATATCATCAGAAACTCGGCTAATAAAAAGACCACGATAGGCATTTTCTTCGCGAAGAGCCGTGATAACGGTCTCATCAATTAGTAACTCGGTGGTAGACAAGTCTTTCAAATCAGACAAAGACGGGCTAACACCGCCATCAACTAGAACACTAAACTTCTCTCTCAAGGATTTTGATTCATCAGCTATATCGTCATAAGCACCCATTGGGGGGGTTGTTTTGATTTTTTCGCAGCTCTCGCATGTACCATATTCAATATTACCAACAACTTTAGTTACCCAATCAGCAGCTTCATCAGGGGTACGCCATACTCTCCATATCCAAGGATCATCGGCCTCCACTTCATCACTAGGACTGAGCGGCTGAACACCTTTACTTTGATTCTTATGGCCCAACTCAGCAGCATATTCAACTGTACGACACAGCTCATCATTTGAATCACCACACGTACCGTCAACCATTTGTGGATCGTTTGTTTTTAACCCCTTATTTGCAGACTCTTCTTCACCCTCATGCATCGCACCGGTAATGTTCCCATCACTAGTTGATTTTTTTTCCGCAACATCAAGGAAGAAGGCTTTATCCTGCATTGAAGCAAAGCCATCTTTACGAAATGCAGACGTCATATCCTGACAATCTTGAACGCTAGCTTCAAAAATAGAGTCACCGGTATCTATCATATTTTGAAGAATCTCATATGTACCAGGATCGTATCTCTGCAATAACAACATAGGTAACTGTGTAACGAATCCCTGAAAGGCATTTACAAGATTTCTTTGTACTTTATTTAGCTGACTATCTAGGTCTTGTGAAAGTCCAGACACAGTGGCCCCGACATCCCAACCTGAACAACTTGCAGAAAAATCCATATTAAGACCAGGAGCCAAAACCTCGAAATCAGGTCTCGCGCCGAAAAGATATGTATCATTTTTACCAAGCCGGTAGCCCATCATAGACTGCAATCCCAATTCTTCTTCGGTGAATTTATTAACATTTTCTTCAGCGTTAACAACACCAACAAGGGCCAAAGCGCTTACCATCATCAAGCTTATCAATTTCATTTTTTACCACTCAATCTTATATAAAAAGGAATGACCACTTGGTCTTTGGCAACACTTGTATCTTCTCCAGTAGTGCCATGCATAATCTCCATTTGATGAACGCTTAGAGGCATATCCATCGAGCCCTAATCCATCCACCTCTGTCACATCACCAAAAATGTGACAGGTGCTTTCTTGCTTCGGGTAAAGCATTTGCCAATATCCCTCCGAATCATCAGAATCACTCATTTTTGTAGAGGGGATGTAGTAACTTCCTTTTCTACCATCTAGTTCTTGTGAATAAATACCAAACAGTGGATCGTAAACTTGATCCATTGTTCTCTGAGCTATGACGGCACTAGCTCTATAATGATCAGTACCTGAGACCATCCCAGTACGCGGATAAAGCTGCCCCCAAGTAGCCGCCCCTAAACTGCCAAACATTCCGGTATCAACACCAGAAACACGTTCACCAACAAAACGTCCATCAAGCAAGTTAGTAGCGTTATATATCGTGTCGAAAAGGCCCGTATACCAAAACCAAGGGTTAGATGATGAAACGAAATAAGGCTGCATAGCCGTTGAACCAGGATCACAACTCAATCCCAGAGGTACTTGCGAAAGAAGCTCAGCGACAACAAAAGCAGCAGGGGAACCTATAACATCCGAATGCCGCGCTACTACGTTTGTGCGTTTAACACTAGTTACATCGCTACCCGTAGTACCGCTGCCTAGTAAAGAACTAATAAGTTTAGTTCCAGGATCGGAAAGGCTAAAAGGAGCATCACCAGGCTTGTCATAAACCTGAACAATGACATCGGGAATGTAATGCTTAATCATTACTGATGTATTGAAACTGCACGCAACAAACGTACATTTAATCCAAAAGCAAGCACCAACAACAATAGTATCGGTGCAATTAAGAAAGCCTTCCGAAGACCCAGCTTCTATAATTGTATCTAGCGAAAGGTTTTTACTAAACGAGGGAATTTCGAAATCATCAAGCGCAGCGTAGGCGCTTGAAGATACATAAAGAAGACTAGCCGCTATTACCAACGCGGTACGAATTAATCGCTTGAACCGCTTTTCTAATATCTGTTTGACCGTAAACAACAAAGTCTTGGTCTCCGTCTCTGAGGACTACAGCAGGTACTTTCGTTATTCCTATTTCATTAACATGATTTAGAAAACTCAAAGAGGTTGGGATTTTTCCGATTAAGTCTTTAATTTGTGGATCAGTTTGGATTTTCTTTCTAGCCCACCTCTCAACTTCCTCGGTACTTTTTCCCTTACCACCATACTGTAGCCGTGTATTAATTGATGCCTCAATTCTACTTGACTCAGAAACGTCTATTTTTGAAACGAAAAAAATAGTTGGTACGTTGGTTAATTCATGTATTTGACTATCGTACATGATTATTAGAGTGGCCTTATCACTGTCCTTGTCAGCAGCAAAGGTAAAATTTAGCATGCTAAAGAAGAACGTTAATACTATGAGTGCTCTAATTGTCATTTTCATACTTATCCAGCAGTAAAGCCATAAATTCACTTATTTCCATATCACTATCGGCTTTGCGCTTGAGCGACATAAATCTCTCTCTAACCTGAAGCTTGAGCGACAAAGTGGCGTAGCCACTCTGCCGTTTTTTTTGGGGATCGGAAGATAAATGGGTGAGTAAACTACGCCTAACAGAATTATCAGAGTAAAGCGTATCAACAATAGTTTGAAACGCTTCGCCTTGAGCCCTTTCAATACGTTCCCTGATATCACCAAACTCCGTCAAGTCTAATCCTAACTTGACTCTGTTTTTAGCAACATGCTCAATAATCGCTTCTTTCTCAAACTCTTTAAACTGACGCCTTATACGCCCTCTTTCACTTCCAGCCATTAGCTTCTTTTAATTCCATAAATAGCGTGAATTCTGCCCTGCTCTTTTAAAGTAGTAAATCTCGTATCACTACTAAAATAACCAAGCCACCAATTATCTGCTTTACCGCCTACATTATATTGAATAACGTTAGTTCCTCTTATTTGAACAGCCAGATCATAATCTGCCTCTGTGAACCTAATAGCTTCTATTTCCCGTTGTACACCATCATCACCGGCAATAACCATAATCTCATCGTAACCTCTCCAGCTTGAAGATAAAAAGATATTTCCGTTATCCAATCCACCCGAATTATAATACAACGCTGTCCTATCTTCGTCACCGCTGGTAATAGAGCTAATTTTATCGTCTAAATTGTTGTAAGCATCATTTAACGCCCTTTGAGATACGTTTAAGGCAGTACTACGCCCCGTATAGCTATTTGTAGTTCCATAATTACTTACATTTCCTAAACCCACATCAGATTTAGTAATAGAGATATCAGACGAAAGCGCCCTACCATTAATTTTTCTAGTAGTACGAACAAATGCAGAAGAATCTAAACCATCAAGCTTATCAGAATCAGCCGCCTTTCCGGTTTTATCTAACTTATTATTGATTGAATTGGTTAACGCGACATAGGCCGAATTGACAGCTCTTTGAGTAGCGAACACAGTAGTACTATTACCAGTATAACTATTGCTAGCCGTGTAATTAGGCACATTACTTAGGCCAATGTCAGACTTCGAAAGGGTTATATCAGATGATAAACTTTTTCCATTAATTTTTCTGGTAGTGCGTACAAATGCAGTCGAATCCAAACCATCAAGTTTATCCGAATCCTTTGCTTTGGAACTCACTCCTAATTTTGCAGAATTCAAAGAATTATATGCATCAGTCACCGATTTTTGTGAAGCATACAACCCTGCATTTCCCCCTCTATAATCATTGGTGATGCTGTAGTTCTGCACGTTACCCAGACCAATATCAGACTTCGATAAACTTAGATCGCTTGTCAATGAGTAACCATTAATTTTACGACTAGTAAACACGAAATTAGAACTGTCGTACCCGTCTAACTTGTCAGAATCGACAGCCTTAGATGTTGCACCTAATTTTGCTGCATTTAACGCGTTATAAGCATCAGTGACGGCTTTTTGGGACGCATAAAGAGAACTAGCCCCCCCTGTATAACTATTGCTAATACCGTAGTTTTCAACATTACTTAGTCCAACATCTGACTTTGTAGGTAGATTGTAAGGTGAAAATACTAACGAACCATGATCATACACACCGCCACTCGCATTAACCGTATTTGAATCGACGTTGCCTACATTAATCAAATCATAACCGGCCATTAATACGTTTGTTTCCATTGTATTCAATGTGCCTGAAGCATCGAAAACACGGCTTAACATCGCCCCAACAACAGCAGCACTAGACGGAATCCCGTATCTTAACGTGACTAACGTACCCGAATAGCTACCGTTGACCATCGCAGAAAGATAAGAAGCAATAGACTCATTAGGCGCGACGATAGTAAGGATATATGAACGACTATCTGTACCTATAGCACCTGAAATATCCGTCCCGAACGTCGTTGAAAACGAGCCAAAGTAGTAGCCATCGCTCACTAGGTTAGATATAGCAGAAGGCCATCCATCCGTAGATGTATAATAATTCAACGAAGCACTTTTAATATCACTCAGTTTTTCTGCAACGCGGTCAGCCTCTTCATATTGAGATTCCATTCCACTAGATGAGGATTCTGAAATTGCAGTACTTGATTGTTGGCCAAATACATTGGAAGCATTGAATGCCAGTAAAAAGCTAAATAAAACAAATTTAGATTTCATAATATTCCCTAAACACAACTTGTTGAAACAACTACGCGCCTATTGAGGCTACGCTTATCAAACTCAGTAATATCCTTGAAGCGAATGACCCACCTTGCGCTATCATCATCAGAAATAATATCCGGTTCACTAACCCAAACTTCACCATTTTTGGTCGCTTTCACATACAAGAGAGTCGGCTTTTTACTTGCCTCACAATTCGGATATGGAAGGATTTCTAAATTCATAGCGAGGAAAGGAGCAACAGGAAAATTATTCAACATAAATGCTTCGTTGTTATCAAACTCAACATCCCATTCATCAAAGATCTTAAGCTTTCTATCCTCTATACGCTTTACAATAAGCGACCTATTACCCATTGCTCCAACAGCCGTTAAGAACTCATACTTAGCAGACTCGTCACGAACAATAGGGGCAATTAAACGTACATATTTAGTTATTTTATTGATGCTTGTGCCATTGCTCGCTAATGTCGCCGCCATCCCCAAAACGCGAGGGTTATTAGGGAACTTATGACTAGCGCCATTATTGAATTTATCATGCACAACTTTCTGATTTGATAGCATAATGTCTTGCTTGTTTAGCAATGAAACGTATGACTTGTAGTTCAAATAAGTAAAAACCAGTAACGCCAAAAAAATGAATAAAATTGACACCGATATTAGAAGAAAAACCCCTTTTCGTGTGTTCATCATGAAACCTTAAATAATTGAGTGAAAAGTACACAAAACAATTATAAGGGAATAGGACAGCTTAAATTTCAGTCTGAAAATTAAATACGGGATTAACTAGGTTAGCAGGTATAAGAACCGAAGAGGTTAGCTTCAGCTTGGATTCTCCGGCCTAATGAATGGCCATTTCGTTGGATAAAATGCTCATAAACGATAGTAGTACCATCAAATGCAGCCCCATGTACAACAGGTATTTGTGCAGCTAGGTCTTTACTGTCTCCTATGAGCTCAATAGAGATGACAGCTTTCGCGCTCCCAGTTCCCCCAACGATGGCTAACGAATAATTGTTTCCCCCAGGGAACGCCAAATTATTAGTGAGGTACTTTCCAACAAGGTCGCTTTGATTAACGGCTCCGGTTGCGCAACTTACAAGATAGTGTTTTTCAAGAGCGAACGATAACTTCTCTATATCACTCCACAATACATTACTACGCTCAACAGTGGCTTGGCTTTGTGTTTTAGCAAATTGACTGATCGTGAGTAAAACAAACCCAAATATCATGCCCATCGCCATTAACGTAATTAAGCCAAACCCTTGTTGTTTCATGAAAATACCTTATATCGTCGTAACGGTTAACGTACCTGAAGAGCAGGTTGCAGTGGTGTAAAGTGCAAACTTAGACGCAGCGTTATCACAAACATCCTGATCTAGACTATCAGCAATGACTATCAACGTAGTTTCATCACTACCAGTCAAGGCATAGCCCCCGCCACTAGGATTAACGCCTGAACCGTCTCCCCATGATTCTGGCACCATCCCCTTATTAGACAGGGTTGAAATAGTAATACTCGCATAACCATCCAGAGTTCCAGCCGCTTCATTGCGAGCACCATCGATAATGTGAGTCACATTATCAACTAATAATTGCTCATCACCCTTTCGCTTCAAAGGCTCAGCTTTACCCAGAACGTATGCCGCAAAGGCAACTGCAACAGCTATAGCGATAGCTGTATCCAAAGACATAAAACCTTTTTGGCGCTTAGCGCCTCTATTTACCAGCATTCCCATTTTTAACTCCAAATTAATTTAATAAACTTTATTCAACTACGGCAACACCGCCATCAAGCACTGCACCAACAGCCATTGCCATCATTCCTAGCCCTGCCAGAAGAAAGAACAGTTCAAACCGTTTTGACGCTCTTCTAAATTCTAAGGCTATGTCTGTCTCAGCCTGTTCAGAAACTTCAATCAAACCCGCTGCAAAATCATCGTCTTGAGTATTTCTGAAGTAACGGCTTAATCTTACACCTTGAGATTTGCTCAAAAGCCCTTTCATAAAATAATCTTTGCGACGTTGGCCTACCATCAAGGCATTTAGCATTCTATCTATATGAAAATTTATATAAGGGGAGCCGAAACGGGCTATAACATTGAATGCTTCCTTGTCACCAACCCCAGCTTGTTTTAATAAGCCAAGTAATCTCATTAACCTAACTGACCAAAAGACCCGATAAACGCTGAATGGCCACACTGAATCAAATATTGGTCTTAGGTTTCCAAGGGCTCGATCTTCAGACCAATTATCTTGCAATCTTCTGAGACCGAACAAAGCAGCTAATACGATGCAAAGCACAATAGGCCAGAAATTAGTGCCGAACCACCATAACCCTTTCGCAAACATGGCTTCATTTGTGGCGAGTATTGTTTTAGATTGGGCTTCTAGACTGGGAATAATAAACCCCCCTACCCCCATTAATATGCCTATCCCAACGACAAAAATTACGAAAGGCTGTAAAACCTGTTTCACCAAGTCGCTAATTAGCGCCCTTTCAACTTCAACCAACTGCGTGATTTTTCTAAGCGCGCCTTTATTTTTAGTAACCCTTTTTGATAGCTCATATCCTACGGCAAGGTTCGGATGAAAATAATTTCTTATAAGGGCGTCGTAATCTCGCCCTTCATCTATCGCTGCTAATAAGCGTTCGCAAATATCATTAACAACATGAGAATCACCATAAATTTCAAAGTACGTTTCCTGTGTTAGCTCCAACGCCTCTTTAATCCCTGTTTTTCCATCTTCCATATAGCTATTGAATTGACGCATAAATTCTAATTGGCCACTAATTTTAAAATTAGCTTTTAGCTTCCACCAAAACAAAAACTCAGACATATTTAGCATGCTTAATTTTCCACTAATTCAAGTGCGCGAATAGGATCGACCAAGCCATTCATTACCATCATCTGTACTTGCTCTGCCACCGTGGAAAATCCTGATTCACTTAAATGTTTTCTCCAACCCATTTCATCGCCGGTTCTTATAAACTCACGATCTTTAGAGGTAACTTTTATCAATTCAAGGACTAACTGACGCCCTTTTTCACTGCCGAAATCACATGATTCACAACCCACATCGCTTTTGACGAAGTAATCTCCCATCCCCAATCCCATGCCCAAGCTTGAGATTATTTTTATGTGCCGCTCATATTGCTCAGGCGAATCTTTTTCAAGAGAGGAAACAGAAACTTTGCAACAAGGGCAAAGCAATCTAATTAAGGATTGATTACCAAGCAGGTTAATTGCGCCAGGACTTGCCAAATCTGCGCGAGTAATTCCTAAATCGACTAAACGGTCAATAATGCCAGTAGCGCAGTTCGCATGAGTTGTGGACAGGCCGAAATGACCAGATTTAACGACGTGCATCATGAAGCTGGCAGTTTCATGATCTCGAATTTCTTGTACGAAAATTCCATCTATGGACTGACGCATGATCCCTTTCAACTGCTCGTGATAACCAATCCGCATATCAAGAGTATTTTGTCTAATATTCGTATATTCCCTTGGTGTTTCAATCTCAATTGGATCTTCGAAAGTTTGATAAAAGCGCTGTCTAGGGCATTCAAGTAGCATAGAAAGAATGGTGTTACTCTTACCAGAGCCCGTTGCCCCCGAAGTAATCACTAAACCTTTAGCTTTTTGCAATTCGAACCGAATAGTAGATTTCAAATCGTCCGATAGACCTGAATCTTCAAATCGAATGAGTTCCTTTTGAATACGCATAACGATTAGCAGTTCACCTGCTTTGCTCGTCTTGGTTTTCGAAAAACGTATCTGAAGCTTTTTAAGCATCAGACCTTTATCGTCATAGAGCGTATAGGGAATCGTTTTTTCTTGGCGGGAAACATCGTCAAAATTACCACTGCCTTCACCTAATGTATCTGCACCATCATAAATAGCGGCACACATACTCTTTCCAAAGGCGTAATCTTTCAAACTATAAGAACCGCTTTTAAGTTCACCCTCAACTTTGAATAATGCATAAGCGGTGTTGTAATGAGCAGAAAGCATGACAAAAACATCTTCAGAGCCCAGCTTATAAGCACGCTCCATCAAATGCTTAAATTGTCTTAGCGATTCTGCTTGATCAATTTCACGCTCAACGTCGCCACTTTCAAGAACCTGTTCATCTTTATAAGCCTTGAGCTCTTCAGATGAAATAATTCGCACCCTATTAACCTCAAACCCTCTATCAAATAACGCGGTAATAAAGCGATTTACGCTATCTGAGGAATTATCCCAAGCATAACTATCGACAACAAGCGTACCTCCATCAAAATAGACGCACGGCACTGCATACTTAACAGCTATACGGCTTATCGTAGTATTGAAGTGATTAGAAAGAACGAGTTCGTAAAGTTTTTCGGCAGAACCCCATTTTTTTACAAAGCCTTCGTTTGATTGATCATTTAAAAAAGATAGTTTCATCGTGAAGTTCTCGACTAAATACAAACGTGCTGAAGAGAAGCACCGTTGTTAATTTCTAAACACCCATCGTCAGTCATGTTAGATACAGTAACGCCGTCGAAAACGCTCCCCTCCCTAACATCAATCTCTCTATCTTCAACACTAATTGTCGCAGAAGCTTCTAGGCCACTGCCAGCAGCCGTATAACGCACTATCTGCACGCTAGGCATAGTTCTCGCAACGAATGTACCGTCTGAATTAATGTTGCCTGTTTCATTACCAAGGCTTTCTATTTGGATATTCATCATTGCCGCCTTATGTAACGCTTGAACTTCTTCCAACTCAAGTTGGGCATTCCGTGTCCTTTCTCTTTGAGCATTTACGGCCAATCGTTGGCCGATCCATTGTTTTTCAACCTCTGGATTTATAGCGCCATCCATCAGTTTTATCGCCGCTATTATTGTTCTGTAATCGGGGGCAGGAACAAATTCTGGAGTTTTATTAGCAACAGGGGGATTAGGTGTAGACGCTCTTAAAGACGCGTGGCTAGTCTCACGAATACTAGTATCGTTAGATGAATCCGATATGGATATATCATACTCATCATCGATGCCATTGACTGAGTAGCTTGGTTCGCTTCCAGGACTCGCACCAAAAGAACTCATTAATGAGTTAGTGTCAAAATCGTCCTCTGCTTCAAGTGGATTACCTAGAAAACTAACACCTGACATAGCAACAGCACTAACTAACACACAGTACTTAACTACCTTAATTACTTTACTTTTATCCATTATATTGCACACCACCGATCATTAATTTCAACTCCGCTTTGTAAAAGCGGTCAGAACCTTTTTCTTTTAATATTTCAACCTTATTGAAGCCAAACGGATACCCATCAAGAAGAGTACCAATTGAAGCCATATCTTCGGGAACCACATCCTTAAACTTTACTGCAACGTCGTTGACTACCCAGAATTGGCCTTCAAAATCATCGTTTTTAGAAACTTTGACTTCTGTTCCATCCCACCAATCAGAAACCGCATTACTAATCCAGTGTGACCAACTACCTAAATGAAAGCGTGCTGAATTACGAAAAAGTGGCTCACCTTTCACCTTAATACTCAAGACAGCTAGCCCTTCAGCTACATCTATTAAGAAATTATTTTCAGCAGCATAATTACTCAATGAACTCATTTTACCGTTTTGGGATTCCAGTATTATCGAAACCGAAAAAAAACCACTATTTGATGGACGTATTGAACCGCCGAGAACCCCCCAACCGCTCAACGTAGTGGTTTTCTTCATTTCACGAGTCAGTAAATGGAGTAGTGGTTCTACTTGGTAAGATTGCTTGGTGTGAAATGTTTCCAAGCCCTGATATTTATTAATGATCGGCTTCGCAATTGAGGCTACAACTTCGATAGGCTCTTCATCCTCAGAAACCATTAATGCGCCCAGTATTGCGATAACGAAAAATGCAGCAGTGGCAAGCAGCGCGTTAGATTTATATTTCGACTTAGTAGACTTAAAATTCATAGTTTTAAGTTCTTTACCGACCCAAGCGCGGGATGCAATATCGTCTAACCACTCAACAGATGTTACGCTCTCTATCCCAATTGGTAACTCAATGAGCCCACCAAAATCAGCAGATGTCGAATCACCTGTAGCTTCAAGATTAGTAAATACTTTTACTTCAACAAAGTTGCTTTGATATAAATCTATATGAGCAGCGAAACGCCTAACCTCCAACCCGCCCTCTTCGTTCGGGTTAAAGTAAAACTCTTGCGCTAAGTTCCCGTACTTAGTTAGTACGTAAACATGATCATCAATCAACGTGATCACGGCTGAATATTCAGCATGCTCAATTTCTTTGAGCACTACTGGCGCAATGAATAGCTCAGCGGATTTAACGCCACAAAGCCACATACCATTCACGTCCTCACTAATAGAACCAAAACGAAGCCCATCATCACTAAAATCTCGAATAAGCTTCTTTGGATTTTCCTTCGAAGGATCTGTAATGTGATGAATTCGTGTTACACGCGAAATGGTCATTACAACCACTCCGCTTCAACAATCATTATTGTTTCTATTTCTTTATCATTAGAAGAGCGGCTGAAACCCGTAACGCCATTTTCGCTGAAAATAGCTTGTGTTTCGTCTATAGAAAAACCAGAGACGTAGACAGGTTTACCAGGCTCTAACTTGACCATTGTGTTCACTTCACGGTCTGAGATTTCTGGGCTTTCCACTTCATTACCCGATTCACCTTTAGTGGTAAGCCTTTTCAGATCACTCAATGAACTCGATATGTGTAGTACGACATCGCTCTCTCCAATATTTGGTAGTAAGTAAAGCAAAGAACCACTATCAGCGGTTTCTTGCTCTATACCAGTTGTGGAACCAACGTTAGACGTTTGCTGTAAAGTGCGCTTAGCAATAAACGATACTTTTTCTATATTAGTAAGTTGGCTAATCCGATTGTTAAAGGCAATACCTCGTAAAACACGGCTTTGTAAGATATTGCCCTGTTCTGACAGTGCATTGACGGCTAGCTGACTCCCATTCTCGTAACCAACTGTCAAATTACCCGACGGTGATAACCCAGCTAGTAGCGACCCACTAGAGCCGGTTGCAGAACTAATAGACGCTTTCCCTAACTGTTTTACTAGATCAACATCCAGATTAAGAGTAGAGCCTTTTTCTTTTTCAACCGTGACGAGGTGAATATTCACCCGTACTTGCATAGTGTCATTCTCAGTTTTCTCCGAAATATATTTTCGAACTGAGTCCAACTGACTAGGCAATGCTCTTACAACCAGACTGTTATCACTGCGTAAAGCTTTAACAGAAGCGCCTTCATCGCATTTAATATCGCTTTTCGTGATCAAGATAGATTCAACTTCAGAACTGCGACTTTCTTCTTCGCTCTTACATCCCAAAATAGCCTCTACACCAGACATAAAATCAGTTAAAGGTGTGAATTGCCCAGACACATTAGAGTACTCATCACCACTGCTCGCTACCGCAGCAGCTTGAGCAACACCATTTAAGCTCGTAATCGTTTTTTCTTCGCTGGTTTTCTTACCTATAGAGAAATCATAATCACCGGCTACCACTCGAATGCGGAATACTTCCGTTTGATATTTAGTCCATACAATATTATTGCCAGTAACGGCATAATTATAACCCGTAGAAGAAGCGACAGAATCTAATATATCCCCAACCGTTTTATCTTTAACGAGAATATGAATTGGTACTTCTCCATCGACTCCAGAACGCGTTTCAATATTAATTTTGTACATCTTAGCGATATCATGCATCACGTCTGAAAACGGCCTATCTTTCCAATACGAAGCATTTTTTTGATAAAACCAATCCTCGTATTTACTTTCAGCTTCAGTCAAAACAGGAACATACATGGCATTGAAATGAACTACATTCGGGGTAGGATTGGCATAATCTCTCTGAGCCATCATGTTAGCTTCGCGTGTACTAACTTTATCGAGCGCATCATCAGGCATAGTAAATGACTTACAAGCCGTGACGCCGATAATACTCAACGCTAATATTATATTTTTCATCGCTTAGCTCCCACAAGGTACTTTGCAAATTCACTGTCGTTTTTGTAAAACAACGCAGTAAAATCATTACTAAATGTGCTGAAAAGTACCTCTTGCGAACCTACGAAATATGGCTCGATAATTTTTTGAATAAGTAACTCAGGGCTTGATTCAACAAGGCACGTAGTACCAGGAACCATATGCATACCTACTCTGTTAATTAACCCTTGAGAGCGCGGGTAAAATGCATTAACCACCCCCTCAATATTTGACAATAAAGTGCCTTTCTTAAGCATAAATCCATACACCATGTTCTCTGGATCGCGAAATGTCATTGAGTTTTTATCTCGCCACTCACACCATTTGCTGGGTACATTTAAATCAACAAACGACTCAGGTATAGGTTGCTGCTCTATTATTTTTACAACACCTTTTTCGGATGTTTTCCCAAGGACAACAACCTTATTAACCGCACCGACTGACTCGACTGCAAAAGAGTTAGCACTAATCGCAACAACACATAAACTGATTAACTTACTTAACTTCAACACGTTCTTTTCCCCTCACAACAACCTTTAAATCTTTATCTATCAATTCGAAATCAACATTGGCCTTAATTTGTGGGTATGTATCCGCCCACTTGCCGACGATATCGGCCATTTCCGAATATGTAGCTGAAGAGTTCATGACGCTTACAATCTCAAGTCGCAGCCCAAAAGCAGGTACTTTTAGAGCCGCAATTTCCCCTTTTTCATCCAACAAAGACCAGCCAACCCGCTCAACAAGCTCTTTTAGTTGAAGTGAGGGTTTTTGATACTCTTGAAGTACCACAATCTCGTTATCAACTTCATGACGCCATTGTCGAAGCACACTTTCACTAAACGCCCCATTCAACCCACGCGCATAAACGTTTGTATTGGATTCAATCATCGCCTTCTCTAAAGAATCCAAGTCATTAAAGGTATGTACAGCTACCAAGTTAGCCTCTTCGCTACGCTGACTAACCCGATAGCCTACAAAAACGCTTGAGCCATATGAAAGACTAGCCGCCAATCTATTCGCTCTAGCATCAGCAAGGGCTTTGTTATTAACCACATTAAAAATAAATAAAATGTGATTAGAACCAGCTGTAGAATTGCGTAACTCCACACCATTATTAAAAGCGCTTTGCCCATCCTCAAATTCTATGAAAGACACAACACTATTAGTTGCATCCGCATTAACCGATTGAATCAGTAATGCGCCAACTAGTAGGATTGTTTGTAATACTTTTATGAACATGCCGCCCCCTCAAATTTTTCTAAATTCTAACAGCGCAAAATCCGCTTTTTTCTAACTGGAAAAATAAACTTCAGTAGTAACAAGGGAGTAATTTTTAAAAACAAAAAAACCGGCTGTAAAAGCCGGTTTTTTGGTAGTACTTAATTAAGCATGCATAATTTTAATTTTTAGGCAGGTTCTACAAATCCTCTAGCTCTGTCTAAATTAGCTGCCATTATGTCTACAGATCCGTTCTCATCAACACCAAACTTATCCATGAGTACCTTTCTTTCTGCTTTTTCTTCTGGATCAGACATAGCCAGACACAGAACTAAGCTAGGAGGAATATTTCTAAATATCTGGTTATTAAGTTGTTTGTTCCTACACATGACAAATCCCTCTGTGTATTTTCTATTTTCCTTAGTTACAGAACTCAGAATTGCTGATTGCTCATCAGTTAACTTTTTGAAACGGGCAATTTCATCATCTTCCCCTGCTTCAACAGTAAGCACCTCCCACCATTCACATAACTTAAGAATCGCGGCGGCATCATCGCTAAAGTCACCAACGTTTTGTGTCGCAATCCAAAACCACGCATTTAATTTACGCCACATTTTTACTATTTTAACAACCGCAGGAACCAATATAGGTGAAGCTTTAGAGCTCTTAGATACGATGTTATGGCCTTCATCCGTTACAACAATAATAGGTCGGCCACTGTATTGCTCACGTTCGGCAATATCATTGATACTGTTCAATATAGAGGCGTAGGCCACCGCTAACTCGGCTGATTTACCATCCCTTGTAACATCGCCTAAATCAATATGGGTTAAGTCCTTCTCTTCCCATAAAGCACCATATTGATTGAATAACTTACCAGCTAAGCCTTTAGTGAAACCCATCATAGCTTCACCCATATCATAAGCTTTCTCTTTATGCGTCTCCCTCATCTGAGTGTCAGTTTCTATAAGCAACTTCATTTCATCAGCCACATCAGTAATTAGAGGGTGAGGTTTGCCCTCATCTTGGCATCGTTTCGCCGCATTTAAGATTGCCCGACGAATAAATGATTGATCACTTGGGGAAATATTTTTATTACGCTCTGCATCACCACCCGTAACAATGATCCGCGTGATAAGTTCCATTTCCCCCAAATAGTCTTTTTCTTCAGCCTCATCTAAGCCAGCTTGTACACCATCTAACGCTTTATCTATTGGTTTAGAAGCATCCACAGCATCGCTCACTTCGTCTAGTACATCAGCAATAACATCGACAGGACTGTTTATCATTTCCTCTAAGACATCATCTTCAGCAGCTAACGCCCTATAAGCATTAGCGAATGGAGGGATAACAGCCCCGCTGCCACGCGTCAACTTCATCGAAGAAACTGTTTTCCCCATTCCTGCCATATAATTCATAAGGAGTTTGAAAGACTCACCTTTTTCAATGACGAATACGCGAGCGTTATACTGAGCAACATATGACATTACTTCCTCTACCATTTTGGCCGATTTTCCCGCCCCAGTAGAACCAATCATGACGCAGTGACTGTTTGCATTACGATCCCTAATCTTGTCGTAAAACATAGGCTCACCACCCCTGTTAAATTGAATTTGAACCGGAGTACCTGTGCCCCGCCCACGACCAAGTACAGGCATATAATTTGCAATATGCTGAAGAGATAATTTTATCGACCGATTACGCTGTGAATTCAATGACCATTTATAAGAACAAGGCATCATTCTTAGATAAGAATCACATGCATAATCATCGTTTGCATCGTCAATTACTTGCAAGCTTGCGTTACTTCCGACCGTGACAATTTCATTTTTCACAGCGCGAAGCTCATCCTCATCAGAACCTTTAACGAAGAATCCCATTTCTATCGGTAACAACGTACCTCCACGAGCAATAATAGTTTTTGCTTCATCAGCTTCAGCCTTTGCTTCTATTGCTAACGCACCATCCCCAACAGATTTTTTTTCAATCGTGACAATATCTTTGTCTATAGAATCTTTATCTACGAAGATGATTTTCATGGTAAACATTGCGCCACTAGGCATAGTATCGAAGAGACTTTTCCCCTTAATAGGAGCGCTAATTACACCAATATTTGGAGCTCTTCTTACCATTTCAACAGAAAGATACTTATGCTTTATCCCATCAAAATCCCAAGTACCGTTCTTAACATCACTGACTGGAGGCTTCAAAGACATAGCAGCGGAAAAGTCCCTACCAATAAGCTGTTCTTCATCACCAGGATAGGGGAATAATTTCAAGGCTTTTTCCGTATCGCCATTTGTGACTGAAGGATTCGGGTTAAACCACCTAAACGACCACTCATAAAAAGATTGCCCATCCATTATTTTGACGTCGAGCTCAGCACTCTTCAACGAAGAAAGTACTTTATCCCTAACAATACTCAATTCAGTTATAGGGCTCTCGTCCGTTTTCTTATCGTTACCTCTTCTACGATAGAGAAATAAACGGCCCACAGTCTCTTTACCACCGAATTTCATGCCTGTTACTTGAGTATCAACGAAAATGCCTTTTTCACCAGCCACACCTTCTAAGTGCTTTCTGTTTAAATGATTAAAAGCTTCTTTGAGAGGATCATTATGTAAATTTTTTCGATTAAAATTACAGATATCTTCGATAGCACTTCCCAAACTATATGTATTTGAAAAGAAGCACTCTAATACCCAAGGATTGTCTGGAATTCTTGGAATTGAGTCATTTAAAGCATTAATAAGTTGATCACGTATTTTTGCTTTGGACTGCAAAGGAAAGCCTTCAACATTAAGCGTTCTGAACTCAAACGCAGCACCGACAGAGCGGCAATCTTCAAGCAAAAACATCCTAGAATCAGGTAGGTATTCAACGAATGGTAGAAAGTCAGTAAATGACTTACCTCGATGATATTGCCTAGCTATATCATCGTCATTGACCATTTCACTAGGTGAACGATCATATATTTTGAATGTATCCATGATAATCGAAGAATAACTATTTAATTTATCAAAAAACATCATTGGCCAACCTTATAATGAACACGTTCGTACATGGCGAACTTCGCTACGTACCCTTGTTTAATAGAACCATCTTTTTCACGTTTGGGAAAATATGTCATGCGCAATTCGGGGTTAGGTAATCTCAAATCGTCGTTGAATTTAAGCCTCTCTTCACTACGGTCTGAAATGAGGCTCCAACTAGTACGAGATTCATCCACCAAATTAGAGTCAATAGATTTAGTATGATTAGCGTATATCTCTTTGGTCGTCAGAGTTCTAACCTCTGGAGACGAAGAGCATCCAGCTAACCCTAAGCTACCTATCAAAAATAGAAACTTATTCAGCCTCTTCATAAAATAACTCCACTTCTTTATCAAAATTGTCATTTATTACTTTTCGCCCGTTGGGATCGTAATCTATATTTAATTGAGCTGATAAATGGATCACCACCACTCTATTAGCTTGTGCAACAACTAAATCTCTCACATTCGCATACCTAGCAGCCACCGCCTGATTTACAGCATCTAGTCCCGTAGACGCCCCACTACCAATAGCGTTTTTAAATGTATTACCAGTGAATACTTGGGACGCACTATCAGTACCTTGAGTAGTAGTAAATTGCTGTGCGCTAATAGCGGAACCAATTGCACCTAGTCCAGCCAAACCACCGCTAATACTTGCGTACTCTGACAAGTTCGAATATTTCTCTCCGGTGATACAAGGATCACCATAGGCATCCGTGACAAAGGCTATTTTACTGGCCTCCCCCCCCCCCTCATTACTACCACCAACATTAGAAATCATACCGTCTTCAAAAACGAACGTAGCACGCGTAATAACGCCCTGAACACACGACTTACCCCACTCGCCAACCGCATAACCAGACATACGCATTTTAGCCAAATGAGGTAAATGAATACCCGATGTAGCAAAGTTCTCTTTACCCAACTCTATTTTGAACGTAAATGGGGATTGAACACCCCCATCGGTAGGAACAACACCGACCATATCTGTAGCAAGAAGCGCATCAAATAAAACCGCTTCTCGATCCAATGTGGCATACTGAATAACATCTGCTTTTTTATCATTATTGTTTTGCGTCGTATTATCACCAAATAGGCCATCACCAGCGGCATTAATATCAGAGAAAAGATTATCCTTGCCTTTGTCATCACTACCTACAGGTACAATCCATTCCAATGAACCAGAATCAACACTCTCTGCTGAATAACTATTATCTTTACCAATGTGATAGCCATCTAAACTGACATCATCGGAAGTGTCACCAAAGTCAATTTCACTAGTACCATCTGACGTGGTGTTCTCACCAAACGTAACATATCCAGAAAGCTCATCATCAATACCTTTATTGACAGTCATATTAGTGCTGCCATTATCTAGCGCGGCTAATTTCTCAGCGACTTTGGTGTCAACAATTCGCATGAGAAGTTCTTCATCAATTTCACCATTTTTAATTACAGCTGGTTGACTACTATTGCCCTCTTTTATTTTACGCTTGACCTCTTCAAGCTGCGCTGCCAGCCTAGTCATATCTTCGTTTATCGTGTCAGAGGTTGCTTGAGATTGACTATCGATTGGAACCGCAAGAGCAGTATTTTCCTTTTCCGATGTATCCACTGGCACATTCTCATCTGACGTCCATACAGCTACCAAACCTATAACCGCAAGTGAGATCCCACCAAAAGTTAATAGTTTTCCAAATGGTGAATTTTGTAATTTCACTGGCATTATTGCCCCCTAACTTTTAGCTTGCTGGCCAACGTACCTTCAGTAACGATATACAATGCGCTTTTGTTATCTGAGCCTCTAACGCCCAACACTTCGTGCTGAACCACAGCACTCACAGCTTCAACGCGGCTGAATATCTTCATCACATCTATTGAGATAGGTTCGCTAGGATTTTTATTTTTAATTTCAAAAGCAGTAACAGTAAGAAGACTCGATTTATATGAAACAATCGGTTTGATCTCTAAAATAGAACCTTCATATATCCAGTCCATTCTAGACGGTAATGCCAAACCGACTAATTTCACTCCCTTAAGGTTTTCAATTGCATGCTTAGGTGCGTAGAGGTTTTGAGAAGCATACCTAACTAAATTAACCTCAGAGATATCATCAGCGTATGTAGAGTTTGAAAAAACGTTTCGCTTTCTAGGCGAAGGCTTGATATTTATAATCAGGGTTTCAGCAGCAGTTTCACTACTACTGTTCTCTACTACCAATATATACGTTCTATTACTTGTGAGCCCTTTGGCAAATACACGGTGTTTTTTGTCTGTTTTGAGTAACGGAGTCAAATATACGACTGATTCTACTATTTGAGGACGGTAAAAACGTTTGAAATCAGAGGGAACGCCTAGCGTCACCGGTTCATCAAACACTATTTTTTTATCAGCGCCCTTAACAAGTGGAACCATAACTGCGATATCTCCACCCTGCTCCCAGAAAACATACTCATCAGCGAATGTTGTTAATGAGAAAAAACAGAACAAAAGGGTTACTAACTTGATCTTCATGAGCGAACCACTTTCACTCTTTTTGCTGGTTCCAACTCGCCTTCTATTCTTAATTGCCAGGGATTAAGACTTCTAATAATATTGTAAGGAACAACTAATAAAGTATATTGAACAGTCTCATTTTTAATTTCATAGCCGTTAAGGGAATCAACAACGTTAACCAGAAACGTCACTTTAAATTTGCCGCTACCAAGCCTTTCTACAGAATATTTACCAAGTACAGCTTCTACAGTTCTAGTACGATTACGATTAGACGCTCTATTTTTTTCCGCATTACGCTTTAACTGATTGGTATAGGCTGGAGAAAAGTAAAAACGGTACTTATCCAGTTTTTCTGGATAATCTTTAGAGCCATCAGCTTGCCATGTATTAACACCCGCCAACATCGTAAATGCAAAATTATAGGCAACAACATCAGGCACTTCATTCAATCCCATTGAGCCTCCGACCGATAAGTCCGGAGGTGTATGCATCGTCCAATCTTTAGGAGTATTCATAATTGAATAATGAGCGTGAACTACGAGAAAGAGAAACAATCCACACAATACAACTAGAAAGCGAATAACCTTGTCTTTATCATCTAGTTTATTCCCAACTTTTGACATACTTACCTCTACCTTAAACAATACAAAAATAATGGCTCATCGCCACCCCATGAGAAAATGATACACCGATGTAAATGACTAATTTTCGAAACGAAAAAAATAGTTTTGAATGTGTATTGTTATAAATAAAAAGCAAAAAAAACCCTGAATTTGATCAGGGTTTATGAACATCTATTAAAGTTTAATTGCGACTTATCAAGAGCCTTCTGCTTCGGCCTACGGTCAGCTTTCGGTCCGATAAATACATGCCACTGCCATTAAAAAGGTTCGGTGCATATTTAGAACCGTTGACTTTTATCTTCGCGCTTAAATACCCTCTCGGCTTACCAACCTTGATATTACGAATGAATTTAGCGGAAATAGCCCCACCCATTAGACATCCGAAAACAAAAATTAAGATGAACATTTGACCAGGATTCACTAACACGCCAATAAAGACGCAAAGTAAAAGACCTGACACAAAACCAGCTGCAATAGTAGTAGCAAACTCAGATTGAGTTAGCCCAGCTAATACCACTGGCTCTTCGTTCAAAAAACGAGGTACAAACGAAGCTGTGTAATCTGATTCATCATCCATCATTTTAGGCCATCGCTTGAGCGGCGAAACCAAGAATGACAAATATTACAACCAGTACAGCAATTGACATCCCTGTAAAATTAATTAACTCACCCAGTTCGACTTTCTCTTTACGCCACTCAATGAACTTCATGATAATACCGTACATTACGACCACGAAAGCAATTGCACCAATACCAAAAAATACAAGGTCAGCACCACTTTTAATAAGCGACTTAATCCAATCAAATACATTCGTATCATCATCTACATCAGAGGCCATCTGAGTAGCCATAGGGATTGTAGATTGCGCTGCAACCTGACAACTAACAAAAACAGTCAGCAACATTAAGTAAAATTTTTGTAACATATTCAACCTCAATAAATTTATTGTATTAACTAAAACCAAGAAGCGAAGACACGATACAAAAGAAGACAATGCTTCTTATGAATAAATGCTTCATTTCCCAAAACCTAATTTCTTCTTCTGCCCAGCTTTGATAAGCCGAAATCAATGTTTTAAGCAGAAGAACCAAAAACAATCCCATGACTAAATAAGTTATGATGCTCCCAAACTCGGAAGCGGAAACTCCAGCCGCTTTTTCAAAGGCACTTGTATCACCATAATTATTCATTACTTAGCTCCGTATAAAGCTCGTCTACACGCCTAGGAGCCGTTGATGGCTTTTCAATATGTCGCTCAATAGCACTGGCCATTTCTGACAGATTCCATACCAGTTTTTTATAGTCAAATTGGGTTCTATCACTTGGCGAAGAATGACTATCAGCCTCTTGTGCTATTTTCTGTGCCAAACGTAATTCATCTACCACTCGCGTAAGATTTAATTCTTCAAGCTCAGTGACAGCAAAGACATTGCAACTCGTTACCAGCGCAATGAAAACTGCTATAGACCCAAATATCTTCATATCCCTCTCTCAAAACATTGAACATGCGAGGATATTACATCGTAATTTTTGTCTATTTTTCGAAACGAAAAAAAAAGCGGGGTAAATCAGGAGATAAAAATTCTGCATGCCGAATTTTTCTAACTGATTTAATAAAGTGTTTTTTATCCGCTGCAGCGTAGATAAATATGACTACCAAAAAAGCCCCTTATCTTTAGATAAGAGGCTTTATGTAGATAATAGATATACGTATTACTAAACGTATTTTTTGAAGCTAGCCGACATATAAGCTATCGCAGTCCCGAAACAAACCGCAAAAGGAAATATTATAAAAACAGGATCAATGCTGTTAGGCCAAGCCAAATACAAAAACCATGCTAAACCGATGGAAGGAACCACTGATGCGCGAGCTAATTGAAATATAGCCCCTGATTCCCGCCCCCCACCGGCTCTACGTTTGTCACGTTCGATCATACCAATAACCAGCCCAACCCACGCAAAAAGAACAAACATCGGTAAAGCAAACACAAACACCATTGCACGTATAAACGTCAAGATAACCATATTTCCTAGCGCCCCAGCGTAATCACCAAAGCTTTGTCTACCAGGTTCGGTACCAAAAGAATAAACACCAATATAATGTAGAAATTCACTGACTTTACCAACGGTAATATCAAATACACTTTTAACAGTAATGCCGCTGATAGGCTCAAGTAGGTTTTTATCTAATTTATCATTCAAAAACATCAACTCTTGGCGAATCATCATTTGAGAATGGAGTACCCCTTTTACATCCCACCAACCAAACCACATGCCGCACCATTCAATTAAAGTGCTAATTAATGCACTAATGAACAGACCCAGTACCAAAAGCGCCGGCAGTTCCAACAAGAAATATGACAAACCCTTTTTAGATTTTTCGCCTGAACTTGCACGCTTATCTTCTTTATTAGCCATGTTTCACCAATTTATCACCCCAACCATCACTAGTTTCATAATGTCGTTTCATTTCTAAGACCATTTCGTCAACTTCAACTGGCACGTTGATCCTGTCAGGTTTAAAAAGAGGGAAACGAACTTTATGTAATTCACCACCGTTTTTATAAACAAATGCTTGGCCTTTGGATAAACTGGTTAAGTCGGATACCTCAAGCATTGGCAATTCTTTGGTAGTAGCCCTATCACTGTTATCGGTTGCAAAGTTTAATAGCGAACCATCGTCACGCGTACCGCCAACCTCAGTAATGCTGGATACTTCAACTTGCGGTAGTTGCTCGATTAACATTTGTGCTGTTTCAGCCTCGCGCACCCTCATCATTATAATATTTTGTAAGTTACCAATAATTTGAGCAGCTTTAGCGCTTGATCCAATTTTAGCTTCAATATCTTTCATGGTTTGAGTGTATAGATGTGCCATGATACCAGCGCCACCGGCCTTATTAAGTATTTGAATGATTTCGTCACCTGTAATCAATTCATTGAATTCATCTAAATGAAGGATAATTGGTACATTTTCTTTTTTCTTTTTTCCGAATGTTGGCTCATCAAAGTTAGAACCGGTTTTATATATTTCACCAGCTACCGAAGCCAAATCACTTAACATCGCACTGGCAACAGCAACAGCAACTACAGGATCGGTTAAAGCATCGAGCCCCACATAAACGACACCTCTTCTAGCTATCACGTCTCGCCATCGCATTCGCTTCTTACCAGACTTGTTAACGAATTCTGGCGAGAGTAGTTCCTTGATTTTACCTGTAGTCATTTTGTCTAAAAACGGAAGTAGGCTAGCAACAATCTTATCGTAGTACGTTTTGTTGTATTCTAGAGCTCCCACAAGCCCCCTGATGATAGGATCTTCCTTATCTTTTAAGATGGACTTGGCATAGTTCGTTAAAGCGATTACAGACTCGTTACGCCCCATCATAGATGCAGCTTTAGGATCGACTTCAGCTTCTATCTCATGAACTGTTTGAATCCAATCGGGATCTTCTTCAGCCATCACAGTATTTATATATTTTTCAAGAATCTCTTCAGTATTAGAAATATAGTGGGATAATTTTTCGTAACTCGCTTCTTCGCCAATCGCGTCGATTGCTTGAGCATTGATATTTACAAACCTCCATGAAAACTCTTTAAAAGCAGCACTTGAACCCTCCCCCGCTAATTGGTTAGTAGAACGTCCTGCAATTTCTGTGATTTTTTGGAAGTCAGCTATCGGGTTGTAGAGACAGCTTTTTTCGGGAAAGCCTAAATGAAACATATAAAAATCATCCAAACGACCCGCTTCCATACACTCAACAACACATCTTCGAAGTAGTTCTCCATCGCCTTTTGGATCGATTACAATGACAACATTGCCATTGTTTTTAGCATCACGTATTTTTTTGGCTCCAGCGCGAATATCAGAGGAAATAATTAACTCTGCCATACGCGTTTTACCTACCCTCGTCGCGCCAAATACTCCCGTATGCCCAACCCGCTCATCGCGTCTCCAAATAAAATCTCTCTCATTTAGTTCAATTCCGTGAATCGCGGGATTACCACCGATGTCGGGCAACGGCCTAAAAGGGTTCAAAGGGGAGTTCTTATTCAGGATTAAAACTAACGCTCTAAAACCATTTGTATTTTTATGGACAACACAAAAATTTCTCACAGCTGTAAACAAAGGGCTATCGACTACATAACTTGTATTGTAGTCCCTAAAGGTGTCCCTTAATCGCTGTGTATGTATAGGTAGCCATCTAAAGCCTTTACCCAAAAGAACATAGTCAGGTGTGAATGGGATATCAGCGGGATCGATTTCGTAATGTCTGAGCCGCCTAATATTTAATTGATAGGCTCTTAATCGTAGGCCATCACGAAAATACAGAAGACTGAAGAATGCAAAAACGCTGGTACACATTATTGATATTGAACGACTCATGAAAAAGTATTCATAAGCATAATATGAGATAAGTGAAGCAGCAGCGCACACAACCACAACGTACCATTCACCGATTGGCCGGAGCATCGCTTCTCTTGGGTTAGCTGATCTAATCATGACAGTATCCAAATTGAATTTTGGAAATATTACACTTTAAAAAATGGCTAGTTTTTGAAACCGAAAAATAAAGGCAGTGAAACTGCCTTTGGAGAAGATATTTAACTTATTGAATAAGTTTTCCATTAGTAATAATAACAGGATAAGCATCTGTTATTTCTTCAAAGGGAACACTTTTACTATGTGCCACACGAATACCAGAACGCATCAAGGCAGATTGAAAACGTTTGTATTCAGACAACGAATTACAATCAATTACAATAACCATCGCGCCAATGCTTTTAATGTAATCAACCTGAGTCTGGAGCCATTTTTTTGAAACCTGATCAGTACCCACTAACGCGATACTTGCTGGTAACTTTACCATTGTATTTTTCTTATAAACCTTACCCAACCTAAGGGTACTCTTCAAAGGAAACGTAGCATTAATATCTTTTTTGATCTGCTCTTTAGTGTAAGGCTCTTTTTCAACCGGTTTACTCTTTGAATAATATTCACCGATATCTACAGAGTTGCCGTAATCTCTTACGACTATTGTAGTGGCCATTGATGAGGCGCTTATCAAAAAACTAAAGGCTAAGCACTTTGCTAGCATATTCACGTCCTAATTTATCTAAAGATGGTCGATGATAATAAGCAATAGCATCAGCCCAATTCTTCACTCTATCTGTTCTCTTTCCTTCCATAAGCACATCGCAAACAGACCTAATATTATTAACCGGATTCATTGCCTTTTCGACATCCCAGCCAAAACGCTGGCCATGATAACGCCACTCGATTTGACCGAGTCCAATCCCAAGTTTCTTCGCCCCATTGTTAATCGCTTTTTGGGCTGCTATAACCGCAGACCGCTTAGATTTAAAGTATCTACCTACCCCATTAATATTTAACGTCCAAGGCCAGGGCTGAGCCTTTTCCTCAAAATAGGTTTTGCTTTCATGCGTAACTACACGCCTAACAATTTCTACTGGAACTTGGGGATCACAATTCTGTGCAATCAAAGCACCTAGTAAATCATCCTCATTCGCAGACGCGAGTAGTGCAAACCCGCTAAATAGAACTAGCGCGAACAGTCGGATAATCACTTACACTTTCCTCCCTATCCATTTTACGTAGTACGATTACCCCACGGGCATTTAGCTGTGCAGAAACCTCATTTTTCTTTGCCCATCTCACCATTTCAACTTTACTCGCACCGGAGAAAACCACCTCAATTCTAGCAATAGAGCCTTGAACTAATTGAGTATAAAGATTTCGATACTGAGCATCACAGGGTTCGCAGTCAGTTTTGATAAACAAGGTTCTACTGTTAAACATAGCGCCATCAAGCTTGGCATCGTCATTATTAACAATGCCATTGGAATTAATAGGTTTACCGCTTGCAAGAGCTGTGAGTCCCTCTTCAAATTCATTACCTTTTTGGATATCTAGCGCAGCTCCCCGTCCAAATATTCCAACCGAAGCTTCCTGAACAGCATTCATGAAAGCTTTTGTTTTCTCATGGTTATCCCACTCCAATTTTGCTACTTTTTCAGCGTACTTCCTACGCTCACGCTCTGTGCGAGCCTCAATACCTAAGTAAACAAGAGGATTAGCATTTGGTGTAAAATACCCCCTAGCAGTATTGTTTTGAATGTAGTCATAACGTTCGTATTCTTCTTTAGTTATTCCCCAGCTATCCAAATACTGTTTATCAATTTCAATACCATTAAGTTCATATCCACTTACTTCGACGTCTTCTTTCTGACTAACATCAACTGACTGTGCAAACGTTGAATAACTCAAAAAACAACAGATAAGGACACTTATTCTAATTAGGTTCACTTGCACACACTCCCCGTTTTTACATCTACATATACTTGTAAGCTTGGGACTCTATCAAGCCTCGCCACCTCAAGAACCGATGTGCATTTAGGATTAGGGTTACTAACTACCGCACTGATTATTTTTGCTCTGTCTTTTAAACTTACAACGCTATAAACCGAATTGTTTGTATTGCTTTTTTTAGCATCTATAACAACGTGCTCTGTATTTGCACAACCGCCCATAAAGACAGTTAATATTACGACAACCGCTAGTTTCATATATGCACCTGTTCTTCATGTGTGTGGCCGTCCCTGTGCGTGAATATTGCTTTACTATTAGTAATTGAAGTAAGAGTCCACATGCCTAGGTTCTGATTTTCATAGATTTTTAATAATGTTTCAGGAGCACCAGAGTTATATCCAATCAGCCTGATTTTGCCGCCCCAATATTCTGCATGCAGGATATTAAAATCAAACGCGGTACGTTGAGTTTGTATATCCACCTTGAAACCAGATACTGCGGCCATGATGTTAGAAAGCGCTTTGTCACGGCTGCTTCCATCAGCATCAGCATTTTCAAGGGATTTATTAATTGAACTGATCATGTTAGTGACCAATGATATTTTTTCCCCCATTACCCGCTCTGCTCGCATATTCAATCCTTTAAGCGTAGCGACTTCTTTCAATGCATTATCTAATTTCGTTTCCAACCCTGTTAATTTGTCCAAAATTGCAATGTTTACATCAGCATAAGAATTTTGATTATCTATACCACCGGATACCTTAATATTTCCAAGTTCAGTATCTTTGGGCCTAGCCACATCCCCAATGGCAACACCATTCTGGTTATGATCAAACGTATAGCTACTATCATCGATATTTGTAGTTGGTTCAAAAGTATCAATATCAAACTTAGTAGCACTTTCATCATTAGAACTAATTGAAGCAGTTTCAGACTTGATAGGCGGCGTTCCTGCACCCATGTAGCTATAACCAATAGCACCAATCACACATGCACAAGCAAGCATCAATACACCCGAATAGCCGGTCTTATTTTTAGTTGGTATGTTGTCACTATCATCTGTATCTACGGAGAATTGAGGGTGATCATCTGACATTTCTTCTTTGGGTGAATCAAAATTTGGCTCGTCTGTTAAGGCGGAATCCCCACTTTTTTCTTCAGTACCCTTATCAACAGAACCTTCAATGACTTCAGAATCTTTAGCATGCTCAATTTTTTCATCTTTGATTTCGGTCTGATTAACCATCGATTAACCCTCTATATTCTTTCTCAAGTACAAAATTAATCTTGCGACGCAAAGGATCTTTTACGATTCTGAAATGTGACCCAGCCAGTACACCTAGCATATTAATGACACTCATGGGCGTGGCAGTCATATCACGGTGAATAGCAGCTATCGTGTTATTCATCATGATTTGCATTTCTTCTGTCCACAACTTCGGATCTATCAAAGAGTATCCACTATCGTCCAGGATGTAGTTCATTGCATCTTCAGTTCTTAATATATTGACTGGAAACTTCAATTGAACCACAACATCTAAAGGTTCCATTTGTGCTCTAGTTGCTTGCAATTTTAGTTTTGTATATCTGTCAGTAGACAAATAGTTATTTGCATCTTCTGAAGCATGCGCTGTACCGCACAATGCTAATAACATAAAAATTACTTTACCCACTCTTCTATCATCCTTTTTACAAATACTTCATTAGAGGAAAAGAACGCTTCTTGCGTTATCTCATCGGCCACCACGCGTTTAAATTGTTTTTGCATTAAAGCAGTAAAACCAGGATTCATTTTTATGAACTTCGCCGCGTGTTTTTCGAATAACTTAGCTGGAGCTACGTACTTACCTTTTTTCATAATGATATTTTTCATCAAGGCACGCTTAATAACATCAGAACGTGTGGCTGGTGTTCCTATGCCATCCCCCTCTTTCAACAAAGCCTTAATTTTCTCATCACTTACATATCTTGCTGGTTTTTCCATAGCGGCTACAAGTTTCGCAGTGGACAAGCGGCTTGGTGCCTTAGTAATCCCATCAATCACACACGCATCAATCACCTTTACTTGATCACCTTCAGCAACAGATATTTCATCACCACTCGTAACTTTATCTCCCCCTTCAAAAACATTCGCAGACCTCCAACCTCGATCTATTATTTGAATAGCCTTGGCTTCTAAGGAAACACCGCCCAACTGCACAACTACTTGCTGTGAAAAATATCGGTAATCATTCATAAATTGCATGACGAATCTAATGGCAATTGACAAGTAGACAACAAGTTGTTTTTCCGTTAAACGGCTAAGAGTTGCAGCCCGAAGGGTTGGTATAATTCCGTGATGTATTTCAACTTTTTTATCATTAAATGACTTAGGAACACGATCCATATCAAAGTCTAATCGCTTAATTTCGCTGAGATTATTAAGGTGCTTAATCGTTGCCTTCACATCACCTAGCATCCCAGTCGGTAAATAACGGCAATCTGTCCGAGGATACGTAACAACAGAGTTAGGTTTGTCGTACAAACCTTGAAGTAACTGGAGGGTTTCATCTGCGTCAATACCAAACTTATCAACTGCAATTTGTAAACTTGATAAATCATGTGGTAGAGGTGGCGTTTCTCGTTTCTCTTCGCTTTTAACCGATGCAACAGAAAGCGATTTACCTTTCAGTTGATTTGCAAATGATGTTGCTGCTTTAGCACTAATGCACCGGCCATCCTCATCACAATATTGAGCTGGCACCTTCAAACGGGCTTTAAACTTCTCCCCGTTTTCTGTAGCGCACATTGCATCGACATTATAAAACTTTATAGGCTTAAAGTTTTTAATACGCTGTTCAAGTTCATAGACAATAAGACCTACTGCCGTAATGACTCGACCTACAGGGAATGCGCCTTTTGATAGTTCCTTATTGGTTTTGAGTACGGTTGTCATGGCCATTGTCAAATTCATACCAATGATCCAATCCAACCTACGCCTAATATCAGCCTCAAGAGCCATTTTTTCTGTTTTCTTACCATCTAAAAGATTATCGAACGCTTTGCGTAACGATTTATCATCAGTTGCATGATAAAGCGCCCTTTTCACCACCCCTTGAAAACCTGTTTTAGCGATGATATCTCTCGCTATTAACTCGCCTTCATTATCTGCATCGGTCGCAATTACGACAGTATGGGACTTTTTCAAAACACCTTTTATTGTATTGAATATTGGCTCCATGCCTTTCTTAATCACTACTTGGTGATTTTTCGGAAATACTGGGAGTTTTGATAGAGCCCAGTTTTTGGATAGTTCAGGCACAAACACTTGTGGCTCTTCTAGTTCAAAAAGGTGGCCAACAGCATGAATTACAGCTATCCCTAGCTTTTCATTAATAAAATGATTTTTACGCTTATCTGTAGGACTTAAACCGAGGAATTTAGATACGTCAGCAGCTTGACTAGGCTTTTCGCATAAATAAGTAATTAACTTGTTGTTGGCCATAATGACACCCCATTTAATTTAGAGTGTCATTTTATCAGTTATAAAAAGCGGTATTTTTCAGTTCGAAAAAATAATATTTGGAGGGATTAATTCAGTAGATTTACAATTGTATTATCTTCGATATCATCTTCATCGCAATCAATTGTACGCTCTTCTTCGAGAGAGTCTTGGAGTTGATTATAGAGTGTATCTAAACGATACTTACCTTTGAATTTATGGAACATATGGAAGTAGATATCGCACATTTTATTTGAGCGGGGAAAGTCCTGCTTCAATAATTCATGATACATCGTCCATAAATCAGATATATGTCTGTGCGTCATTACCTGTTTATCATTACTGACCCCGTAGATGTCTCTCCACTCCATTACTTTCTTATAATCAACATCAACGCAATTATTGTATGAATTTACAAAAGCGTAATTAGCACCACATTTAACAAGATCTAAGCAGAATTTAAGGCTTTCAGCGCGAGGTCTAAACCCATTAATGCAATGATCAAAGGCTTCAGAGTCTATCTTCAGCTTCGCAACTTTGTTTAGATAACAGCCTTTATAAAATATGTTTTTTTGCAATAGAGACATATTTGAAAGTGCTTTTATTAGTGATTTCGGGATCACTTTATCTAGTGGTTTACCGCAGGAAAGGTCAGATACTTGGGATAGGGCTTGGCCAATATGTAATCCCAACTGAGTCGTCATTTGGTATTTATAATGTCGTTCTGCAAAAGGTGTATCAGTAAGCATTGATTCAAAGCTAGCAGCCGCATTAGAAAGAGCGGCCAGATCGAAGGTTCTTACTTCATCAGCCACTTCCAAAGCCCTAGAGTAATCAACATCGATTGTCGCTACAGTTCGATTGTTCATATAATCTGCGAGCATACAGGTGAACTCACCAGACATTTGATAAACAAAGGAGGTAGCTTTCTCAGAAATTTCTAAGTATTTAGCAGTAAAATGTATATCCTTTTTGCTAACTGCAAAATCGCTAATAGCAGTTAACAGCATCACCGAGGCAGATATATCATCGCTAGATTTAGTAGAAATTTCACCCTTCAAATTATCTTTCATAAAACACCTTAATTACTTCCATAAACTCAGAACAACTTCATTGGATCTTCTAGTTCGGTATCGTTTTCATCGATAACAGATTCATTGAGGTTATCCGTTGCCTCAGTTTCATTAGGGCTATCACTGATTAACTTCAGTAACCCTTCGTCAGAATCATCACCTTCTGGTAATCCAAAAATAGCTCCGATTTCCTCTTCATCATTCGACGTAAAATTTTCATCAATTTCATAGTCATTACCCTCATTGTCATTAGCTTCACCTGTCTCACCATCAGGAATACTTACACCAATTGAATGAATAAAAGACAAATGTTTAGCAAAACGGCCATTGCCATTTTTAACGTATATCCATGCCTCTGATATCAAACCTTTTTCAGTATTCGCCCACTCATAGCCGCCAGATGTATGGCCAATATGTGAGTAGAATAAATGAGCTAATTCCAACTCTTTTATTCCTTGGGCTTTCAAAAGAAACCTCTCATCCCTGTTTGATAATCTAATTTCAGATAAAGCTAAGCAAATGAGGATATGAACAGATATTTTCTGGTGTGCCGTCACAAAGAAAACGTCTTTTAGCAAGCTATCAATAGCTTGCTTTAACTCATTAACTTTTTCATACACAACCACTACATCTATTAAGTCGGCTAGCAGTAACTTGTAGGTATTATCACTCATGCTCGATTGTTGAGTGATATAGTTCCCAAGTCGAACTAACCTTTGTTCAAATTGCTCATCGCTTGTCATTGGCTTTGCTGTGCGGGTGAAAAATCTCATGCTCTTAGGCCACTAACGCCATGCGATTGAGTCTAAGAAACCTTTCAACTGCCGCTATAAATTCCAAACGTTTAAGCTTCATATCTGCATCATCAAATTTTGCGACCACATCAGCTTTAATAACTCGTAGGTCGTTAAAATTTTCTTTGCTTACAAAAGGCTTCCAGTCTTTACCATTCACTACAAATGTGTACATACATAGTTGAGTGCGACTTAACTCCCCAGCCAATGCAGACATGCTAAAACTTTTACTAAAACTCAAACCCGACATGGTTTTTTTAAAATCCACATCGTCATGAACCATTAAGAAATTTGAAGAATCACCTAAATGATTACGAATTAAATTTAAAACGGCTACTGAATCACTCAACATAAACACCCACAAAATTAACTAATAATGAATGTTGCTTAGATAAACTAAGCAACATATTTAACTTTACAATCTGAAGCAGGAACACATACATATTCACCGCTCATTGCACGAAGAATAACTTTATCGTCTTCAGTTGCTACGTTCGCTGTATCAAGGAAATAATTACCTTCTTGGTACTCAATCATTATTTCGGCTTTTGACACAGGGCGCTTGCGCATTTGTATACCGCTACGCTCAACGAGATCATTAGAATCTTCTGCTAATGCTTGTTGTTCTTCATTATCTTCTGGGGCGTCTTGATTGGGTTCGGTAGTGAGTTCTGATTTAATTTCAGATTGAGGTGCAGGTTCTTCATCAGTTTCAGAAAATTGCGCATGCTCAATTTCTTGTTCAGCTTCAGAATTTAAGTCGCTTTCAAAAGAGGTATTTTGACCATTATTTTCACCCAAATCAATATTAGTTTGATCTTCAGTGGGATATTTTTTTTCTTCTTTAGGAGAAGTTTCTATTATTGAGGGTTTAGTACTATCAATTTCTGGCTCTTCTAACCTAGCCTCTCTTGGATCGCCTTCAAAGTTTCCTAATTGCCACGCTCGCAAGTCAGCTTCAATATCACCATACAGATTAAGCTTTGCAGCACCTCTAACAAAACGCCTTGTAAGACACTTGTTAGCTTTGCCAAATTCAATAATAGACTTCATCGCAGCAGGTGATTTATCGTTGATTCTAATAAGCTCTTGTAAAAGCTGTTTATCAACGGTACCGCTTAGATAAAGCTCATGCACCTCAGGCACACTTTCGATACGTGATATATGTTTAATTAGCTGTGAAAATTCTGATTCTGGAATACCAAATTCTTCAGCGGCTACTTTCTGTTTAACACCTAAATCATCACAATAAGCTTTATAACGTTTAGCTTGCACGATTAAATCTTCAGGCTCTTGTTGTTGGTTCTCTACAAGATTTAGATAGCGCATAGCCTTATCGTCAAGACCATCAACTATTCTTGCTTGTATTGTTTCGCGGCCTCCAATTTTAAAGGATGTCCACCGTCGTTCCCCACACACAAGCATGTAATCTGTTGAGTTGTTTTTAACAGCAACTACAGTAATCGGGTTAATTAGACGCCAATTGTCTTGTTCCAATTGAGCGGTTAACCCTTTACATAACTCTTCTGTTACTTCGCGGTTAAAAGGAAAACGACGGATGTTATTAACGTCAATATCCACCAATTCTTTATGCACAACAGCTTCACTTACAGGGCTATCATCCCTTAACATATCAAAAATATTAGACATTACTTTTTACCCTTCATTGATTTTTTTACACCCATATCCAAACGAGCTACAGCACGCCTATACGCCGCTCCTTTAGCTCTATCGTTACCAGAGGCAGGCTTGAACCAAACGGCACGTTTAGCGCTGTTTGAATTTAGGATTGCTGCACTTCTATCAAAACGGTTATCTACCAAAGACTGTCCAAAAAACTTTCTAGCCCAATCTATATAACGTTTAACCACTAAACTTTGCGCATCTACTAAATTCAAAACAACAACAGGGAATTTTAAACGTTCATTACGTTTCATGATGGTTTTATACAATGACAAATACTTACTCATTTTCTCTTCGCCGCACGCATCAGCGTCAGCAATGATAGGGATAATTCCAACATCAGAAGTATTAAGCGCAGCAAGTTGGCACATGCCTAGAGACGGTGGAGTATCAATAATTATGTAGTCAAAATCTTTTTCCAGTTTTTGCACATTCTCTTTGAATGCTGTCATTAATGAGAAATCTGTACTCGCCCCGACTTCGCCCAAATTATGATGATTACCAGGAATGTAGAATAGTTTGTCTTCAACTTCAGAAGACCTACAAACCCATTTGGTTACAGGGTTTACTTTTGGCTCACATCCCAATTTAAAGAGCATATCACTGGTGAAATCACCATCACTTTTTACGTGGCCAATAAGGACACTTAGATCCTCTTGCCCATCAATGTCGATGTATAAAACTTTATTTCCTTCTTCAACGAGGTAAAGACCATACTGCAAACCAATAGTAGTTTTACCTACTCCACCCTTACCATTTCCAACTGCCAAAATTGCCATTTAACGAATCCCCATAAGTTTGTCATGCTCAATTATGTATTTTATATCATAACTACTGCTTTAAATAAACAAAAAATAACCGTATTTTGCTATACGGCTATTTTCGATTAAGCAAAAGCTGTTCTTAATATTTTCTTGAATGCGTTCTTGCCTGTCCCGTATCCTTTGAATTTCACAACATCACAAATATCATTAAGTTCAAATTTTTCAATCTTCAACTCAGGCAGGATTTCTTTAGCTTTGTTAGCAATTTTTTCGCTGTATCCATTTTCGTCATTATCATAAATGAGCAAAAACCGTTCTGCATTAACGAACTTGTCTTTAATATTTTCAATAACAAGAAGAATGTTATCGACATACAATGCTGACATCACCACGACGTTCTGAAGTTTCATTTCCTTTGCCATCTGATATGCCATAAGAGAATTAGCTACCCCTTCCTTTAAAATCACCGTTTTAACATTTTCGGGATTTTTAGCGTTTTCATCGCTTGGAAAGTACGCACAAAGGCCGTTCGGGTTAAAGCCGCGCATCATTATTTTACTACCATCAGCATAAATACGTTGAAAACCCTCGAATGCATCTTGGTGTGGATACCTCAAGGGGATCGCATCAAACCTCCCGTATTTAGCGGAGTAACCTTCACGAATGCCCAAGTCAGAATCATCCAGGATGTACGAATACTTGATACCTTTTTCACGGAAGTATTCACTATTGCTACTTGCCGTTACTGGACGAAGTTTTGAGAACCATGAGCGAGCTTCATTAACTAATAATACCCTGTCAATCACATCTGGCTTTTTAGCTAAGACCACCTGTTTATCAGTTTTTCTAACCGTATTCTCACGGTACAGTTCAAACAAGATATTAACCGAATTGACGACGCTAGGGATGCTTTTCCCAGTAACTGCATCCTGATAACTTGCACGGAGATTAACAAACACGACTACAGGGAACTTCATACCATCATAATCTGATTCATTAATGTAAATTCTACATCTGCCTTTAGATGCAGCGGAGAGCGTTGCAACACTTGAACCTTTATTGAGCCCTACATTCAGGTTTGAACCGGAGTAATCAACATCAACTAATGCACCAGAGGAAACAAGTTCGCTGTCTATAACAGCCAACTTAGCTGAAAATGTTGAATAATGTTTTTCTACCCACTCTTTAAAACGCATATAAATCCCGTCTAATCCTACAAAACAAACTTAATAACACCGTTCTTCTTTTGAACAATAGCTGGTGCATACTCAATTTTTCTATCGTCTCCAACAACCTGATTATATTTTTCAAGGTTTACCAAAGAGTATTCGATACCGTATTCAAACAATCTTGTTTTGACTCTTTCACATGGTGCACAATTTTCCAGATAGAAAAGTATTACCTCGTCCTCTTCAATCTCAACGCTACAATTATCATAACAAGCAACGGCCAACACCAAGCTAATTAAGATCATTGAATTTGTACCAGCATATCGGCACTGGTTCCTTCGCCAAACAACCAACCTTGAAGGAAAGATGGTCTTATTTTGTTCAAAGAAGAAAGCATTTTGGTAGTTTCTACACCTTCAACCACCGTTTCTAATCCTCTTTTCAGAAAAGCATCATGCAACACTTCGAACAAGCTCCGCTTAAAGCAACAATCTGAATTGAGGAATATTTTATCGAACTTAATTTTGTCAAATGGGTAACTTAAGACAGTTTCAACATTGCTATATCCAACCCCAAAGTCGTCAAGAACGAGCTTGAAGCCTCTGTTTTTAGCTGTTTCGAAAGTTTGCTTACAAAAGTCTATTTGGTTAGTTTCAATAAGTTCAATATCAACGATTGAAGGACTAAAGCCATTATTTATACACGTATCAGCGAGCAGATTCACAGCTTTCACATCAAATTTTACGGGGTTGATATTGAAGGAAAATCTATAATTTTGACCTAAGCATTTGCAGATAATACCAACAGACTTACAAAACTCTTTAACTTGAGTATCAAAGTCGATAAATTCGATTAGGCTAGAGTCACACATATTTAGTGCTACACCAGGATTAGTATGACATCGAGCCAACGCCTCAAAACCAACCACTGAACGATCTATTTTTACAATGGGTTGAAAGTGATATCCGAAAGTTCTGACTCTGTATTCTTTCTGGCTACTGGCCACTTTTTCTCGTTTAATTAGCATAAATTAAAATCTCCGAAATTATGGGTAAATATTAACAGCTAAAGCAACGTGGAAAGCTTGAGCCAGAAATTATGTTGGTACCTCAATGAAATTATCGACGGGGATTTTATTACACTCTCTTAATGGCCAGTGTAGACATAGTTGTCTATTAACTTAAACAAAATGGCCTGACGTTCAATGTCTGTTAGTGATGAGAATTTCCCATCCCACCTGTCCACCTTCCTCTTAATTCTCTGTCTATCAGTTCTATCTAGGCCAGCGTACTCTAAACAAAACCTCTCTTTGAGGTCAAAATTGTACCAAACACATTCCGTTCTTATGCCCCCCCTAGTCATGCATTGGAAAGACAAGCAATTCCACTCTTCTAGAAATATCTTATACATGCGAGATGGATATCCGCTGATCATTACGTCGCCAGGCACACTCTTAAGTAGTTCTATTAACTTTCCATGATCACCGGCTGAGTATTCATGCTGATATTTTTTACTCATCGAGCGTGTCGAATGAAGATATGGAGGATCAGAGTAAATTAGAGTTCGACCGTGATTTACAAAATCAAACTTAGAAATAAAATCTTCACACCTAGCATTAATGAGCTCAATGCCCTTATGTTCCTTTTGAGCATTTCTAAACGTTTCATTGCAAATTTCAATACCATAACTCTTCAGTGCCTTTGGTTTCTTCTTGAAAACATAGCCCTCACCAAAATGAGACTCGATATACGTGTCATGGGGAGGCATAAGAGATATTATTTTTTGATAGGCTCCAGATGCACCTTTGCTGCCAAGGATTGTCATTAATTTACTTTCTCAGTTTCTTTACCTGCTTTAAATATTACCAATCAAAAAAGCTTCAATTTCGAACATCACTAAAAAATAAGACATCCTTATATATGGCGAAGCCATGCAGCGAAGCGGGAGCTCATTGGCATCCAAACTTCCTAAATATACCCTCGTCCACTAACCTCCTAAAAGCCGCATTCGCCACACGCCCCTGCTAAACCTCTTTCGACGTGAAGGTGTTAAATAAGTCCTCTTTGTAATCCGTCTGCATTTGTTTCAGCGTGCTTGTGTGCGCGGGTGACGCGAAGCGGCACACTGAAGCAACGCATTCATTCTTTTCAACAGTCTTAGACTGGTATCCAACCTTTAATTAATGAAATTAATTAGTAATAAGGCTAAGCCTCTTATTCTCTTTAGAGTGTATAAGCTTGCATTTTATCCATTACTTGCATGTAATCTTTGTTTACCGCTTGCAGTATTTTGTGGATAAGTAATTAAGCCATACATTGACACCATAGAATTCGAATAAATTAGTATTAATAGTAGGGAGTTCTTCAAATTGCAGTTCATATTTTGAACATTTTCAAAGGCAGATATACGCGAAAATCCCGTGACGGGCATAAGCTTTTCTTGACGTGATAGGACTCAGTTAGTTGAGTGAACCTGTATGAAAATAATTAGGCTTGAAATTATCATCATCGACTTCAAAGTTCTGTCTTAGTAGATGTAGCTCACGTTCGCGCTGGCGTACTAAATAAACAAAAGTATTGTCAGCCATACTCTCGAACGATTCCTTGCTATATTGAGCTTTTACATCGTTCTGGGCCAAGCAATGTATTTCCCCTTTGGTCATGTTCTTAAGATATTTCCGTTTGCGCTGGAGCGTAGCGAAACGTTGCCTCTCAACCCTTAACGTTTCAACTCGCTTGCTAATAAACTCTTTTAGATTATCTGGATCAGTGGGAATTACAGGTATTTGATTATGCTTATTTGCTTTTCGAGCATTATGCATTACTTGCTGTCTAGCTTTATCACAAATAGCCTTTTCACGTAGTTCCAAGTCAACTAGGAAAACCTCGTAGAAGCGAGGCGTAACTTGAATTATTGATGGAAGATTTTTTCCTGTCACCTCATCAGTGAAATAATGTATCTCTATCAATCCCATTTCACGTAAGAACTTCATTGCTCTACTCACACGAGAAATAGATTTTTTCTTACCTGACAGATCGTTAATATCCAAATCCATTTCGCAATATTTACCATATCTCTTCTTTCCAAACGTGCTCACCCCTATTTGATCTGAAATCGCACTTATAGAGGACTTTTCACATAGTCCAGTGGCAACGTCATGATATAGAGCAATCGCACGTAAGCACTCGTTGATTACTTTCTTCCGGTGGATGTTAATGGCACGTCGCTTCCCCATACGCTTAACTATAATGTCACTTTGGAAAATATTCACCTTACCAACGTTCGTTAATAAGGCTTTGATGAACCAGTGTGCTTTTTTCTGTTTTTGGACAGCCTCATTAGCTTGGCCAAGTTCAGTACGAATTTCGTCTATTCTAGCTTTACTTTCCACACACTTGTCGTCGAGTGTATCGACATCCATCTTTTCAAACATTCGCGGAGGGGGAATTAGAAACGGCTCAGGGTTAAAGAGCGTACTTTTCGCAGACTGAGATAAGGTTTTGAAGTAGATTGCTTGGCGAAAACTATTCATTTTGACCACCAAGGCGACCAATCAAAACCTCTAAAAAAAATTGTGCATGCGTAATTTTCACGGCTGCAACGGGCATAAACCCTTGCATCAGACCGAAAAAACTCCTAATATTCAGATTGAACATATATGTCCTAATATATTTCACGTAGAAGCAAGTTGTGACCTTCTTCTACAATTTTTATGAAAAGCCGGTATTTAGCGATACCGGCTTTTTCGTATCTGACACCTGAATTGAAAATTCAAGCTATCCATTTCATTAAACCTTTCTTGTGACAAAAGGTAATATTTTTTTACATTCTGCGCATAGTAGCCAGATACCACATTCCGGATCAATAGCGATCTGCGAAATATGAGGGATCGCCCCCTCGATACGTGGGGCGATTTCTCATATTTAAAATTCACACTATCCTTTGCATTTATTTTCACTCTTTCTTTCAAATTCAAAACGTAATTTAACAACCTTACGAGCCTCCTTAAATTCGACTAACTTGACATCTAACGGCGTAGATTTTTTGATCTCATTAATCGTGGGCATAATCACCCAACGTTTAAAATCACCATATTTTTCATAGCTTTTGGTTTTTTCAAGCATCAGCATATTCTTAAGCTCTTCTACTCCCACTTCATAGAAACCGTGCTCTTTATTCATCTGCAATAATGAGTAGATCCGAATGTGCACTACATTGTGAAGCTCAACTATATCAATAAGTGGATACTCAAAATTACCCTCCACTTTGTGGATAAATGGTAAAAGCTCGCTACTAAAACATACAGAGTACTTGCCATATCGGGGGGATGAACGAACCTTATTTATCCAACGATATTTGGTGTAGCCAACATCTTTCCCTTTTCTATCGCTTTGGTCATAAATGTAAATCCATCTATCGGCAATGTTATCGATGGCCTGACGTACATCACGGCCAGCTTCATGCTTAGAAAGCTTAAAAGCTTCAGCGTAATCGCTTATTTTTATGTCGTACCAGCCTTCGTTATTTTGCGAAGCTGGTACGCCACTTTGTCGAGCAATCAGTATGATTAATCTTTTTTCATCTTTGCTTAGCGTGTATCTGGCTTCAGCAATTTCCCTCGGTTGATGAATGATATCAATCTGTTTACTACTAGTTCCTGGATCTGACATATATGAGTCCCCATACTTATTTCTCATATTTAATCACACTCCAAAAATATAGACAATACTTATATGAGATTCATACCCTATTCTCATACTTTAAAAACAGTGGGGTGATTTCTCATACTTTAGGAACAGTGGGGTGATTTCTCATACTTTAAAAACAGTGGGGCGAGTTCTCATACTTTAGAAACAGTGGGGCGAGTTCTCATACTTTAGAAACAGTGGGGCGATTTCTCATACTTTAAAAACAGTGGGGCGAGTTCTCATACTTTAAAAACAGTGGGGCGAGTTCTCATATTTTAGAAACAGTGGGGCGAGTTCTCATATTTGAAAAGCAGGAGGTGAAAACTAATGCTCCATAAACAGTGGCGTGGATACTCATACCCCAGGACAGTGGGGCGATTTCTCATACTTTAGAAACAGTGGGGTGATTTCTCATACTTTAAAACAGTGGGGTGATTTCTCATACTTTAAAAACAGTGGGGCGATTTCTCATACTTTAAAAACAGTGGGGCGATTTCTCATACTTTAGAAACAGTGGGGCGATTTCTCATACTTTAGAAACAGTGGGGCGATTTCTT
>Ga0207906_1000093_pt1 | contig 75804 bp, 69 predicted proteins | sample LinPmetageLP37_FD_184050 | JGI IMG/M metagenome (GOLD analysis project Ga0207906, IMG submission 184050) | Marine viral communities from the Pacific Ocean - LP-37 (SPAdes) | ecosystem: Environmental > Aquatic > Marine > Oceanic | place: Pacific Ocean | collected 2010-06-16 | reverse complement strand
TGATTGCTTTATATTGTTAAAGAACGTTGCGATTATAAAGTTGAACTTTATCTCGCTAGGGCTGCGCATATTACGCTTTCCTATTTTTTTGTCAACACTTAAATTTAAACTTTCTAAAAAGATTCAATCTAAGTTTTACTTAACACCCTGAGTTGTTCGTGCCTCGCTATGCGTTGCTGTTTCCCGTCTCAGTGGGGTCGCATTATAGGGAGATTCGAGCGGGGGTCAATGTTTTATTTCAGCTTTTTGACAATTAAATGAATTTAGTATGAAAGCTATACAAATAAAGGGCTACAGGATACTTTTAGTTTAAAAAACACGCACAATATAAGTATCTATTGATGAGGTATTAGTAAGGTTTAAACTAAGCTGTATGTTAAACAAACAACACACAGCTTTATTTTAAATTAAAGGTTTATTTAGATGCTATTTCCCATACGGCAATAGAGCCTGATATTTCATTTCCAACGATTAAGAGTGGGTTTCCTGTAGCACTTTGCTCAGCTGGAACGAATACCATTCCTTCAGGCGCTAAATCGCCTGTAATATTAGCGTCTTTAATTAAGCCTCTATTATAGAAGTAGTCTTCAAACTGCACATTATATGGATTGGTAATATCATAAACCATAATCCCACCCATACGCTCGAGCCCTATAAAAGCAAATGTACGATCGTCAATTTTACCAATAGTCAGCGCTTCTGGCTCTGCGCCTTTATCATCTGAGCGTGAGTCACCTTTGTTTTCATCTTCATTGTTGTTAAATGCTTCACCATGAACCGATGCAGTAATTCGACCTATATCATCGCCTGAATCAAACACCACCAGCCCATTGCTGTCCCAAATGGTAAACGAACGTGCACCATAAGCATAAAGCGATTCGTATTGACCATCATTATTAGTATCGCCTTTTATTGTTGTTACTTTTAAGCGACCAATATCGTTATCGTCGTTATTTAAGTAATCAAAATTAGCTGCAAGCGTTAAGTCTTCAACGCGGCTTTCATCTATATAAGCTAAGCAGCCATCGTCTTCATCGTAATCAAGTCCGCCCTTTGCTATACAGTCTGCTTCATCCGTTGTATCAAAAAAGTATTCTCTTGCGTCACCTTCGTTGGCAGTGACTATAAAGTTAGCGCCTTTCCAACTAAAGCTTGAGATAGTATCGGGCTGGTACATACCATAGAGCCCTGGGTATGATTTAAAATTAACGCCGCCATCTTTATCTGAGGCATCAAGTTGTAAGCTTGACCACTCTTTAAAGCCTAAGCCCTTTAGCTCAAGACTGTTGTCTTGTAGGTTAACTATTGCAAGTGCATTGTTTTCTTGAATAGATACATAAGCATATTTGTTATCTTTAGAAATGCTAACGTACTCGGGCTCTAAATCCATAGCTACTGTGGTATTTATTAGATTACCGTTAATAGTACGACCATTTGGATTTGCAAAAACGACCCCTTGCGCTTCTAGTTCGGTTTGTTTGTTGTTATAGGCTTTAAAATCAATATTTATTGCTGTATCAGCTATTACATTATTTGTTATATCGATAATACTAATAGAACCTTCAGGATCTACGCTGTAGTCGCCACTTGGTTCACCTTCGTTAGCAACCACTGCCTTTGCGCCATCGTGGGTGAACGTCACCATGTCTGGTAAAAATCCGACTGTAACATTTTTAATAAAGACAGGTGATTCGCCGCTTATATCGTAAAAAGCAATTTGACCTTCATCACCCGTGCTTTCAGCAGCCATTGCAACCGCTAGTAAATTATTGTTTTCATCAATAGCAATGCTGTTTGCATCGCCTTGGGTGTTCTCGTTTAAAGGTAGCGTAATGACCGAGGTTAAGTTAGTGGCGCTTATAACCCCTTCGTTATCTTTAACAAGTGCGGCAGTATCAAAGGTGTCTGCGGGTAAAATATTAACAACAGCGTCATCACCTGAACTGTTAATAGCGTAAATCCATTTTTTAGATGCTTGATATGCAACTATTTCAGCTGCACCTTCTGGGCTTTGTGCATTTAATACACCTCTACCCACAAGGTTAATATTTAATGCTGAATTGGCATTTATACCATTTAACCCATTAATTCCATCGGTGCCTTGTTCTCCCTGTAATCCTTGAGAGCCGTTTTGACCATCGTCACCATCAAGTGAGCAACCAGTAAGAACAGATATAAGTGACAGCGCAATAATTGATTTTTTAAACATGTGATTTTCCTTAGTATTGTATTTGCTAAATATCAACACACAGGCATGACAAGATTATGGCAGTTTTATTTTGATTAGCTTTCGGCAATAAAAAAGCGAGTGTTAAACTCGCTTGCAGCTAAGGAGTAGCTTATTACCCATGAAATCAGCTTTGTAACTAAAAGCTATTAATATGCTCATTACGCCTTTTTCGAGTTTCTTCTATAAACTCTTTTAGCTCATCAACAGAAGGTTCAATACCTTGTTGGTTTTTTTGCTCGAACCAATCGGCTATATCACTGATTATGACAGAGCCACCTTGTAAGCATAACTCATCGTTTTTTAGCCAAACATCAGGCGCTCGAAGTGAGGGTCCGGTGTACCAACTACAATAAGTGTAACCTTTGCTTTTTAAATTAGACTCTATAACAAGATTCGTCGGGATTGATAGAATTAATAAAACAATTAAACCTACAACTGCACTTTTAAATGCATTAATTAAAGTTAACTTTATATCAAACCCCAAAAAACGCTGTAAAGTTGATAAAAACGTTAAAAATAAGCAAGGTAATAATAAAAAAGATAATAGTATGGTGGCTTGCTCTTTGATAAAAAATTGAGGCTGACTAACTAAAAATATAGTTTCCACTTCGGAAAAAAAGTTTAAGGCTATCTTGTAGCACAGTCCCCCACTAACAATTAACAAGAAAAAAACAGATGCTAATTCTTTCATATTTGCAAGAGATAACTTTTTATCTGCTTTTTTCCATTCTAAAAACTTCACAAGTTATAAGACCTAGTTTTTTTAAACATAGGAACTCCAAAGGTTTCATGTAAAAATTCATTTGGATTTTCTTTATATTCGCTATTAATTTTTTGCGCTCCAGCCTTAATTTTAACTACACCACTCTGTATCTTATTTTCAATATTTCTTAACTCATCAGAAAGTACTTTTACATAATCACTGGTATCTGAAAATGCAATTGAAAAAGCCACCCCAACGATTACAACAACCAACAAGGGCACTAATACTGTACCTGCAATTATTGTTGCTAAACCTGCTGATGCTGCTGATGCGACACCTAATATTGTACTAGTAGTCACAATAGCAGCTCCAACTACAGCCATATCCACGGCTACACCTGCCACTAAGTCATGCCATGTTTTTTGATCGTTTAAAAGGTAGTCTGTAGCATGAAATGTCACTGAAATTACTAGAGTGAGCACAAACCCACCCTTCATAGCTTTTGCAGCTTCTAATTTACCGACACCGATAGTAAAAAGTTTGGGGTTACTTGCTAAATAACGAGTACCCGTTAAATGAGCTTTGATACCAGGATAAGAAGACATTATAATAGCAGGGGAACCATTATAAACTTTAATTTTAAACTTACCAAAAACATTACCTTGGCGCTGCATTGCAGCCGCTATAATGGCTAATGCCTTCATATCATCAAATAAAGGGTATAACCCACCCCCTGTCTTTAATGGATCTTTAATTCGTTTCCATTTACTTGATAGTGAATTATGCTCTTCCAGTAACTCATCAAGCCAATCAACCACTTCTGAACGAGATTTACCTTGCTTCATCTTTACAGAAATAATGTATTCTACAAACTCTGCAGAATTCATTTGTATCAGCGTGTGATTGTTACCTGATAGAAGACTTTTAATTTGATTTTGACGTTGCCTTTCGGCAATAGCACGGCGAGCATATGCAGACATAGGAGTTCCTTAAGTGTATTTTTTAATCCGTTAATCATAAGTTTAAATAATAGTCAAAATATAAGCAATAAAAAAGCGAGTATATAACTCGCTTTAAAAAGGTGTTGGCTTATTATTTTTTAACTGGGCGTTTCCAACCCGTTAAATTACGCTGTTTAGAGCGTGCTATTGCTAATTGGTCATCTTCAACGGTACTGGTGATCACAGAGCCTGCACCAATTGTTGCAGTTGCGCCTATATTTACTGGGGCAACGAGTGATGAATTAGAGCCAATAAAAGCATTATCGCCAATAATAGTTTTTGATTTATTAACACCATCGTAGTTGCAGGTAATAGTACCAGCGCCAATATTCACTTTTTCGCCAATTTCAGCATCACCTAAATAACTTAAGTGGTTGGCTTTTGAGCCTTTGCCTAAACGGGTTTTTTTCATCTCAACAAAGTTACCAATGTGTGAGTCTTCTTCCATAACAGCGCCAGGGCGAAGGCGAGCATAAGGGCCCAGCGTACATTTAGCAGCTACGCTTGCATCTTCAATTAAGGTATTCGCCTTTATTACCACGTTATCGCCTATGGTACAGTTTTTAAGTACACAGTTAGGGCCAATTTGTACATTGTTACCAAGGGTCACATTACCTTCAAAGATAACGTTTATATCAACTAATACGTCTTCGCCTGTTTTAACATTGCCGCGAACATCAATACGAGCAGGGTCGGCCAGGGTAGCGCCATTTAACATTAACTCTTCTGCTTGCCATGCTTGGTAAGCGCGCTCTAAGCCTGCAAGTTGTACGCGGTTATTTGCGCCTTCAACTTCCATTGCATGATCTGGTTGCGCTGAAGTGATCTCTACGCCTTCACTGTGAGCCATTGCAACGATATCTGTTAAGTAGTACTCGCCTTGTGCATTATTGTTAGATAAGTTACCTAACCATGTTTTTAATAGCTTACCGTTAACAGCCATAATGCCTGTATTTACTTCGTTAATAAGTAACTGCTCTGAGCTTGCATCTTTTTGCTCAACAATACCGACTAACTTACCACCAACACGAAGCATGCGACCATAGCCATTTGGGTTTACCAAATTTACCGTTAATACCGCTAAACCATTTTTAGGTGTTGCAGCTAATAAACGCTCTAGAGTTGATTGTTTTGTTAGCGGTACATCGCCGTATAAAATCAATACTGTGTCTTCATCGTTAATATGAGAGTTGGCTTGCGCTACTGCGTGGCCAGTACCGAGTTGTTCTGCTTGAAGTACCCAATTTACATCGTTATCGGCAAGTTGTTGTTGTAATAGATCGCCGCCGTGTCCGTAAACTAAGTTTGTAGTCGTTGCACCTAATGCCATCGCATTATCAATAACGTGCTGTACCATTGGTTTACCTGCAACATTGTGCAAAACTTTAGGTAGAGCAGAGCGCATACGAGTACCTTTACCCGCAGCAAGAATAACAGTTGTTAGAGCCATTAAAACAATTTCCTTTTTCCGTTGTTTTAGCTAAATAAGTATTATGTTTGTGCAGAAGATTACGTAAATCACTTCTTGTGCAAATACTCAGTAGGTTAGTTTATTCGTACTGAATATTGACTGAAAAACACACTTAATTGGATGACGTTATTGTAGCGAGGATTGGTGAAGGATATAAGTGATAAAGCACAGATAATAGTCTGATAGACCTGTTATTTAACAATTATAAATAAGCGATACACCATGTTTAAATTACAGACACAAAAAAGCCCACATAAAGTGGGCTTTTCAAAACCGGATAGGCTTACTTGTGACGTAATTGCTGAATTACGCGTAACTGAGCAACTGCTTCTGCCAGTCGCGTAGCCGCTTGTTGATAATCAAACTCAACAGCTGACGAATTCGCCATATGTTCTTCAGCTTCACGTTTAGCTTTTTGTACAGAATCTTCATCTAAATCTTCACCACGAACCGCAGTATCTGCAAGAATCGTGATGTGATTTGGTTGAACTTCTAATGTACCGCCAGCAACATATAACACATCTTCGTGACCATATTGCTTAACTAAACGTACCATACCAGGTTTAAGGGCAGTTAGTAGTGGAGCATGACCTAGGTTTACACCCAGCTCGCCTTCACTACCAGATACTTGAATCGATTCAACAAGACCAGAGAACAAGCTCTGCTCTGCGCTTACTACGTCAAGATGTACAGTCATAGCTGTCATACTACCCTCCTAGTTACATGCCTTTGGCTTTTTCTTGAGCTTCTTCGATAGAGCCAACCATGTAAAACGCTTGCTCTGGAAGCTCATCAAACTCGCCGTTTAAAATGCCTTTGAAGCCAGCAATTGTATCTTTCAGTGATACGTATTTACCAGACGCGCCTGTAAACACCTCTGCCACGAAGAATGGCTGAGATAGGAAACGTTGGATTTTACGTGCACGAGATACAAGTTGCTTATCTTCGTCAGAAAGCTCGTCCATACCTAGGATTGCAATGATGTCTTTAAGTTCTTTGTAACGCTGAAGAACTGTTTGAACGCCACGTGCTGTATCGTAGTGCTCTTGACCAATTACTTGTGGGTCAAGTTGACGCGAAGATGAATCAAGTGGATCTACCGCTGGGTAGATACCAAGTGATGCGATATCACGTGAAAGTACTACTGTTGCGTCTAAGTGAGCAAAGGTAGTTGCTGGAGATGGATCCGTTAAATCATCCGCAGGTACGTATACCGCTTGGATTGATGTAATTGAACCCGTCTTAGTTGAAGCGATACGCTCTTGAAGCACACCCATTTCTTCAGCAAGTGTAGGCTGGTAACCTACCGCTGACGGCATACGACCAAGAAGTGCAGATACTTCTGTACCAGCAAGTGTATAACGGTAGATATTATCTACGAAGAAAAGTACATCGCGACCTTCATCACGGAACTTTTCAGCCATAGTAAGACCTGTTAACGCTACGCGTAAACGGTTACCTGGAGGCTCGTTCATCTGACCGTATACAAGCGATACTTTATCAAGTACGTTTGAATCGTTCATCTCATGGTAGAAATCGTTACCCTCACGTGTACGCTCACCAACACCTGCGAATACTGAGTAGCCGCTGTGCTCGATTGCGATGTTACGGATAAGTTCCATCATGTTTACAGTTTTACCAACACCGGCACCACCGAATAAACCAACTTTACCACCTTTAGCAAATGGACATACAAGGTCGATAACCTTAATACCAGTTTCTAAAAGCTCAACTGAACTTGATTGCTCTTCGTATGAAGGCGCTGCACGGTGAATAGACATACGGTCTTCTTCGCCGATTGGACCCGCTTCATCGATTGGCTCACCAAGTACGTTCATGATACGACCAAGTGTTGCTTTACCAACTGGAACTTGAATCGATTCACCTGTATTCATAACTAAAGCACTACGACGTAAACCATCAGTAGTACCCATAGCGATAGTACGCACTACACCGCCACCTAGCTGTTGTTGAACTTCTAAAGTCAAACCAGCTAAATCGCCATCTGTTACTCTTAGTGCGTGGTATACCGCTGGCACGCTATCTTGTGGAAATTCAATATCCACAACGGCGCCGATAATTTGGACGACCTTACCTAAACTCATGTCTATTCCTCTCGTTAATCTTTACCTGAAGCATTAAACTGCTGCTGAGCCAGAACAAATCTCACTAATTTCTTGTGTGATTGCTGCTTGGCGAGCCTTGTTATAAACAAGCTGTAGCTCGTCCATAAGGTCACCTGCGTTATCAGTTGCAGCTTTCATTGCAACCATACGAGCAGCCTGTTCTGAGGCAGCATTTTCTACCACACCTTGGTATGCTTGAGACTCAATAAAGCGTACTAACAAAGACTCTAAAATAGCCTCTGGGTTTGGCTCGTATAAGTAATCCCATGTGTGAGCAGATACTTCTTCTTCAGCTTTTGGCAAAGGGAGTAACTGATCTATAATTGGCTCTTGCTTCATGGTATTAACGAATTTGTTATATACCAAGAATAAACGGTCTATTTTGCCTTCAGAAAATGCATCAAGCATAATTTTTACAGGACCAATAACGTCTTGTACTGAAGGTTTATCTCCTAGGCCCGCTTTTTTAGCGAGTAGTTGACCACCAAAACGTTGAAAGAAGCCTGCTGCCTTACTACCTAAAGTAGCAAATTCAGCATCAACACCTTTCTCTTTCCACGCTTTAACATCAAGTGCAACTTTCTTAAACTCGTTTGAGTTTAAACCGCCACACAGACCACGGTCTGTAGAGATAACAATATAACCAACTCGTTTCACTTCACGTTCTTTTAAGAACGGGTGAGTAAAATCAAGATTTGCTTGAGCAACACGACCAATTACTTCACGTAATTTATTAGCGTATGGACGGCTTGAAGCAACGCGTTCTTGCGCCCTTTTCATTTTAGACGCAGCAACCATTTCCATTGCGCTAGTGATCTTTTGAGTATTTTTAATACTCCCGATCTTGCTTTTAATCTCTTTTCCGCTGGCCATGACTCTCTCTCCGAATCAAGGTGTGCTTTAGTTTCCTAAAGCGCACCATTAATAACTAAATTACCAAGTTTGCGTAGACTTGAACTTCGTAAGAAGTTCTTTAAGCTGCGCTTCGATCTCGGCATTCAAGTTACCAGTTTCATTGATTTGAGCCACAAGCTCTGCGTATGTGCTAGTTGCATACGAAAGTAAAGCTGCTTCAAAGTCACCGATTTTCGAAATTTCGATGTCTTGAAGGAAGCCTTTTTCAGCAGCAAATAACGACAAAGACATTTCAGCAACAGACATTGGCGCGTACTGTTTCTGCTTCATTAGCTCTGTTACACGCTCACCATGCTCAAGTTGAGCACGAGTAGCATCATCAAGGTCAGACGCGAACTGCGAGAACGCAGCTAATTCACGGTACTGAGCTAGGGCTAGACGAATACCGCCACCTAGTTTCTTAACGATTTTAGTTTGTGCAGCACCACCAACACGCGATACCGAGATACCAGCATTTACTGCCGGACGGATACCTGAGTTGAATAAGTCAGTTTCTAAGAAGATCTGACCATCGGTGATAGAGATAACGTTAGTCGGTACGAACGCAGAAACGTCGCCGCCTTGAGTTTCAATGATTGGCAATGCCGTCAATGAACCAGTTTTACCTTTCACTTCACCATTAGTGAACTTTTCAACGTAATCTGCGTTTACACGCGATGCACGCTCTAAAAGACGAGAGTGAAGGTAGAATACGTCACCTGGGTATGCTTCACGGCCTGGTGGACGCTTAAGTAGTAATGAAATTTGACGGTAAGCAACTGCTTGCTTAGACAAATCATCATATACGATTAATGCGTTTTCACCACGGTCACGGAAGTATTCACCCATAGTACAGCCCGCGAACGGTGCTAAGTACTGAAGTGCCGCAGATTCAGAAGCAGATGCAACAACTACGATAGTATTTGCTAATGCACCATGCTCTTCTAATTTACGAACTACGTTTGCAATAGTAGATGCTTTTTGACCAATCGCAACGTACACACACTTAACGCCTGTGTCTTTTTGATTGATGATTGCATCGATTGCTAGTGCAGTTTTACCTGTTTGACGGTCACCGATGATAAGTTCACGTTGACCACGACCAACTGGAATCATCGCATCGATAGATTTATAACCAGTTTGAACTGGCTCATCTACTGATTTACGCTCGATTACACCTGGTGCAATTTTTTCTACAGGTTCAAACCCGTCGTTATCTAAAGCGCCTTTACCATCGATTGGAGCACCTAGTGTGTTTACAACACGACCAAGTAGACCAGGACCAACAGGAACTTCTAAAATACGACCAGTTGTATATACTTTTACGCCTTCAGTAAGGTCAGCGTACGGACCCATTACTACTGCACCAATTGAGTCGCGCTCAAGGTTTAGTGCGATAGCATAACGGCTGCCAGGAAGCTCAATCATTTCACCTTGCATACAGTCAGCAAGACCGTGGATGCGGATGATACCGTCAGTAACAGATACAATAGTACCTTCGTTACGAGCTTCACTTACAACTTCGAACTTCTCAATACGTTGTTTGATCAGATCTGAAATTTCAGTGGAATTAAGTTGCATGCTCTTTTTCCCAATTACGATTGTAGTGTTGTAGCTAAGCGGCTTAATTTACCGCGAATAGTACCGTCGATTACAGTGTCGCCAGACCTAATAATAAGTCCACCAACCACTGACGCGTCTTCACTACAATTCAGCTTAACTTTGCGTGCGAAACGTTTTTCAAGTGCCGCTACCAATGACTCTTGTTGCGCAGCAACAAGAGGAGTTGCAGAAATCACATCTACTTCGATTTCTTTATCGTATTCTGCTTTAAATTCAGCAAATAACTCAGCAACGTCAGGTAGAGCTGTCAAACGTCCATTTTCAGCCATCACCTTAACTAGGTTCTGACCTTGTTCGTTGAGCTGCTCAGCACAAAGTTGAATAAATAACTCAGCTTGTGCAGTAGCTGTAGGCATACCTGCTAAAGCAGATGATGCTTGTTCATTGCTGGCTACGTGGCCTGCAAAGAACAACATATCATTCCAGCTTTCTAGAGTGCCTTTCTCAACGGCAAGTTCAAAAGCCGCTTTAGCGTATGGGCGAGCGATAGTAGTCAAATTAGACATGCTCATACCCTCCTAATTACAGCTCAGCGACAAGTTTTTCAACGATGTCACTATGTGCGGCTTGATTAATTTCACGCTCTAAAATACGTTCTGCACCAATCACTGCCAGAGTTGCTACTTGCTTACGTAGCTCTTCTGTTATGCGATTACGTTCAGACTCAACTTCAGAGTGCCCTTGAGCAATGATACTTTCACGCTCTTGCTGACCACGAAGTGTTTCTTCGTCAACAATTAGCACTGCACGCTTTTTAGCTTGATCAATGATATCAGCCGCTTGAGCTTTTGCATCTTTAAGCTGTTCAGCAGCTTTCTTTTGCGCAAGTTCTAAGTCTTTTTCGGCTCTATCAGAGGCAGCTAAACCATCTTCGATTTTTTTCTGGCGAGCTTCAATTGCACCGTTTAGTGGTGGCCATACGTATTTCATACAAAATAATACGAACACCGTAAACGCAATCAATTCACCGATAAGAGTGGCGTTTAAATTCACAACCGCTCCTCCTTAAATAGTAAGCTGTTCAAAAAATAAAATTAAAGTACGAACAACAATACCATAGCGATACCAACACCAATCATTGCTACAGCATCGATTAGACCAGCAAGAATAAACATCTTAACTTGTAGCGAAGGTGCAAGCTCAGGTTGACGCGCACATGCTTCAAGGAATTTACCGCCCATGTTACCAAAACCGATTGCAGTGCCGATTGCACCAAAACCGATTAGTAAAGCTACTGCGATGTATTTTAAGCCGTTTAATAATTCTAAAGCTTCCATTTATTTCTCCAAAGTTTCAATTGTAAAGTTAAAAGTAAAAGTAAAATTGTAAATATAAAATTAGTGATTATCTGAGCTAGCCATGCTTAGGTATACGATTGTTAGCATCATAAATACGAATGCTTGCAATACAATTACTAAGATGTGGAATACAGCCCAAACAAAATGCAATGGTAATTGCATAAATCCGATAGCGCCGATCAAGATGAAAATCAATTCACCTGCATATAAGTTACCAAACAGACGTAGCGCTAATGAAAACGGTTTAGAAACCAGCGCAATCAGTTCAAGTAATAAGTTAAACGGGATTAAAAGGATTTGTAGTGCAGTATTATTTGAACTAAACGGGTGAAGTGTTAGTTCTTTAATAAAACCACCGATTCCTTTTATTTTAATTGAGTAGCCTATCATTAAAATAAATACACCCAGCGCTAGCGCTGCAGTCATATTAATGTCAGTCGTTGGTACAATTTTCATGTACACATCGTGTGAATCCATACCAAACGCAGTTTCACCAACAAAACCAGCCAATGCAGGTAAAAAGTCAACCGGTATTAAATCCATTAAGTTCATTAAAAATATCCAAACGAATATTGTTAATGCTAATGGTGCAATAAGCTTGCTTTTACCATGGAAAGTATCACGTACGTTGTCACCAACAAACTCTACTACCATTTCAATGAAACATTGAAATTTTCCAGGTACACCTAGTGTTGATTTTTTAGCGGCACTACGAAAGATCCATAAAAATATAAGACCTAAACCGATAGACCATGCGAGGGTATCTATATGCCATGTCCAGAAACCACTATCCGTACATGCTTTATTGAAGGCGAGACCTGTATCGGTCGAACACATCTTAGCATTGGTCAAATGGTGCTGGATATGGCCAGATAGAGTAACTTCTTCTGCTGCCATGTTATATCCCAAAGTTAATGTTTAAAAAAAACGGGTGCGAACAATCCAGTAAAGAGCGCCAGTATATAAGTACTAAAAAAGGGTAATAAAATTACCGGAAAATGCTTCAGTACTAGCGCAAACAATACAATTGTTAGCATAAATTTTAATCCGTTGCCGCGTTTCAACGAGGCATACGCTTGATTTGCTCGACTTGCACCCATATGTCTGAATGCATAAAGACCAAATACAAAGTGCGGAAGTACTGCGACAACTCCACCAGCGAGTGATGAAAGCGCGGCATTGACTCCCGAACTAAAACAAATAATTACAGCAGCAACTAATGCTACAACACCCTGAAGGCAAATTAACTTTAATACGGCAAGTCGATATGGACTCGCTAACTTATCAGTCACGTTTAGTTAACCTTTATTGCGTTCTAATTGTTAGGGTGTGAAAACTGGCGAAATTATACTTAATCCTGCCAGTTTTGCAACTTGAGTAGACGCTTTGTAACACGAAATAGCTACAAATGTCCCTTTTTAGACATGTAGAAAACTAATGGTGGGTATTGTCTTGATTAATGCGATTTAAAATGCCGTCAAGTTCGTCCAAATTAATATAAGAAATAACAAGCTTACCTTTGCCTTTTTTGTTGTAATTTATTTCTACTTTGGCACCTAGGTTTTCAGCGAGTTGTTGCTCTAACTGTTTAACATCTGGATCTTTTTCAGCTATTTCTTTAGCTGGCACTGGTTCTAAAATTGAACGAACTAACTTCTCGGTTTCACGAACGGTTAGTGCTTTAGCGACAGCTAAACGAGCAGCATCTGATTGTGCTTCTCCCTCAAGGGCTAATAAACAACGAGCGTGCCCCATTTCAATGTCGCCATGTTCTAACAGAATTTTTACATCACTGTTTAAATTATTTAAACGAAGTAAGTTAGTTACTGTAGTACGTGATTTACCAACTGCATCTGCTACTTGTTGATGTGTTAGTTCAAACTCATTAAGTAAGCGATTTAACGCAACCGCTTCTTCCATGGCATTTAAGTCTTCACGCTGAATATTTTCTATTAGCGCAATAGCAACTGCAGCTTCATCTGGTACGTCTTTTATAATACAAGGTACTGTTTCAAGCTTAGCTATTTGCGCTGCACGCCAACGACGCTCACCAGCGATAATTTCAAAACTATTTTGTGCAATAGGGCGCACGACTATAGGTTGAATAATACCTTGTGAGCGAATAGAACTAGCAAGCTCTTCTAGTGCCTCTTCGGACATGTCTTTACGAGGTTGATATTTACCAGAGTGTAAAAACTCGATTGGGAGTTTTTGTAATTCACTGTTAGTTGGCTCAGCCGCATTTTTTACAGCTTCAGTCACGTTTGATGTGTCTTGTTCCTTGCTTACGCTTGGTGCAGGCTTTGACGAACTTAAAAGTGCATCGAGTCCTCGGCCTAAACCTCGTTTTTTAGCAGACATGTTATTTTTTTACCTCAAAGTTAGGCGACAACGGACGCTGTTTTTTCTTTTCTACGTAACATTTCACCAGCGAGTGCTAAATATGCTTTAGCGCCACTTGATGCCCGGTCATAATACATAGCAGGTGTACCAAAACTAGGTGCCTCTGCTAAACGAACATTACGCGGGATCACCGTACGGTATACTTTGTCGCCAAAATGTTGTTTTAATTGTTCTGATACGTCATTCGCTAAACGGTTACGCGGATCATACATAGTACGAAGTATGCCTTCAATTTGTAAGCTAGGGTTTACTAACTTAGCAAGCTGCGTAATCGTATCCATTAATGCGGTTAACCCTTCAAGTGCATAATACTCACACTGCATTGGCACTAAAATAGAGTCGGCTGCGGCCATTGCGTTAACAGTTAACATATTTAAAGAGGGTGGACAGTCGATAAAAATAAATTCGTACTGATCCTGAATTTTTTCAAGTGCGTTACGTAAACGCACTTCACGGGCAAATAACTCCATAAGTTTAACTTCTGCAGCGGTTACATCACCGTTTGCAGCAATCATATGGTATTCGCCAGACGTTTCTTTGATAATAACGTCTTCTATAGGTTTATCTTCAATGAGTAAGTCGTAAATAGTTGGTACGTCGCCGTACTTATCTACGCCACTTCCCATAGTCGCATTGCCTTGCGGATCGAGATCAATTAACAGCACTTTACGTTTCGTTGCAGCCATAGACGCAGCGAGGTTAACAGCGGTTGTAGTTTTACCCACTCCACCTTTTTGATTTGCTAATGCGATGACTTTTGCCACGGTGTCTCTGATCCCTAGTCTTTAGAAAGAATAATTAAATGTCGTTGTGCATCTAACTCAGGTACTTCTAATGCAATTTTTTGCTCAAACTTAACGCCAGTAGGTAATGACTCTAGCTCTTCACTAGGGAACACACCTTTAAGCGCTATAAATTTACCCGAATGATCAATTAAGTGCGAACACCAGTCAACCATATCTTGTAATGAAGCAAATGCACGACTGAGTACGCCATCTAATTTAACACTTGGCTGATATTCTTCAACTCTTGACTGAACAGGTGTTACGTTATCAAGGCCAAGCTCATGTTTAACATGCATTAAAAAGCGAACGCGTTTACCTAGACTATCTAGTAACACAAATTGTGTGTTAGGTAATGCAATCGCTAATACAATGCCTGGAAGGCCAGGCCCTGTGCCAACATCAATATAATGATGACCGGGTAAGTGAGGTGCAACAACTAAACTATCCATAATATGCTTAATCATCATTTCTTCAGGTAAGCGTACCGAAGTTAAATTATAAGCTTTATTCCACTTATCTAATAACTCGACGTAACGAACTAGCTGTTGCTGTTGTTTTTCCGTTAGCGCAATATCAGTTTGCGCTAACAATGTAGTTAATTGTTGCTGTAACACTATGTACCCTTATCGTTACGCAGATTTGCGTAATAAGCCTTGCTTCTTCAGATACACTAATAATAGCGAAATCGCCGCTGGGGTGATACCAGAAATACGCGATGCTTGGCCAATAGTGTCTGGACGTGACTCAATAAGCTTAGCAACAACCTCATTTGATAAACCTGATACAGTTTTGTAATCAAACTCTTTTGGTAAAATTGTTTGCTCATGACGAAGCTGCTTATTGATCTCATCTTGTTGACGCGCAATATAGCCTGCGTATTTAGTATGGATCTCAACTTGTTCAAGTGCTGCTACGTTTGTAAATTCAGATCCTAAACCGTCAATAGCCATAAGATCGTTATAACGAATCTCTGGACGACGAAGTAATTCTTCTAAACTTGCTTCACGAGTTAATGGTGTTTTTAGTAATGCATTTACTTGATCAACAACAACGTGATCTTTATGAATCCACGTATCTTTAATGCGTTGTTTTTCTTTCTCAATTACTTCCATTTTTTCGTTAAATGCCTGCCAACGTTCGTCATTAACTAAACCCAGCTCACGGCCTTTTTCAGTTAAGCGAATATCTGCATTATCTTCACGAAGTAGTAAACGGTATTCGGCACGGCTAGTAAACATGCGGTACGGTTCTTTCGTACCTAGTGTTGCTAAGTCGTCGATTAATACACCCACGTAAGCTTCATCGCGACGTGGCGTCCAAGAATCTTTACCTTGCACTTTTAACGCAGCATTCATACCTGCAATTAAGCCTTGTGCACCCGCTTCTTCATAACCGGTAGTGCCGTTAATTTGACCCGCGAAAAATAAGCCTTCGATAAATTTTGTTTCTAAAGACTGTTTTAAATCACGTGGATCAAAGTAGTCATATTCTATTGCATAGCCTGGTCGACAAATATGTGCATTTTCAAAACCAGAAATAGATTGCACAATCTCAAGCTGTACATCAAACGGTAAACTAGTAGAAATACCATTTGGATATAATTCGTATGATGTTAAGCCTTCAGGTTCAACAAATATTTGGTGCTTATCTTTATCCGCAAAACGTACAATTTTATCTTCAATTGATGGGCAGTAACGTGGACCAATACCTTCAATAACACCTGAGTACATAGGTGAGCGATGTAGGTTTTTACGAATAACATCATGTGTTTTTTCGTTTGTGTAAGTGATGTAACACGGTATTTGTTGTGGGTGATCTGATTGTTTACCCATAAATGAAAATACAGGTGTTGGCATATCACCAGGCTGTGCTTCCATTTTTGTAAAATCAACAGTACGTGCATCAATACGTGGCGGAGTACCTGTTTTTAAGCGATCCACTCTAAAAGGGTGTTCGCGTAAACGTTCAGCCAATGCAATTGATGGTGGATCACCAGCACGACCGCCTTTGTAATTTTCTAAACCAATGTGTATTTGGCCACCTAAAAAAGTACCCACGGTTAAAACAACACTTGGAGCACTAAAACGTAAACCCATTTGAGTTACTACGCCAGTAACACGATCGTTTTCAACAATAAGATCATCACATGATTGTTGAAAAATCTTAAGGTTATCTTGATTTTGTAATGTTGTTTGAATAGCTGCTTTGTACAAAGCGCGATCTGCTTGTGCTCGAGTTGCACGAACAGCAGGTCCTTTTGAAGAGTTTAGTGTGCGAAATTGGATCCCGCCTTTGTCAATGGCCTGTGCCATTGCACCGCCAAGCGCATCAATTTCTTTTACCAAATGACCTTTGCCAATCCCACCAATCGCTGGGTTACAAGACATTTGACCAAGGGTATCCATATTGTGAGTCAGTAGCAGGGTATTCATCCCCATACGGGCAGCTGCTAATGCGGCTTCAGTGCCAGCATGTCCACCACCTACTACGATAACGTCAAAATTTTCGTGAAAAATCATTAATGGGATCCTACTTAAATCAAACCGGTAAACTTCAAAAGGGAGCGTATTCTACCTAGAAATTGGCAGAAGATAAATGATTAAACAAAGAGCAAGATCTAAGTATGTGATCTCTAATAATATAAAGGATCTTTTAAAGAGATCTTTTATTACTATTACTACTACTAATCAGCTTTTCTGTTGATAAGGTTTAGATCTTCATTTAAAACATGAAATTAGATCAGATCTAAAGGTGTTAATATGATCGGATCATCCAGCAAATAAGCTCTGATCAAAAAGGCACCTTATGCACAGGGCTGAATCAGTTGGATCTTATCCCATGGATAAGCATGCTTTAAAAAGCAGTTTATTCAATCTTTATCCACAAAATCTATTAAATTATTAGTAAATTGTGGGTAACTTTATATATAACTTTTTACTTGATCTATCTATTTTAAGCCTGTTTTGGTTATCCAAGAGTCTAACCATGCTAATGCTGTGTCTTCTGGTAGTGCTTCATCGAGAATATTAAGCTCTAAGCGTTCTGCTACTTTTATAGCGCCTTTTTGAGATAATAAGGCATCTATATTACGTCCAGCTTGGTTGTAAGTGTCATAACTGGTATCACCTAAAGCGATTACTGAGTATTTTAATTCTGATAAATCATTAGCTTGAGTCACATCTTCAACAAAGCTAATAAAGTTTTCAGGATAATCACCTGCACCATAAGTAGATGTGCAAATTAACCAAATGGTATTTTGCTGATCAATATCGCTAAATTCAGGTTGATCATGTAGTTGTGTAGTAATACCAAGGCTATTAAGCGCGTAGCTTAGTTGCTCTGCAACATACTCGGCTGATCCCATTTGGCTGCCAACAATAAGATTTACTGAACTCATGAATATTAGTGATCACATTGGTTTTAATTGCTGCCTATGATAACTGAGTGTGAGTAACAGTAAAGTTAAGAGTGCTTTTTTGTATAACTATTTTTGTGCTAATTTTACTCTTATTTGAAAGCGCCTCCTTAAGTTGTTGATATTATAAGGCTTAACAAAATATCTTTAAATGTAATCTTCTGATCAAGTTGTTGATAACAGTGGGGAAAGCTCTGTTTAAACACACCTTTTAGGTTGTTTAATAATCGCTAAGTTATTGATATTACTATTTAGTGAAAGACTTAATTGTAAATCTAGGCATAAAAAGCACAAGGTGATCATAATGTGGATATAAAGGTTGTTGATAACCTTAAATTTAGATCGAAAATAATTTTATTAAATGATCTAATTGAGCTGATCTAACGAAATTAATTAAAAATAAGCTTATAAACAGATAATTTTTAATAGAGCATTAGGTTTTTCTCTGCGAGGTGGCTCAATTTACTATTTATTTGAGCTAAAAATTAGGTTTTGTGGATAAGTGATCTCAATATATTTAATTTAATGCGTATTTATAGCTGCTTTTTTATGTATTTTGCTGGTGGATTAGTAGATCAAAAGTTTGATGCACTCAAATCTCGAGTCATTTTTATTAAAAAGCCGCAGTGATCGTCTGTCCATATGTTGTATAAAGTTGATTATTTAGAGTGCTTATCGTCACGTTTTAGCTCTTAAATTGAGCAAATAACATTAGTTTTTATGAGCTAGGTAATTATAAAAAAGCTATTTATAACTAACTTTTGTGTGGAGGATAACGATTTTAAAACGTATTTTTGTTTGAAATATGTATCGGTTTTGACCTTAAAATGGGTGTTACTTGCGCTATTAATACCTTACTTAAAGGCTCTTTTCACTGTCTAATCTACATGATCTGGCTGATAATAATTATCGCTTTGGGTATGATTTTATTGGCAGAACTGGCTGGGATTGACGGTATAAATACATATTTTATAGTGAATATTTTACATAAAAAAGAGCACCTAAGTGCTCTTATAATAAACATATATCTGTAATAAGGTGCTTATTTACCAATACAATAAGTAAAAAAGCTAATAAAAACAGTTAGTTTATACATTGTTGGTGGGTCTGTGGTGGCCCACTTTCGCATTAGAAAATATCGTGCAAGTAAACTAAAGGAAAGTAAGCCCGATCACCAAGTTTAATTATCTATAGTTTATAGATGCTTTCTTGTTGAGTGATTCAGCCTTTTTTTTGATGAAATCACTTTCGTTTATATCACCTTTTATCTTGTTACCAAGAAGCCATTGATCAAGCTCTAACCTATCGAAGAAGATCTTTTTACCATTAGGTTTTGCATGAGGAATAATGCCTTCATGGGTTAGTTTATAGATGTAGCTTTTTGCCATACCTGTATAAAGTGCGCATTCGTCAACTGTTAATGCGGCTTTGTTGCATAAGTGACTTTTCAAGATCATCTCTTCAATTGTATTTCGGATATCTGGTAATTCGTCATTCTTACGTAGTGCATCACTTATATCATTTTTCATGGTCTACTCTCTTAAATCTCTTGGGAAAACGGGAATTTTGGGAAAATCAAATTAATTCATAACGTTAAGTTGGGAAATAAACTTGGGAAAGTGCTTCATCTAAAGCTAAATCAGCCACAATTTGTTGTGGTAGCACTTTAAAGTAGCGACCACCAGGCGGCCCACCTGCGATTACTTTCTTGAATGTTCCTCGACCTTCACGGCTTTCCAACCAATGATTTTTACACATTAGTTTAATCGTATGAGAAATATCATTTCTATAACTAACCTTTAAGCCTTCCATAAATGCATCACGAGTTACGAACCAAGCAAGCTGACCATCTTTTTCTATTGCGTAGCCGTAGTTATCACCTAAAAACTTACCTTCAGGTAATAATTTTCGACGCCAAAGTTTTAATGCATAAGGTAATTGTTTTATTAACTTGTTATCTTCTGAATCACTAGAAGAGCCACGTATTTCGAGCCAAGCATCAAATGCTTCTTTTGCGCTTTTTTCAGCAAGGCCTTTAGGCCAAGGCATAAGCCCAGCTAAAGTTGCTAATTCACCGCTCACTCCATGTAACGCAAATCGTTTTGCTGCTTCAATAACCTGATTGCCATTATTTTCTTTTGTTATTTCCCAATGGGTTAACATCGTTTTGATATTGCGATTTAAAAGAGTAGGGAGATCATCAATAGTACTTAAGTGATCAACCCATTGTGGCATAACAGTGCCATGATTTTCGTTAACAGCTTTCCAAATAGATTCAGAAAAGTCATTCATGTTGTTATGACCATAAAGATCGTCATAAGCACCATGTTGCCTTTGAATTGGAACTTCTAAAAAGCGGATTTCTTGACCTGCTTTTACGCCTTTATGTATTGATGAAAGCTTTTCTTCTAGCCCCATTTCACCGGTACTTAAGAATATAAGTCTCCACTTTTTTCGCTGGCTTTGAGAGCCATCTTTATTACTGCGCGATTTCGACATACCATTAGCTATTGTATAAATGGACTGATCGACGACCTCAGGGTCTACCTGATGCAGTTCATCCAAGCAAAGTAGTAAGTTATTATGTTCCACTGCTATTGCTTCTAATCCATTAGCCGTGCTTCTCCATGCATAATAGAAGTCAGTACCTGAGTACAAGCTTGCAGCCATTATTAAGGTCGTTGTTTTAGACGCTTTGGACTTGCCAAATAAGTGAACACCACAGCTGGGCCAGTTTAACCAGTGGAGTAGAGGGGCACATAACCCTGTACAGACAGTAAATGCAAGTAATGGGTTGTTTATACAAAGACTACCAACCTCTTTTTGCCAACTAGATAAGGTACCAGCGGAACTTAAAAAATCAGCTTCTTTTGTGCCTGAGTAGATAACTTGCTCATCCCCATTACTAATACACCAGCTGGGTGTAACAAAGCTATTATTAAGCCATCCTGTTTGAGTCGCGCTTTTATATCGCTTTTCTGGCCTTGCTTGAATAAGGTAGGAAATTATTGGGTCCCAAATACCTTTACGGCTTGATAGTGCAAGCCCTGTATCTACAAGTAATTCTTTTAACACCTTACCTTGATCATTAATTATGTGGCGCCGTGGTATCAGCTTGCGTATGCAAATACCGTCTAAGTTTTTCCACTCAACAAGCAAGCCGTAGTCTCGAGTACTGTTACCTCCTCTTGAAATGCCAAGCACTTGAATTGGGCCACACAAGAACCTTGGTTCTGAGTCAGTTGTAGGTGTGTAAAATAACCCTGAATCTCGTAATTCATACATGTTAGTAGTTACCTTCTAGTTTCTATTGGTTTCGGTTGTTTTCTCAAAACCAATTCAACCACGAAGGCAACTCTTAATTCCCTGAAAAGGGGGGGTTAGTGAAAGTGGGTTTTTTTTGGGTACGGGTGGCGAGTAAAAAGCTCAAGTGGCTTGAAATTAGGCATGCCTAATTGGAAATAAGATTCCAGATATCAAACTCAAAGAGTTTCTGAACTACGGTTTGTTATTGATAATAAGTCACAGCTATACTATATTGGTATTGCTTTGAGATGAGGGTTTACCAATTAGGCTCAAAGGCTTATAACATGTTGTCAAGTACTATCGGAACGCCAAACAAGGCCAACGATACGAACGATAAGAACACATGGACTAAGGTTGTCTTAATACAAATAGATGCCTCCTGGTTAATAGTTATATTATAATTCATGTCTAACATTACGCGGCTACGTATTTCAAGATGGTTACTTGAGTAACTTGGTTAAGCCGAGGTAAGGCGATTGGAATTGCCGCAGTTCTAAGTCTGCCTCGGTTTTGCTAGAGAGTTTATTATGGATGATGATACCCCTAGTTGGTATAGAAGTAGAGGATACCTTCACTTTGATGTGCCTGTCGGCAAGAAAAAAGCTATTCACATAACAACTAACCCAAACTACATAAAAAGACATTCATTTTATCCTTTTATAAATTATGCGGTTAGTTCAAAAAAAATAAATAAAGATAAGTCAACTGGTAAGATTTTAGTTAAAAATAAAGAAAGACCAATTGCTTACTCCTCCCATTTAGATAGTCATATATATGCTTTTTACTCTGAAAAATTAAATGCTCTTTATGAAGACAAGCTATTAGAGTACGGGCTTGAAAAATCTGTGTTGGCATTTAGGAGTTTGGGTAAAAGCAACATAGATTTTGCTTATGAAGCATTCATTAAAATTAAAGAAATGGGTGAATGCTGTGCGGTAGCGTTAGATTTCTCTAAGTTTTTTGATACTTTAAATCATGACTTATTGAAAAAGTCATGGTGTAAACTTATCAACAAAGAAAAGCTTCCCTCGGATCACTTCAATGTTTTTAAGTCCATAACTAAGTTTTCGACTGTAGATAAAATGGACCTTTATGAGTTATTTTCAATTTCCAAAAGTAACCCTAAAATTAAGCATAAACAAATATGTTGTGCCAAAGACTTTAGAAATAAGGTACGAGATGGGGGGCTAATAAAGTCTAACTTAAATGATTATGGTATACCCCAAGGTTCTCCTATAAGTGCGCTTCTATCTAACATTTATATGCTGGACTTTGATTTGGAAATGAAAAAGTATGCAGATATTCATGGAGGTTATTACTTTAGGTACTGTGATGATATGCTTTTCATTATGCCTAAAAGACTGAAAAAGAATGTTGCAGGATTTGCTGAAAAACATATCAAAAAGTTAAAAGTACACATTAACCCACAAAAGACAGAAATTAGACAATTTAATAAAGTTGGTAATACCCTTGAAGCTGATAGTCCTTTGCAATACTTAGGTTTTATCTTTGATGGTGAAAATATTTATTTACGCTCTTCTTCTTTGGCCCGCTATTCAGAAAAAATGAGAAGAGGAGTCAGCTTAGCCAAACAAACGATGAGGAAGTACAATAATATCAGGGCTATGAAAGGGGCAGATGAAAAAGATCTATACAAGAAAAAGCTTTACAGTAGATACACTCATCTTGGAGGGCGTAACTTTATTACTTATGGTCTTAGGGCTGCTAACAAAATGAATAGTAATACTATAAAAAAACAACTGAAGCCTCTATGGCGTCGTTTTCATGAAGAGATAGAGAAAGATTAGCTCTTTATAGATTAGTCGTCTTTCACTAAGTTTAGTTTGTATAAAAAGGCAAAGAAGGCAACTAAACCTAAGATTAGAGCACAACCTACAAAAAGCGGTATCATTAGCTAAATCTCCCTTCTTTAATTGCTTCAAATAGATCATGCTTTAATTTGTCGTAGTGGCGAGTAGCGCGGATAGCCAGCACCATTAACACCCATATTTGAAACCATTCATAATCAGTCATAAGTACACCTTAATGTTTCGTATTACCCAAGTAGATATTACCTTCCCAATTGCAAAGCTCTAAAATCCAGTTACTAATCTTCAACCGTTTAGTTGGATTTAGACCTGTGAAAGGAAAGAAAACCTGAGCGCTACGATTTTTAAATGCGGAAAAGGACTCCAGTCGAATATCCCAAATATCGTCATGTTCATTCATAACATCAAATGCAAACGCTTTTTGTGTGGTTAAAGCAACGAACATCTCTTCTTCCGTTTCATTGCGAAGATTAAGCTCTAAACCTAATGGCTCACACTCATCCTCGATACCAGCTAAGCGGATCTTCAGCTCATCATATACAGGCTTAAATGGCCAAAGCTCTTTATTTGTCATCATTTCCCCCTTTAAAATTAGGCATGCCTAATTTACAGATAGGTATCGTAGAGCTCGCCACGCGCTTTAGCGTCTTCAGCTTCTGCGCGAGTCATCTCTTCACCATCAGCTATAATGTTACCCATACCATCATCCAATTCATCTAGCTGATCATTTTCTTCAGAAACTGATAGCAAAACATCAACAACGCCTAATGCCACCAACCCTGTTACTTTTAACGCTTTTTTCCACATAGGAGACTCCTAAAATTAGGCATGCCTAATTTGGTTGATAATTGAGCTTGCTTTTAGTTAAGCCAATAAATCCTTTTAAATCAATATGGAAGATGTCTCACACGTTAAAATTTGAAACACTAAAAACAATAACTTTCATGTGGTTATAGTAAATTATTCAAAATCTATACTTTTACTTTTTTCAAAAAATAAGAATAAATAACTAGCTTTTTGCTCAATAATTGCCATCCTATTAATGCTTAACTTATAAGCGTTAATTTTTAAATCAATCTGATGGAGTAGAATTATGGCTGTTAAACATGTGCCAACTGGAATTGTTCACAAAGGAAGTAAAGGTGGAACAACAGGATGTGGTTTTGATACTAAAAAGGAAGCTACCCATTGGGTAGACTCTCACTCTAAAATCAATTGCGATAAAAACGGATGTAAAAACTGAGGGTTAGTAGATCAATAAACTAGGGCGATGTTAGTGTATTCGCCCATTCAAAATTAGGCATGCCTAATTTTAACTTCCCAAGTAAGCATAGGTTATCTTCAAACGTTCATGACCTAACTCTTGGCTAATTTGCTCTCGGACTTTGGTATCGTGATCATAATTGGCGGGCGACAGCTCTTTTCTATGCGGGCCGCCGTCAGCAGGGCATTTCCAACCTGTAAGCTCTAAATAACGCTCCCTTGCGTAATGGTGACGTAATCCGTGATTTTTATTTAATCCTACACGAACAGTTTCTCTGTCATACTCGCGCATTTGATCCACATACATTCGCTCAGGTTCAATTAGTGCGCCTTTGGTAACGACAGCAATATCACGTATGAGCTGTCGTTGAGATTCTTTTAAGATCGGAATTTTGCGGTATTTACCACCTTTAGCCCATGAGCCTTTTATTTGTAGAGTGTTAGCATCTATCAAAGAATAGGATAAGCTAAATTTCATACACTCTTCTTTTCTAAGCCCAAACTCTTGTTGTAAACGCAGGGAAAGCTTGATCAAGTCACTCTTGATCTTGGCATGCTTATCCATGTCTAACGTTTTTGACTTGCCAATGGGGTTGTTACGAACTCTTGGAATGCCGTAATCATCATTGCTACGTGAACAGATATTAGGTTTACCTATTTTTTCGGCAATCCAACGTAAGGCGGCCATTCTGTTTTTAATCGTTTTTGGTGCTAAACCTTCATCTTGCCAACGCGTTACAAGGTGATTGATATGTTTGGTTTTAAGACCTGATGGATCTCTTAATCTATAACCATGGCTAAGTAGTTGTGCTGCTGCAAGGTTTAATACTTTGCTACGGGTAGCTCTAGTGCTAAAGCTACTTTCGCGGTGTGTGTCGTTTACCATTTGGTGAAGTCGATATCCTAATTGGCTCATTTCATGTTCCTCATAAATTTAAAAAGTAATTTTGAAAGTATTGAGAAAAACACCAAACCGAAGACCAGGGGGCGAAATGCCAAAATAGGTAAGTTTTAAAGCCATATGAACGGTGCGTAACCGAGCATATTGTCGAAAGACATAAAGGCTAACTGGTCTAAAGCAACAAAGCTGAGCCGTGTGATTTCTGTCGAAATACAAGCGCGGACTACTGTGGTTTATATTTGTGTTGTTTATAGGGGGTGGTCGTATGACCCATAATGCTGCGAATGCAGCTCCTCAGGAACGTGTTACGGGCAGTGAGTACGCCCTTTTTCTTGATGCTCATTTCGAGCTAGTTCATAAATAAAATTATCACAGTGATCAGAGATTGCAACACCTTTTTGACACGCTCAAATCTCCATCCCTCTTCTGGCCCTGCAATTTTTCAGGGCGGATTGGGTGTCGAGGCATCATGAGCAGTGGCCTCGACGGGCGACTCTGCGAGTCGTCCCTACCTTTTTCTAGTAGGGACGACTCGTCGCCAATCCGCCTTAAAAAAACCGGGGAAAACTTAGGGGGGGTTTTTCTGACGCACAATGTAGGAAGGTCAGTTATAGTTCAAATCAGTGGTTGCACACCAGCCTCGTCTACTCTACAGACGACCTCTACCTAGGTTGCCGTATGGCTAATGGTACAACCGGGCGTTGCCCAAGAGGTGAACAATCCTAGTAGATGCTTTTTGGGTTTTTAGTCTACCATCTCAAAGGATAGTCGTATCTAGATAGATACGCGGCCTTAGATACTGTCAAGGCGACAAAGGTGTGCAGCTGCTATTTTACCTTTCGTAAAAATTAGCTAAATATGAAGACCGCCATCCCATCCAGCCGTTCTTTCGTCTTTTCCCACTTCGGCATTACCTGGCTCATCAGCCGGTAAAACCGCTCGCTGTGGTTATGCTCAGCTATGTGGCAAAGCTCGTGCAAAATCACGTAATCAATACACTCACGAGGCGCTTTAACCAGGTGAGGGTTCAGGGTGATTCGGCCATTGGGTGAGCAGCTGCCCCATTGGGTTTGCATCGTCACAATACGCAGTTGAGGACATTCATCCACCCAAAGGGCCTGCTCCAACATGGCATCGAAGCGTTTGGCGAAGGTTTCCTTAGCCCGTGCTTTGTACCAGTCAGTCAGTAGCTCTTTCACCTTGTCGGTGGACTTCGCTCGTACTGAAACTTTCAGTTTGCCACGTAGTAGTTTCACGCCTTGAATCTGCTCAGGCGCTTCAATCACTTTCAGCAGGTACTGTTTCCCAAGGTAGTAATGACTCTCACCACTGATGTATTGCCGAGGGGTGGTGAATTCAAGCTGTTTGCGGAAATCCCGAAGCTGCTCGTATATCCAGCGCCCACGCTTTTTAACAGCAGATAACACGGCTTCGCTTTCAGCACCCTCAGGAGCCGATGCGATTACCCGACAATCGGGATGAACCTTAATTAATACCTTGCCTGTGGCTTGCGGACGCTTAACTCGCTCAAACGTAATGTCCTCGTCACCATAGCGGAAGCTCATGGTCTGACTTTGGGGTTTAATCGGCACATTCATCTGGTTATACCCATTCAAGCACCGTTCAACCCGACCCGAGTGATCTGAACAATCATCTCAACAATCTTCTTGGCCTGATCCATTCCGCCACCAATGGCTTTGCATTCCTGGAACATGTGCGGCAGTAGCTTTTTACGAATGTCGGCTTCGATGTTCTGTGGATTGATGGAGTTTTCCGCGACAGAGGTTTCTACCGCCTGGTCAATTTCAAAGGCGACTTTTACCCACTTATCCTGAACTTGCTGGTCGAGGACAGCCAAAGCTTCAGGCAGCACTTTCTTGAAAACACCAAAGTATGCCTGGGCATGGCGATTACCGGCAAAGACATCGGGTATGTCGTTCAGGCGTCTGTCTTGAACTTGCTCTTCGAATTCACGGAACAGCATGTACTGTTTCAGTGGGTGGTCGAATAGTTTTTCAGCTTCCTCAATGGCTTGGCGCAGCAGCTTGGAGAACGCTTCCTGAGTATAAGGGTCATCCCGCAGCTCTTGCTCAATCATGCGGGTTACGCGGGTTTTGATGATGTCGGTTTCGTTGCGGGTTTTATCCTCGCTCCAGTCTTCCGGCTGTTCTTTTTGCCCCATTTTACCCACTTCATACACGCCACAGGGTTCTTTAACCTCTACACCTACCACGTGCTTATCAAGCAGCTTTTTAACCTGTTCGGCGTATTCGTCGTAATCAATCCTCTCGCCCGCATCTTGCTGCACCAGTTGGCGCAGGCTTGAGAATTGCTTAACCGTTTCTTTGTAGTGGCGGCGATCCTGGTCGCTAAAGCTCTTGTCTTCAAAGAAGGTGGCGGATTGCAGTGCTACCTTCAAGCAACTAGCGAAGGCCGTCAGGGCTTCGTAGAAGTCTTCACGCACCTTTAGATGCACGTCAACCAGCTCGCCGCTCTCTCCCGGCGCTAAAGGCTTTTGCTCTTCAATCTTCGGTACCAGCACCTGACGCAATTGCTCGATGTCGTTCTTATTCTTCACGCCATCGAATATGGCCCATAGCTGCTTATAAAGCTGTGGCAGGCGCTTGTATTCGGTACTCATCTGGTTGTAGAGGCCAGCAATATCATTGATGTCGTAACCGCCCTGAGTACGGGAAGCCAGATCCTGATATTTCTGAATGGTGGTATCCAGCTCAGCCAGAATGCCGCGATAGTCGATAAGTAAGCCAAACTTCTTCTTCGGATGCAGACGGTTTACCCGTGCAATCGCCTGGATCAGGTTGTGCTCTTTCAGCGGTTTGTCGATATACAAGACTGCGTTTTTCGGCTCATCAAAGCCCGTGAGCAGCTTATCAACCACGATGAGTATCTTCAGTGAATCATCTTTGTCGAAGCGCTCGATAAGATGCTTGGTGTAAGCCTGTTCATCCTGGCTGCCAACATTGTCTTTCCACCATTGGGTTATTTCCGGTGTGGTGGCCTCATCCACAGCAGTGTTACCTTCACGGCTATCGGGTGGGCTCATCACAACGGCCGATTCAAACAAGCCTGCTTCGTCCAGATACTTTTTGTACTTGATGGCAGATGCTTTGCTGTCGCAGGCTAACTGGCCTTTCAAACCTTCGTCGATGTTCTTTACAAAGTGGTTGGCAATATCCAGGGCAATCAAACGAATGCGGTCATCCGCACCGTATACTTGGCCTTTTTTGGCAAACTTGCGCTTCAGGTCGGCCTTTTGCTCGTCTGAAAGTCCTTCGGTAATACGCTCAAACCAACTGTCGATAGCGCGTTCATTTACATCCAGATCGGGAATACGCTCTTCGTATAGCAGCGGCGTCACCGTCTGGTCTTCTACGGCGCGCTGCATGGTATAAGCGTGCACAATGGGGCCAAACTTATTGGTGGTCTTGTCGTCTTTTAACAGTGGTGTGCCGGTGAAGGCGACAAAGGCAGCATTAGGCAGCGCCTGCTTCATACGAATATGGTTTTCACCACCTTGGCTGCGGTGGCCTTCGTCAATCAGCACAATGATGTCAGAGCTGTGGTTTACACACTCTGGCATTTTGGTTGCGGTATTAAACTTCTGAATAAGCGAGAAGATAATCCGCTCAGTGCCTTTGCCAATCTGTTCGGCTAGGCGTTTGCCTGAGGTGGCCATCGCTGCTTCTTTGTCTTTCTTCCCGGCCAGCTCGCCGCCAGAGGCAAAGGTTTTGCTCAGCTGGGTTTCTAAATCTACCCGATCAGTCACCACCACAATACGGCATTGCTTCAGGCTCTCGTGCAGGATCAGCGCCTTGCTTAAAAACACCATAGTGAATGACTTACCCGAACCTGTGGTATGCCAGATTACACCGCCTTCACGGCCACCTGTGCTACTTCGGGTATTGATGCGTTCAATCAGTCGTTTAATACCAAACACCTGTTGATAACGGGCGACAATTTTGCCAGCCTTTTTATCGAACAAGGTGAAGTAACAGGTCATCTCAAGCAACCGGGCAGGGCTTAACAAGCTGATCAGCAATTGATCCTGGCCCGTAACAGCCAGTTCTCCCGCAGCGGTCAGGCTCTGGTACCAATCCAGGTCTTTTGCCGGACGGTGGCTGAATAAGCCCGCTAACTGCTCATTTTTGAGCGTTTTGTTTTTGATGGCGTACATCTCGGCATCGGAGATGTCTTCTTCACGCCAGGCGGCCCAAAACTTTGCGGGCGTGCCACAGGTACCATAACGGCCTTCGTTGCCGTTTATGGAAAGCAACATCTGGCTATAGGCGAACAATAAGGGGATTTCATCATGGCGCTGGTTACGTAGGCTTTGCGAAATGCCTTCGTCAATGGTGGGGCCTTTTTTCGCATTACCATCCGGGCGCTTCGCCTCAATCACAACAAGAGGAATGCCGTTTATAAAACAGACAATATCCGGTCTGCGGCTCTCGACTCCGCCAGAGCGGGTAACAGTAAACTCTTCGGTAAATACAAAGCTGTTATTGGCCGGGTTTTGCCAGTCAATTAGCGCAACCGTCGGGCTGGCCTTTTTACCATCCACAAACTCAGTGACCGATATGCCATACATCAAGTGGTTGTACAGACGCTCATTGGCAGTTAACAAGCCTTCGTTAAGTGCGGGGCTGCATACCTCGGCAATCAGGTTGTCGATAGCCTTTTCAGACAGCGGGTAGCTCTTACCGGCAAAGGTAAAAGTACGCTTTTGAAGCTCACTGTGTAGCACTTGCCGTAAAACCACTTCATCGGCTTTACCGCCACGAGCGGCTAACGCGAGTTCAGGAGAGAGGAATGACCACCCGAGGTTGGTCAACAACGTCAGCGCCGGTAACTTGGCACTGTATTCTTCCTGAAATTTGGGTGTGTATTGTGTCATTCGTTATCTCTCTTCAACCCCTGGTACCCGAGGTGCAGCTTCGGGTTATGGTTTTGTTCTGTTTTGTCGGCGCATGTTTTCTACAGCCAATGCAAAATCGGCATTGGTAACGTCTTCTTGCCAACGAGACCAGAAATCTATTGTTGCGCTCAGTGGCTTTTCAGCAGGAGGATCAATTTTTATTCTACTCGGCAGCAGTACCGAGTCACCGACAACCATGGCTTCGCCAACATCCATGATGGGTAATGCTTCTAAGAGGCTTTCTAGGCTTTCTGGTAGTAATTTTCGAACAGTTGCTTGGTCATCCGCGTTTGTTAAACGCAATGAAATGATGTTGTTACACTGGCTTAGAATGGTGGCACTTACATCTGAAGGCCGTTGGCTCACAATCATGAGTGCAACGCCGTATTTTCGACCTTCCTTAGCTATCTTCTCAAATGCTTCGACCGCTCTGCGTTCAACTGGGTTGCCTTCTTTTCTTGGCAGATATAGGTGAGCCTCATCGCAGACAAAAGCAACTGGTCTGCGGCTATTCGGAGCAGTCCAAAATTGAACCTGATAGATAATACGAGCAACCAGGCCAATTATTACTGGCAGTATGTCAGCAGGAACCTCTGAGAAGTCGATTACTTTTATGCTTTGCTTTTGATTGCCAAAACCCATCAGTTTTTCAGCAATCATACTCAATGAATCGTATTGGTTGTATTTGTCCGGGCTATTGAATAAGAATCCATAGCGACGGTCATTCAAGCGGCTGGCCATGCGAACTAACAATCTAGAAAATTCGCCATTGAATGGGCCGTTTTTGGGGCCTCGTGATCCTTGAACCTTCTCTTCGTTTAGATATTTGAGTTTCCCAATAACTTCATTTAAGGAGTATGGGATCGGGCTGTCTAGAGTAAAAGACTGCAATAGATCGGTTCGACCATTCGCTTTTAAGAATGCTTTCTTTTGCTCTGTTATGGCATCTTGCACAACCACCACTTGGTTATGTGCACTGAACTCGCTGCGATCAACGAATAATGATTGAATCTCTTCCGAATTAAGCAACCAGTACGGCAGAAAGAGCAGTGAGTCATCATCTACGTCAACCTCATCCGGCCCAGGTACTCTCAGCTGCTTAGCATAAGAAAGTTCCTTGTACTCACCATGTAGGTCGAATACAACAAGGTTTGAAGAAGGTAGCTGCGAGCTTCTTTCCAAAATAGAGGCAACCGTCCATGATTTACCTGAGCCGGTACTGCCAAGCAAAGCGGCATGGCGCTGGAAAAGTTTATTGCCATCGACATAAGCGCGTGCGTTTTCATTAAGCTTATAAGAGCCCAGCTCCAGTGAGTGCTCTCCGTCGCCACACTCAGAAATAACACGCATGAATTCTTCTAGATGAGCGTCTTTAAGTACGTAACAGGTTGAGTCGATTTCAGGGACGTGATCAAGTGATCGTGAAAACTTATATTTTTGATCGACTGCATCCCAGCGGGCTGCACCCATCAAGGTGATCTTAACTGTATTGACTACGCTATCTTCAAAAGCATCTATCTCGTCAGCATCATCTTCAGCTATTTCCGGTGTAAGTGGCTGAGCGACCACCGCTTTGATGACTTTATCAATCATGCCAATCAGCCAACATTCAGTTGCACCACTGAGTTGCACGGTTACAAGCTGGCCAACTCTGGCTTTACGTAGATCTTTATCACTGTTAACCAGAATGGTTACTTTTCGGGTGTCAACTTCACGGATGTTGCCAAGTGTGTAGCTGTCATCATTGAAAGTAAAAAGTGCCATGTTACCCTCCTAAAAATTCGTTGGTAAAAGCGTCAAAACGCCATAATTCCTTGTCATCAATATGTAGCCAGTTTTCATACTTTGAGTTGTAGACCCTGCTTTTGTCTGAGTCAAACTGTTTGCAGATGAGCCACATGTTCGGACATTTATCTAGCCACTCTTCAATTCTTGGGTTCGAATCCCGAGTGATCACCAAAGCACGGCATTGGTCTTGTTCAAGCTTTTGTCTAAATGCGTTGTTAACAAGCTGGGAATCGTTAAAGCCAAACCCCAAAAATAGGAAGCTAGTATGGTTTCCGACAGCTGTGTCGTACTCAGCTAACTGCGCTCTGTCCTTGTGTAATCGTTGATATTTGCCCGTACCAGGAGTGATCATGGCCCGTACAACGCCGTCAGGCTTGTTGAGTATCCAGCTGTTACATTCAATAAGCTGAGCTTCCCATTCAAATGTATTTAACGAACCGTGTGGCTTGTGTAGTCGGATATGCTTGCACTCAACAATTCGTAATGGCGGCCTTGTCTTACCAAGGCCTTTCTGAATGGATTGAACTGACTTTTTTGCCTCAGCCCAGTCGTAGCGACGAAGGAAGCCACCGTGAAACCCGGTAATGTAGGGGATCTTATGCCGGACGAAGGCGTATTCAGCCAGCAAATCGTAATTTGGCGTGGCGACGTGAAGTTGTTTATCTGCCTGCGGTAAAGCTTCAACCAGTTTTTTCAATAGCGAGCCAGCAGGCCAATCGCACGTGCCTGACATGATTGAATGAGCGTAAGCATTATCCTGGTGCGCAACAAAGCTGGCAGTAAGCTCGACTATTCGATTGGTCAGAGCTTCTTCTTTGATGAAATCCATTGCAGATTCAAAATCATGACTACCGATATCAAGAGCAGAGACCACTTGCTGCCATTGTTGTGCTTGTGCTTCGGTCATTCCATGAGCAAGCTCGGCTCGAAGGTGGCGCTCAAGAGCTGGCATCCCAAAACTCAGATCAAGTGCACATGAAGTTCCTGTGCCAAATAATACAAACGGCTTGTCTGTAAAAAACTCAGCAATCGCTTGATATGCAACGTCCTTTGTTAGCTCCACGTGCATCCCCCTTAGCTCACCAAAACTCTTCGCTTTCCCGTCAATAACTGCTGCATCAGGGCTTTTTTCTCTTGCTTTATCGCTTCCAGCTTTTGTTGAAGGGCAGAGATTTCCTTATCGGCAGTAGAAAGTACTGCAGCGATTTTTTGTTGTTCTTCGCTACCCGGAAATGGTGTGACCAGACGAGAATAGATCGAAATCCAGTGTCGCTGATGTCCTCCGACAGAAAAATCCAGCAACTGCATTGCTTCGTATACGTACTTTATTGAAACACCTTCCTTGGCTGTCAGGATTTTCATTGCGCTGGATTTAGCCTTAAAAGGGAAATCCACGAACTTACTGTCAGTAGTAAAATCATCGAAAATTATGGCTGGCAGTTTTTCCGAAAATATTCCCGATTCTTCATCTGTATATCCGAGGATGAATGTCTTTCCAGCCGTAAGAACAGGTGTTGAAAAGTCATCACTGTAGTCTGTGCTCTCAACCAAATAGGGAGTCGGTTGTTGATAATCCAGCAAGTCTCCTAACTCGACCCTTTTCCACTCCCCACTAAACCTAACTCCATTCTTATCTAGTAATCGCTTTTTGCCGGTGAGCAGTTGTTGCATCAGGGCTTTTTTCTGCTGCTGGCTTTTGGCGAGCAGTTGTTCGGTGGTGGTGATGGCCTTCTCCCAGGTGGATAAGATTTGGGCGATTTTCTTTTGTTCGGGAAGTGGGGGAACAAGAACAGGAAACTCTTTAATTTGGGTTGAGTTAATACTTGCCAAGTTAGTGCTTCTCTTCGCACAGCTTAGAAAATAGGTTTTTCCATAATTGCTGGCCGCCAAAGCCGCAAGAAAAAAGGAATCTATAATGTCTTGGTTAGGTCGAACAGCAAATACGTGGTTTTGATGTAAACATGGTTCAATCTGACCCAGCCAGACATCCCCACGGCCTAGCTTATCGTAATCACCACCCTCGTTCATAAGTACATCACCGTACTTCAATGAATAGCGCTCAAGTTTATCTTGCTCGATCTCAATTGTTTTTACTTCAGTTAAATCGACATGCCCATCTTGAACATTAGCTACACGTAAGTATGGGACCTCAATGGGCGCCTTGAGACCTTTTTTTCCTTTCGCCACACCAGAGCGAACTTCGGCAATCTTTTCAAGAGCGATTCGATTCCAACCATTAGGCACCATATCCCAACTCCTCCAGATACTTGGCCATCTCGGTTTTCGGTTCGACCTTTTGGCCAATAATCTGTTCGTGCTCCATAAAATTATTCATGGTCTCTTTCCTCGTCACTAAGGATATCGGGGTTCTTAAGAGATTTTTTTTCTGCGGACGCCAATCTGCGCTCTACCTTCTTAATATCTTCTGCTGGAGGAAGGTTTTCCGGTCTTATACCTCGATTCAACAAAGTGTCTCGTACAGCTTGGTTATTAGTTACATGCTCACTGGATATTTGATGCTCGCGGGTCATTTGCTGTTCACGGGCATTATGTATAGTAATTTCAGTCGCAAAGTCTTTCGCTTTGAGAATAATAGTTGGAGCAAAGTCTGCCAGAGGGCGATTATCAGGTACTTGCCATTGAGCTTTCATAGCCTGTGTATTCTTGCCAAATAGGGCCGCATCACCTTTACTACGGATCAAAGCAAAGTTTTGATTACCACCTGTTTGCTCAAAAATTACACTAGATAGCTCTTTTTCCGTAGCTGATAGTTTTTGCCGTGCGAGTACTCGCTCTGCTTCCAATAAACGTTGTTCTATTAGCTCCGCTTTTCTGGTTTGCATGGCAAAGTAGGTTTGGGCAAACGCTATTTCTTGTTTACGAGGATCACCATTTTGTGCAATTAAATAACAGGCATAGCGAGTGAGCATTACATCATCTATTTCTCGTTGGCTACCCGAGCCTAACTCGACCATTTTCCCGACGTCGGCAAAATGGTCGTCAATGGTATGACCGCTAATTTCACATGCAGTTTTAGCTTTTGATATAACACTGACAAAATTATCCCATTTGCCATAACCCAAAAGATGTTGTAAATCGCGTGCAAGCCAGTACTCGACACTATTTTCAGTTTGCTGAGCATGACCTTCAAAGGTGGTTGTTAGAGATTTAATTTGCTTTTGTTCCATGTCATGTACTCCTTATTTGTCATCATTTAAATAGTTCAACTCAACCAAATAGCTAGTCATCTCGTCTTCTATTTTTGCTAATTGAAACTTCAGTTGCTCCCGCTCTGCTCGCACAGCCATCAAGTCAATTTCTTCCTCTTCTTCAAAGGTATCTACATAGCGTGGGATATTCAGGTTGTAATCGTTCTCTTTGATCTCATCCATACTAGCAACGTAGGCGTATTTTTCGACGCTGGTGTTATTGCGATAGGTCTCAACGATCTTGGCGATGTATTCATCAGTCAGCAGGTTCTGGTTTTTGCTTGCTTTAAACTCACGGCTGGCATCGATAAACAGAGTACTGGTATCTGACTTATCCTTGTTAAAGATCAGGATCGCAGCGGGGATACCCGTACCATAGAAAAGTTTCTCCGGCAGGCCGATAACGGCATCCAGCAGGTTTTCGTCGATCAGCTGTTTACGAATTTTTCCCTCGGACGAACCACGGAACAGCACGCCGTGTGGAACCACCACGCCCATTCTTCCGCTTTTGGGTTTAAGGGTTTCGATCATGTGCAGGATAAATGCGTAGTCACCTTTGGTTTTCGGGGGTACGCCACGGCGGAAGCGGCTGAACTTATCGTGTTCGGCTTCGTCGTGGCCCCATTTATCCAGACTGAATGGCGGGTTGGCGGTCACGATATCAAACAGCATTAAGTCGCCATTTTTATCCAGCAACTTGGGGTTACGGATGGTGTCGCCCCATTCAATTTTGTGGTTGTCTTCGCCGTGCAAAAACATATTCATTTTGGCTAGCGACCATGTAGAGCCGATAGCCTCTTGCCCGTACAGGGCGTATTGCTTGCTGTCGTGGTTGGCCATGACCTTTTGGCCACACTTCATCAAGAGCGAGCCGGAGCCACAGGCGGGGTCGCAGATGCTGTCGCCTGGTTGCGGGTCTAACAGCTCGGCAATCAGGTCACTGACCTCGGGCGGGGTATAAAACTCACCGGCTTTCTGCCCGCCGCTTGCGGCAAAGTTTTTGATCAGATATTCGTAGGCGTTACCGATCACATCCAGCGTGCCTACACGGCTGGGTTTGAGGTTCAGTTCGGGCTTAGCGAAGTCTGCCAGCAGATGACGCAGAATGGTGTTCTTTTGCTTTTCTTCACCCAGTTTGTCAGTGTTAAAGCTGATGTCCTGGAACACGCTTTTACCGGCGTCTTTCAGTTTGGTGCCGTTGGCTTCTTCAATGGCGTGCAGAGCCTGGTCAATGCGCTCGCCGTTACCAGGTTCGTGACGGTGCTCAAAGAGTGTATAGAAGCTGGCTGCTTTAGGCAGTACAAAGCGCTCGCTTTTCATCATCTCCTCGATGAGTTCAGGCTCGTCGCCGAACTCGGCCTTATAGCCATCGTAATGATCTTGCCATACGTCTGAGATGTACTTGAGAAACAGCATAGTCAAGATGAAGTCTTTATAAGTATCGGCGCTGATGGTTCCACGGAATGTATCACAGGCGTTCCAAAGCGCTTTGTTTATACTATCTTGGTTAATTTTTTCGTTTGCGCTCATTTTTAACTCGTCTCTTTAAGTAATTGCTGAAACATGCCTTGCAGCATGGTTTCACGGTTTTTTAATAGTGCTTGGGTAGCTTTTTGTTCTTGCTCCCATAGGTCATTCAAGTGCAGAATTTTCCATTGTGTTTCGATACATGGAACTTCGAGTTTTAACTGAGATACTGTTTTAGTATTCAGCATGGCAATATTTGTACCCTGACTTCCAGCACCTATAGACAGCGAATGCTGAATAGCAGCTCGGTTAAGCGACCAACATAGAAATTGCGGCAAAATTTTTGGTTTAGGAGTGAGCACTAAAAATTGGCTACTAACAACTAGGGGTAGATCTGAAGTAGAGCTACTCCCTATGTATGTAGCCCTGAAGTACCCGCCTTTTGAGCCCCTGGCTGGTATGATTACAGTACCAGATTCAACAAACGCCTTATTTTTACCTTCCCATTTGATTAGGGGCAATTGGCTAGGTATAAGTAAAGAGCTATTACTATGTTCCCATATTTCACGAACATCTTTTATTTGAGCTATGTGAGCATTGCCAATCTCTTTATCTACCTCTTCAGTTTTCTCTCGGAAAGTAAACCCGCTTCGAACATCAGCTATATTACTTAGTAGCTGATAATTATTGTGTATTTTCATATGAGCGCCATTCTGAAGAGTTATTTGTCAGCATGCAGCCAGCAATAGCTTTTGTATGTGACTCAGTTAAGAATTCGATTAAATCCCAACCAACGCTATCTGCATTTTCTTTAAACCAGTTTTGAACAGTCGCTGTTAGTTTTTGGCGTTTTTCGCAATGAGCTTTGTTATACAAAGAAATAATACGAGCAGACGAGCAGAAAAAACTACGGTCATTTGTTTTTATTATCTCTGGTGTTGGAAAAGGGTACTTTTCTTTACCAGAGATACGACTTTGCTTTGATTTATTTGATATAGATGTAATTTTTTTCAATACGTTTTCAGTTTTAACTAGTGTTACCTTTATGGCTTGCACACTTTTAAAACTCTGATACTCTTGTTCCATAATTCAATCTCCTCTTATGCTTCTCGGCATGGTTGATTTTGAATTGCAGTGATAGGCGGCAACCTATCACTGCAAAATCTTCAATAAAAAATACAGTAGAAACTCTATGTATTGGTTTCATGTATACATAGTGATTCAAAAATTTATTTTTGTCAATATTATTTTTACAGTAGAATCTCTACGCTAAACTACTCCTTTCAAACCCTGTAAAGCCATAAATCGGAACCCCGCAAGCTGGGCCCCCTTGCTCCGCAACCCTTCGGGCGATTTCTAGCTTGACTGGCTTTTCTCTGCGTAGTGAAGGTTATCCAAGAGGTATGCGGCGCTCTGAGTGGCAAGCACTCGACGCTTTCCACACCTCCTGGATACAACTGGCTTATCAAATAAAAACGGGAAAGAGGGAAGGTAAATAAATTTATATTTATCTGTTTTTATTATATTTTCCCAGTTTCCCATATTTCCCAACCTAATATCCTTTATTGAAATAGGCTAGGTAAGGTGGTCATTGCCTCTTTTCGCTTACGATCTATGATGTCTGTATAGATTTGTGTCGTTTTTAATTCTGAATGACCAAGTAACTTTGATACGGTATAAATATCAACATCATTAGTTAGCATACGTACAGCAAATGTGTGTCTCGCACAGTGAAAGGTAATGTGCTTTGTAATACCTGCTCTGAGCATCCATTGGCTTAGGGCAACATTTGTATAGCTTGAGTATCTTAAGCCTTTAAAAACACGTTCATGGGCTTCTCCTGGCGAGTCTAAAAGCATAGTGGCATCAGATGGAAGGTATAAGTACTGAAGTTGCCCTGTTTTAATGTGATTAAAAGTTGCTCGTGGATCTATCATTGTGAGTTTTTCCCACGTTAGCTTTTGAATATCACTCCAGCGCATACCTGTGAGGCATCCGAATAAGAATGCTCGCTTCAGTACATCATACCGGCACTCTGTTTTATAAAGTGCAGTTACTTCTTCCTCTTCTAAGTAATTACGAGGGTTTTGCTCTATCTTGATGCTTTTTACTTCGTTTACAGGATTTCGACGAATAATGCCTTCATGAAATGCTTTGTTTAAAGCTGCTCTCACTTTGTTGAAATAGCATGATGTAGTATTTGAAGAGAGTAGCTTATCTGATTTTGTTCGTGCATGTTTTATTAGGTATGTTCTGAACCCAAGTAATACATCAGCATCGAAGTCAGCAAAGGATAAAGGGTTACCATCACAATATCTCTTCAGATGCATTAACGATGACTCCCACAATGATACGTTTGATGGGCTATCAGTGTGCTCTTTGTCGTTTATTATTTGCTGCATGTAGCTATAAAAGCTTTCTTGCTGTTTTTCTGAGTCTTCAAAGTGGTGCTTGTTGTTAGCTAAATCGACAATCGCTTGCGCTCTTATCTTTTCTGAAATATCTAAGGTCTTTTTATTGTGGTCACGTTGGAACTTGTCCTTAGGATTAGCATAAATGAACAAGTCCATTGATTGTCTTTTACGGCGTTTAACTCGTTTGCCGTTTTCGTTTAGGTAAGAACCATAATTTCTGGTTAACAGTAGTTGTTGGCGGCCTGTACTATCAGGTGACTTTTTCTCGATAGTTAATTTCATAATAACTTCCTCTTTGGTGGACCAATAGTGGCCCACAACAAAGAAGTAGGTGGGCCATTCGAGGCCCATATTATGAAACTAAAGGAAACTATTGAAAGATAAAAAAGTTATTAAATGTATGAATAAATTAGTTTTTTTAACTTAAGTTGGATGTTTGTTTCCTTTAGTTTACCTTGTTATTTACCGATACAAAATGAGCTAAATATCTTGCCAAGTAAGTCGTCTGAGGTAAATTCACCGGTTATTTCGTTTAAATACTGCTGTGTTAAACGCAGTTCTTCAGCCAATATTTCACCAGCAATGTGCATTTCTAATTGTGTTTTACCTGTTTCTAAATGATACGCAGCACTCTCTAGTGCATCCAAATGACGACGGCGCGCCATAAAGCCACCCTCTGTTGCGCCTTGAAAGCCTATACAGGCTTTTAAATGCTCGCGAACAAGTTCAATACCGTCAGCATTTTTAGCACTTAAGCTGATGACCGGGTATTGTTGCTCTTGCTCCATTCCGACTATATCACCCGATAAATCAGCTTTATTTCTGATGACCGTAACCCCCATACCTTCTGGTAATTTGGCCATAAATTCAGGCCAAATTTTATGCGGGTCAGTATCTATAGTGTCAGTGCCATCAAGCATAAATAAAACGCGATCGGCTTGGTTTATTTCATCCCACGCCCGTTCAATACCTATTTGTTCTACGCGGTCAGGGCTCTCTCGTAGGCCTGCGGTATCTATAATATGCAGTGGCATACCATCTATATGTATATGCTCTCGTAGTACGTCGCGAGTGGTACCGGCTATTTCTGTTACGATTGCAGCTTCACGACCGGCTAGGGCGTTTAGTAGGCTTGATTTACCGGCATTTGGGCGACCAGCAATAACAACACGCATACCTTCGCGCATAATGCTGCCTTGCTTGGCTTGGTTGGTTACAGTGTTAAGCTGAGTAATAATAGCGTCTAAGTCGCCTGACACTTTACCGTCTGATAAAAAATCAATTTCTTCATCAGGAAAATCTATTGCCGCTTCTACATACATACGTAAGTGAATTACTTTTTCTACAAGCGTTTCTATGTGTTTAGAAAATTCACCTTGGAGAGACTGTAGGGCGCTTTTGGCAGCTTGTTCGCTTGTAGCATTAATTAAGTCGGCGATGGCCTCTGCTTGTGTTAAATCAAGCTTGTCATTCATAAATGCGCGTTCAGAAAACTCACCAGGCTTTGCTAAACGAACGCCCTCTATTTTACTAATTTCTTTAAGTAGCATATCAAGTACTACAGGACCGCCGTGGCCTTGTAATTCAAGTACGTCTTCACCAGTAAATGAGTTAGGACCTGCAAAGTAAATGGCAATACCTTGGTCAAGTTGCTCGCCAGCTAGGCTTTTAAATGGCACGTAATCGGCGTAGCGAACTTTAGGAATTTTACCTACTACTTTTTCGGCGACACTTTTAGCAAGGCTGCCTGAAACGCGAATAATACCAACACCACCACGTCCTGGGGCAGTTGCTTGTGCTGCAATTGTATCTTGATTGATCATGCTATTAATTTGCCAACGATAAGTAACTTTATGGCGGTATTGTAACCTATGAAATAAACACTCGCGAATACTCTGGTGAAAAACAGGCAATAAAAAAGGCGACCGAAGTCGCCTTTATATAAGTAATATACCCAAGCCATCTCAAGATGCGAGTTTCAGTTGGAGTTAAAAGCTATTTAGGCAAGGCATTGATTGAGAATAATAGTGGTTCTATTGTTAAAATCAATAACGCAGTATAAATCGCTTTTAAACCAACCCTTTGGGCGTTTCACAGGTACTTAATTTCATCGTTGTTACTTTTTAAAAGGGACTGCCATTCTTGCAAAGTAACGCCTTGATCTTAAGCCCCTGTGAAACGCTGAATTTTGCATCTTGATGTGGCTTGGGTATAGGCGCTAGCCTCTTACTTTAATTCCTTTCTTTTCCATGCCACGGTAGATGATTAACATCTGGACAATAGAAATAAGGTTAGACACTAACCAGTAAAGAACTAAACCCGATGGGAACCATAAGAAGAATACAGAGAAGATAACCGGCATAAAGGTCATCATTTTTTGCTGCATTGGATCAGTTACCGTCATAGGCTGAAGTTTTTGCGTCACAAACATACTCGCACCAAATAAGATTGGTAATACGTAGTACGGGTCTTGTGCAGAAAGGTCTGTTAACCAAAAAATAAATTCAGCATGGCGAAGTTCAGTTGACTCTAAGAATACGTAGAACAAGGCTAAGAAAATTGGCATTTGTAGCAAAATAGGGAAACAGCCACCCATTGGGTTAACTTTTTCTTTTTTGTACATTTCCATAGTTGCTTGGCCGAACTTTTGACGGTCGTCACCAAACTTTTCTTTAAGAGCTGCCATTTTAGGCTGTAGCGCACGCATTTTTGCCATTGAAGTGTATTGCGCTTTAGTAAGTGGGTACATTAACGATTTAACGATAATAGTGATGGCAATAATTGCTACACCCCAGTTACCTAAAATGCTATGTAGCCATTTTAGCAATACAAATAAAGGTTGCGAAATAAACCATAACCAACCGTAATCTACAGTTAAGTCTAAGTCTGGGTGAATCGCTTCAAGAATATCTGACTCTTTCGGACCCATATAATAAGTAGCAGTTAGTGTTTGCTCACTACCAGCTTGAATATTTACAGCGGGATCTTTAGCACCAATAATAGCGGCATTACTTTTTGTAATTAAGCTATAAATTGTATTTGTTTGATCCTGCATTGGAACCCAAGCACTTACAAAGTAATGTTGTATAAATGCAACATAACCACCTTGCGTGTTTTTGTTTAGGTTTTTATCAGCCATATCTGAAAAACTATACTTTTCATATGGTTCTTCGTCAGTACCGTATGCAGCACCTAAATAGTTTTGATCAACCATGCTACCTTTTTCTTGTACGGTACGCTTAATTTGCGTGTATAGCTGTACTTGAAGAGGTGCGCTGGTAGTGTTGTTGATCTTGTATTCTAAGCCTACGTCATACTGACCTTTTTTGAATACGTATGTTTTAGTAAAACTAACACCATTACTATCAGTAAACTGAAGTGGAACGCGAAGCTCATCACCCGTTAAGGTATATGATTTTTGTTCGGTACTATAAGTAGGGCGACCGTTAGCTGATGCGTCAGGGCCATTTAAGCCAATTAAGCCACTTTGTGAAAAGTATTGTTTGCCACTATCAAGCTGACCAAGAAGCATATAAGGTGTTTCACTTCCTTTAGTTTCTTCGTATTGAAGAAGGTCTGTTTCAACAATGTCACCGCCTTTGGTGTCAATTTTAACTTTAAAAACGTCAGTTGTGATTTCAATAACTGAACGTTTAGCTAAAGTTGCTGAAGCGGGTAAACCTGAATCTGACGATGAAGGAATATAATCATCCGACTCTGGTGAATTTGCTTGTAGTGTTTGTGTTGTGGCACTTGGATCGGCTTTAGGCTTGTTGTAATCATTATCCCATTCTTGGAACAATAAAAACGACACTAGCATTAGGCCAATTAATAAAAACGTGCGTTGCGATTCCATAACAGCTCTTATTTCTCGTGTTGGTGGTTAATATGGGTTAATTTTTCAGGTACGGGATCGTCTCCACCTGAATGTAAAGGATGGCATTTTAATATGCGTTTTAAAGCTAACCAACTACCTTTTATAAATCCATGCAAATTAATTGCTTGAATTGCATAATGTGAGCAGCTTGGATTAAAACGACAATGCGGACCTAACAGCGGGCTAATCCACTTTTGATAACCGCGGATAAATAACACTAAACAAATCTTAGGAAAAGCAACAAGTGGTTTAATTAACCTCATGATGTTTATGCCCCTACTTAAGTTTAGTGAGATAGATATCATGTATTTAAAGACTCAATTAGAAATTTTAAATGCATGATTAAAAGGTGAGCTAAAGATACATTAATTAACCCTGCAATTCTATTGCAATTAGGTTTGTTTATTAGATTTAGCTGATTTGTTTGGGCGTTTCTTAAAAGGTGGCGGTTTAGGTGCACCTGGTTTACAGCGTTCGTTAATTTTTCGCCATAATTTAGTAAGTTGTTTGGTTAATTCTTCATTAGACTGTTCATCAATACCACTTTTCACCATAAGCACAATATCAATATTATCGATGCTGTGTTGATTTAAACGAAAACTTTCGCGAGCGAGACGTTTAATACGGTTTCGTTGGCATGCCTTTTTTACGCGTTTTTTAGCAACAGTAAGACCTAACCGAGGTTTTTCTTGGTCATTTGGTTTAGCTAATAGAGTAAAGAAAGGAGTTGCAGCCCGAGCGGGTTCATTAAATATACGAGAGTAATGCGAGGGAGTTAACAGACGTAACTCCCTGCCAAAGCTAAAGTCTTCCACTTATAAATTAAGCAGAAAGAACTTTGCGGCCTTTAGCGCGGCGACGTGCTAATACTTTACGGCCATTTACAGTTGCCATGCGAGCACGGAAGCCGTGTGCACGTTTGCGTTTTAAAACGCTAGGTTGAAAAGTTCTTTTCATAACAATCTCATCCGATCGGTTAAAGTTAAAACATCCTATACAGGTCGCGATCCTGGCATAGGTGCCATTGCGAGCGCGAGATATTATAGAGTAAGTAACGTAAAGTCAATCATAATTACGTTCGCAGTATAGAGCCTACTTATGGTTCATAAAGAGATCATGTAGAGCGATCTGATAGGATCATCAAAAATAAGAAGTTTTCCACAGCCCCTGTATAAAAAGTGAATAAAAGCGGGGGAAAAGAAAATTGGATCGTAAATTTGGTTCGCGATCTTGGTGTTATTTTGTTATGATCTCCTCTTCGGATCTAAAATAAAAACTGTTTTAAATCAGGTTGTTAATGATTTTATACATCGATATCAACAATTTTATAAAAATCAATCTTTTACTTGTGGATAAAGTGCCTTCATAATACGCGGTCTTGGGTCGCTTATTGGACCATTTGAACGCAATAAATGTATGATTTATAATCATTAATGATGTGCGGGAATAAAAATTATATCTCTGGGAGTTTAACTGTGTATCTGTCGGTTTGGCAAAGTTGTTTATATGTATTGCAAGATGAGCTGCCTTCGCAGCAATTCAGTATGTGGGTAAGACCACTACAAGCAGAAAGTACCGAAGATACCTTGACGATTTATGCACCTAATCGCTTTGTGCTTGATTGGGTAAGAGAAAAGTACCTAAATAGAATTAACGAATTATTAGTAGAAATTTGTGGTGTTGAAGCACCAAAGCTACGTTTTGATGTAGGTAGTAAGCCTTTATTAAATGCACAAGCTGCACCGGTTATAGAAACGCAATCAGCACCACAAGCTTCTACAAAACAACAGCCTCGTGAGCAAAAGCCTGTTGTTGAACCTGCACCTAAGTCAGGTTACAAATCTAACATTAAAGAAAACTATACCTTTGACAGTTTTGTTGAGGGTAAGTCAAACCAATTAGCAAAAGCAGCGGCCACTCAAGTTGCCGATAATCCTGGCTCTGCTTTTAACCCTGTATTTATTTATGGTGGTACTGGTTTAGGTAAAACTCACTTATTACATGCTGTAGGTAACGGCATTATGGCAAACAAGCCAGATGCTAAAATTGTTTACATGCATTCAGAACGCTTTGTTCAAGACATGGTAAAGGCACTACAAAATAATGCGATAGAAGAATTTAAGCGTTATTACCGCAGTGTTGACGCATTAATGATTGATGATATTCAATTTTTTGCTAATAAAGAGCGTTCACAAGAAGAGTTTTTTCATACCTTTAATGCATTGCTTGAAGGCAACCAACAAATTATTTTAACCTCTGACCGTTATCCAAAAGAGATTGAAGGGGTCGAAGACCGTCTTAAATCACGTTTTGGTTGGGGATTAACAATCGCGATTGAGCCACCAGAGCTTGAAACTCGCGTTGCTATTTTGATGAAGAAAGCACAGCAAAGTAAGATTAACTTACCACATGAAGTTGCCTTTTTTATCGCCAAAAAATTACGTTCAAATGTACGTGAACTAGAAGGCGCACTTAACCGTGTAATTGCTAATGCTAATTTTACAGGTCGTCCAATTTCGATTGATTTTGTAAAAGAAGCACTACGCGATTTACTTGCCTTGCAAGATAAGCTGGTTACGATAGATAATATTCAGCGCACCGTTGCTGAGTACTACCGAATTCGAGTGTCAGATCTATTGTCTAAGCGCCGCAGCCGCTCTATAGCAAGGCCACGCCAAGTTGCCATGGCATTATCTAAAGAATTAACTAATCACAGCTTACCTGAGATTGGTGACGCATTTGGTGGACGCGATCATACGACCGTATTACACGCATGTCGTAAGATAAAATCACTACGTGACGAAAGCCACGAAATTAAAGAAGATTACCAAAACTTAATAAGAACATTGTCATCTTAGGGCTGACTTTATTATGCAAATAACAATATCAAGACAACAATTTTTAAAGCCATTGGTGCAAGTGTCGGGTGCAATAGAGCGCAAACACACGCTACCAATCTTATCTAACGTTTTGTTAGTGGTAGAAAACGGACAACTTTCAATGACGGGTACTGACCTTGAAATTGAATTAGTTTCTGGTGTATTTGTAGGTGATGATATTGCCGATACAAAACTAACGTTACCCGCTAAAAAGTTACTCGATATTTGTAAAAGTCTACCTGATGGTTCAGACATTACTTTAAGCTTGCAAGAGCACCAATTACTTTTAACCAGTGGTAAAAGCCGTTTTTCATTAACGACTTTATCTGCTGATGATTTTCCTAATTTAGAGCAGTGGGATGGTGAGGTTGAATTTCAACTAACTCGTTTAGAGCTTCGTAAATTACTCGAAAGCACACATTTTTCGATGGCAAATCAAGACGTACGTTATTACTTAAACGGTATGTCGTTTGAAGTAGATAATACAGATATAAAAACAGTAGCAACAGATGGTCACCGTTTAGCTATTGCACAAAAGCAATTAACGCAATCGCTTAATACTCAACGTCAATTAATTATACCTCGCAAAGGTGTGCAAGAAATTATGCGCCTTATGGTAGCTGACGACGAATTGGTTACAATTCAGTTTGGTGCTAACCATATACGTATTATTGATATTGAGTTTACATTTACAAGTAAGCTAGTTGATGGACGCTTTCCTGATTACCGTCGTGTATTACCACGTGGTGGTGACAAAGTAATTACAGCTAACCGAGAATGGTTACGAAATGCGTTTCAACGAGTGTCTATTTTATCGAATGAAAAATTTCGTGGTGTACGCTTGAACCTATCAAACGGTTTATTAAAAATTACTGCCAATAACCCAGAGCAAGAACAAGCTGAAGAAGTTGTTGAAGTAAGTTACGAAGGCGCGGACCTAGAAATAGGATTCAACGTGTCTTACGTATTAGATGTACTAAACACATTAAAAACAGAAGACGTACTATTTACATTAGCCGACTCAAACAGCAGTGCATTAATTGAAGGTGCAGGCGATGAAGAAGCAATGTACGTTGTTATGCCTATGCGTTTATAAGACTATAAATACATAATGAGCTTAAGTCATTTGAGCCTCAAATATTTTCGTAATATTGAGGCGCTGACGCTAGAACCAGTCAACGGCGTTAATATAATTTATGGTGAAAATGGCAGCGGAAAAACCAGCCTTTTAGAGGCTATATATTACCTTTCTCATGGCAAATCTTTTCGTACTCCAAAACACAAAAGTATTATTGCGCACCAGCAAGAGCAATTTGTAATTCACGGGCGTAAAACAATACACGATTTATCAATTCCAATTGGTATTAGTAAAACGCAAACGGGTGAGACCAATTTAAAAATTCAAGGTAAGGCTAGCCGTAAGATATCAGAACTCGCTCAACTTATGCCTGTACAAATTATTACACCAGAGAGTTATTCTTTGTTTTTTGGTGGACCTAAAGAGCGCAGAAAGTTTTTAGATTTAGGTTTGTTCCACGTGGAACATGAGTTCTTTTTTTTGTGGCAATCATTTAATAAAGTACTTAAGCAACGTAATGCATTGTTAAAAACTAAGCCCAAGAATTATTTTGACCAAATTAAGTTTTGGGACAAAGAATTTGTTAGACTGGCTGAAGAAATAAATAAATTAAGATTGGCGTATATAAGTAGGTTTAAGCAGCAATTTTTTGATAAAATGTGTGCAGAATTGACGCTTGTACGTGATTTAGAAATGACCTTTAGCGCAGGCTGGAAAGAGACTGAATCTCTTGCAGATGCGTTAGAGCAAAACTTTGAGCGAGATGCTCGCCAAGGGTTTACAAGTAAAGGCCCTCATAAGGCCGATTTTAGTTTTAGTGTCGCTGGCAACAGTGTGGAGAATACATTCTCACGCGGTCAATTGAAGCTATTATTGTATGCGTTGAAAGTTACGCAAAATAGCTTAATTGAGTCAGAGACAGATAAGCAATCTATATTGCTAATAGATGATCTACCTTCAGAATTAGGCGAAGATACAAAAGAGAAAGTGGGACAATTACTTGCTCACTGCAGTTCTCAAATTTTTATCTCTTCAATTTTATCTGAAAGTATTTCTGCTGTGGTGGAACCCATGCAACGAGAACTACAAATGTTCCACGTGAAACATGGCAACCTAATAACAAGATAAGTGGGATTAACCATGTCTGAGAATTATGACTCGTCGAGTATTAAAGTACTTAAAGGATTAGACGCAGTAAGAAAGCGTCCTGGAATGTATATTGGGGACACCGATGATGGCACAGGCTTACACCACATGGTGTTTGAGGTCGTTGATAACTCGATCGATGAAGCCTTAGCAGGTCATTGTGATGATATTTATGTAACGATTCACTTAGACGGTTCTGTCTCAGTTCGAGATAACGGTCGTGGTATCCCAACTTCTATCCATGAAGAAGAAGGCGTATCTGCAGCCGAAGTTATTATGACGGTACTTCATGCCGGTGGTAAGTTTGATGATAACTCTTATAAAGTATCAGGTGGCTTACACGGTGTTGGTGTTTCTGTTGTAAATGCACTTTCAGAAAAACTAAAACTGACTGTTCGTCGTGAAGGTAAGCTTCATGAGCAGTTTTATACTATGGGTGTTCCAGATGCACCTTTAGCTGTAATTGGTGACTCAGAAACAACTGGTACAGAATTACGTTTTTGGCCAAGCGCTGAAACATTCACAAATTTAGATTTTCATTACGACATTTTAGCTAAGCGTTTACGCGAGCTTTCATTCCTAAACTCAGGTGTGAGCATCATCTTAAATGATGAGCGTGAAGAAAATAAATCTGACCACTTTAAATATGAAGGCGGTATTCAAGCTTTCGTAGAGTACTTAAACCGTAATAAAACACCTATACATAAAGGTGTGTTCCACTTTACTCACGAACGTGAAGAAGATGGTATTAGTGTTGAAGTATCAATGCAGTGGAATGATGCATACCAAGAAAACATTTACTGTTTCACAAATAATATTCCACAACGTGATGGTGGTACTCACTTAGCCGGTTTTAGATCAGCGCTAACACGTACACTTAATAACTACATGGAAAAAGAAGGCTTTAACAAAAAAGCTAAAACAACCAGCAATGCTACCGGTGATGATGCCCGTGAAGGCTTAACGGCTGTTGTTAGTGTTAAAGTTCCTGATCCTAAGTTCTCATCACAAACTAAAGACAAGCTAGTATCAAGTGAAGTTAAATCTGCGGTTGAACAAGCAATGGCTGAAAAATTCACTGAGTTTTTACTAGAAAACCCAACTGATGCCAAAATTGTTGTAGGTAAGATTATTGATGCCTCACGTGCACGTGAAGCGGCGCGTAAAGCCCGTGAAATGACACGACGTAAAGGTGCAATGGACTTAGCAGGCTTACCAGGTAAGCTAGCTGATTGCCAAGAAAAAGACCCAGCACAATCTGAACTATATATAGTGGAAGGGGACTCTGCTGGCGGATCAGCCAAGCAGGGACGTAACCGTAAAAACCAAGCTATTCTTCCGCTTAAAGGTAAAATATTAAACGTAGAAAAAGCACGTTTTGATAAAATGCTATCTTCGCAAGAAGTAGCAACACTAATTACTGCATTAGGGTGTGGTATTGGTCGTGACGAATATAACCCTGAGAAATTACGTTATCACCGTATCATCATCATGACCGATGCGGACGTGGATGGTTCTCACATTCGTACGTTACTACTAACATTCTTCTATCGTCAAATGCCTGAAATTGTAGAACGCGGTTATATTTATATTGCTCAACCACCACTTTATAAAGTGAAAAAAGGTAAGCAAGAGCGTTATATTAAAGATGATCCAGCATTAGTAGAGTACTTAACGTCGCTTGCACTTAATAATGCTGCTTTATATCCAAGTGCAGATGCTTCTGCGCTAGAAGGTGAAGCGCTAGAGAAAGTCGTTCACGATTACCAAAATACAGTTAAAGTTATTGAGCGTTTAAAGCGTAAATATCCTAACACGGTAATGGAACGCTTAATCTACCAAACAGAGTTGAAAACTGATGACCTTTCTGACGAAGCTAAAGTAATTGCTTGGACAAAAGAGTTAGTTGATGACCTGATTGCACGTGATGAAGATGCAACTATTTTCCATGCAGGCACAGAGTTTGACGCTGAGCGTAATATGTATTACCCGGTTGTGAATATTCGTCAGCACGGTGTTGATAAAGCACATGTACTTCATTATGACTTTATTGCATCACGTGACTACCAACGCATTGCTGTGACTGGTACTAACATTGCAAACATCCTAAAAGAAGGTGCTTATATTCAACGTGGTGAGAAAACAAAACCTGTTGATAACTTTGTGGATGCTTTGGAATGGTTGATCACAGAATCTAAGCGCGGGATCTACATTCAACGCTATAAAGGACTGGGTGAAATGAACCCAAGCCAGCTTTGGGAAACAACAATGGATCCTAGTGCTCGTCGTATGTTACAAGTAACGATTGAAGATGCTGTTGGCGCGGATCAATTATTTGCCACCTTAATGGGTGATCAAGTAGAGCCTCGTAGAGAGTTTATCGAAACTAACGCTCTACGCGTAGTTAATCTAGACGTGTAAAAATATTACTTACACCGAAAAAGGAGCCTAATGGCTCCTTTTTTATTTTTTCAATTACACAAACTGCTTAAAACCTGAGTGTACACACGGTATACTAAGGGTAATTTTCACGCTACTTCTTAGATAGTAAAAAGCCAAATATGCAAAAATATGACGTAAAAACCTTTCAAGGTTTGATCCTGGCTTTACAGGATTATTGGGCGCAGCAAGGCTGTGTCATTATTCAACCACTTGATATGGAAGTGGGCGCCGGGACATTTCACCCGCAAACATTTTTAAAGTCTATTGGTCCAGAGCCAATGTCGAGCGCGTACGTTCAGCCGTGTCGTCGTCCTACGGATGGCCGCTATGGTGAAAACCCAAATCGCCTACAACATTACTACCAATTCCAAGTAGTTTTAAAGCCATCGCCAGATAACATCCAAGAGCTTTACTTAGGCTCATTAGCGGCAATGGGTATTGATACCCTTACTCACGAAGTTCGCTTTGTAGAAGATAACTGGGAATCACCTACGCTAGGCGCATGGGGCTTGGGATGGGAAATTTGGTTAAACGGCATGGAAGTAACGCAGTTTACCTACTTTCAACAAGTGGGTGGCTTAGAGTGCTCACCAGTAACAGGCGAAATTACTTACGGCCTAGAGCGTTTAGCAATGTACATTCAAGGCGTAGATAGCATTTACGACCTAGTATGGGCAGACGGTCCACTAGGGCGCGTAACATACGGCGACGTGTTCCATCAAAATGAAGTAGAGCAATCTACTTATAATTTTGAACATGCAAACGTAGAAGACTTATTTGCACAGTTTGATAAGTGTGAAGCAGAAAGCCAAAAGTTAATTGAAGCTAACTTACCACTACCTGCATACGAGCAAGTAATGAAAGCATCGCACGCATTTAACTTACTAGACGCACGCCACGCAATTTCGGTAACCGAACGTCAGCGTTATATTTTACGCGTTCGTGCGTTATCAAAAGCGTGTGCACAAAGTTACTATGACAAACGTGAAGCGCTTGGTTTCCCGCTGTGTAAGGATAAGTAAAATGTCAGCACAAAATTTATTAGTAGAAATTGGCACAGAAGAGTTACCACCAAAAGCATTGCGTAAATTAGCAGAAGCCTTTGCTGCAAACTTAACTCAAGAGCTAGAAACATTAGAATTAGCACACCAAGGCGTAAGCTGGTATGCATCGCCTCGTCGTTTGGGTTTACAAGTAAAAGCGCTTGAAGCTAAGCAACAAGACAAAGAAGTTGAAAAGCGTGGCCCAGCAACAAAGGCAGCGTTTGACAGCGAAGGTAACCCAACAAAAGCAGCAATGGGTTGGGCACGTGGTTGTGGTATTGAAGTAAAAGACGCACAAACACTTGAAACCGATAAAGGCGCTTGGTTATTGCACATTGCTAAAGTAGCAGGGCAAGAAACTAAAACCCTAATGACAGATGCAATCACAAAAGCATTAAGTAAATTACCAATCCCTAAACCAATGCGTTGGGGCGCGAATAAAACACAATTTATTCGCCCTGTGCATACAGTAACTATTTTATTTGGTGATGAGCTACTTGAAGGCGAAATTCTTGGTAAGCAAATAACTAACCAGCTTCAGGGTCATCGTTTTCATCACCCAGAAAAAATTAGCATTAACCATGCAGATGACGTTTTTGACGTACTTAAATCTGCTTACGTTATTGCTGATTACGAGCAACGTAAGGCGCAAATTCGAGCACAAATAGAAGAGGCTGCAAGCGCAGTTAACGCTGTTGTTGCAATGGATGAAGATTTACTAGAAGAAGTAACATCACTTGTAGAGTGGCCAGTTACTTTAACGGCAACATTTGAAGAAGCATTTTTAGATGTACCAGCCGAAGCGTTAATTTACACCATGAAAGACGATCAAAAATATTTCCCGTTATTAGATCAAAACGGCAAACTTTTAAATAAGTTTTTGTTTGTATCTAACATCGAAAGTAAAGATCCAAGTGTGGTTATTTCTGGTAACGAAAAAGTAGTGCGCCCGCGTTTAGCCGATGCACAGTTCTTCTTTGAAACAGATAAAAAGAAAACCCTAGAAAGCCGATTAGAGTCGCTTGATAGCGTATTGTTCCAAAAGCAACTTGGTACGCTTAAAGATAAGTCTGAGCGCATTAGTGAACTTGCAGGTTATATTGCTGAGCAATTAGGTGCTGATAAAGACCTAGCACAGCGTGCAGGCTTATTAAGTAAAACTGACCTAATGACTGAAATGGTTATGGAATTTACCGACGTGCAAGGTGTAATGGGAATGCATTACGCTCGCCACGATGGTGAAGCCGAAGATGTAGCCGTAGCGCAAAACGAGCAGTACATGCCACGCTTTGCAGGGGATAACTTACCAACAAACTTAATTAGCTGCGCAGTAGCGATTGCTGATAAGTTTGACACGCTGGTGGGTATTTTTGGTATAGGCCAAGCACCTAAAGGTGACAAAGACCCATTTGCTCTTCGTCGTGCTGCTATTGGTGCACTGCGCATCATGGTAGAAAAAGAACTACCACTTGATATTTTAGACCTAGTAGCTAAATCGCAAACATTGTTTGGCGACAAGTTAACTAACTTAAATGTATCAACTGACGTATTTGAGTTTATGCTAGGGCGCTTCCGTGCTTGGTATCAAGACGAAGGTATTGAAGTAGACGTAATTCAAGCAGTGCTTGCACGTCGTCCGACTAAACCTGTTGATTTTGACCGCCGTGTTAAAGCCGTAAGCCACTTCCGTACATTAGACGCAGCAGAAGCGCTTGCAGCAGCTAATAAGCGTGTAGGTAATATTCTGGCTAAAAACGATATTACCAGCCAAGGTAGTGTTGATGAGAGCTTATTAAGCGACGACGCCGAAAAAGTATTGGCATCACAAGTAGCAAAATTTGCCACTGACCTTGCACCACTTTACGCAGATGGAAACTACCAAGAAGCATTAAGCCAATTGGCGGGTATTCGTGAAAGTGTTGATAACTTTTTTGACAACGTAATGGTTATGGCCGACGATGAAGCTGTTAAGCAAAATCGTCTTGCGCTATTAAGCCAGTTAAGCGGATTGTTTTTAGGTATTGCAGATATTTCTGTTCTACAAAAATAACACCGATTAGCAATTTTAAAAGCCAGCGTTTTGCTGGCTTTTTAGTTTTCACTGTATGCAAAGGATACCCATTGATGATTTCTATGAAACGAATTTTAACCTTAGCAATTGCTGGTTTACTTACTGCCTGTACAAGCCAAATTTCGATTAACGATGTATTGCCACAGCAAGAACTTGACCGCACAATTTACTTACGTGGCGACTTTACACTGTGGGATGCAGAACCCCAGTATCAGTTTGCGCCAGTTGGCCCTGCGCTTTATCAAGCGCAAGTTAAATTTTCGACCCCAGGTAAAGTGTACGAATTTAAAATAGCCGATGCCGATTTTAGTGAAGGTTACAACTGTGGTTACAGCGACGCACAACCAGCAGGACAAAAGCTAACACTGGGCCAGCCAGCTATCGCAGACTGTAATACTATTTATAACTACTTTAGTTTCACACCAGCAATAAAAGGCACGTACATAGTAAGTATTGATTACAGTGACTACGATAAGCCACAAGTGACGATAACGAAGAAGTGATTTTTAGCTATTTAATAGCCCTAGTGGGTTGATGGATTTGTGACAAGGACGTTGTAGGATTTATTCAGCATTAACACCAAGGGGGTTTCGTAGTTTGGGTAGAGTGAAGCGAAACCCAACATGTGTGGCGAACAAAACTATTTTGGTGGTTATTAAATACGTTGGGTTTCGTAAAACTCAACCCGACCTACGTGAGTTTAAAGCCCTTTCTTCACCACATATCTATACGGTGCTTCTTCTGCATCTTTAGCTACCAGCGTGTGATCCATAAACGTACAAAAGCTCGGAATATCGCGAGTGGTTGACGGGTCATCAGCAGTTATTAATAACGTTTCACCGTCATTCATTTTACGAATAGCAGCACGTACCATCATTACTGGCTCTGGGCAGCGAAGGCCTATGGCATCTAATTGGTGATCGGGATTATCAAAGCTCATAATAAATTGGCCTGTTTAATTAAAGTGTTTGCTGTGTACGCGAGTGCTTAGGTATAGCAATTAATAAGTTTGGCAGTTTAACGCAATTTTATGTGTAATTTAACTATTTTACTTAATGCTTTTAGCAGTTTCAAAATGCTTTATTTAATAATACGCCCGATCACATAATTACGCTGTTACATACTTGTTTGATAAAGGGACGTTTTTATAAATGAAGCTAATAAAAAAGGCGAACTGAATAAAATCAGTTCGCCTTTTTAATCACCAAGATGGTTTTACATGTTTAAGCTAATTAGTCTTGAACACGTTCAAATACAGTTGCAATGCCTTGGCCTAAACCAATACACATAGTTGCTAAACCGTATCGTACATTTTTGTCTTCCATTAAGTGAATAAGCGATGTGCTAATACGCGAACCCGAACAGCCCAGAGGGTGACCAAGTGCGATTGCGCCGCCATTTAAATTCACTTTTTCGTCAACAACATCCATTAACCCTAAATCTTTCATTACAGGTAATGATTGTGCTGCAAAGGCTTCGTTAAGTTCTACTACGCCTAGGTCATCAATTGTAATACCTGCTTGTGCAAGTGCTTTTTTACTTGCTGGTACTGGGCCGTAACCCATAATTGATGGATCGCAACCAGCGACTGCCATTGCTTTAATGCGCGCACGAATTGGTAAACCAAGTTCTTTTGCTTTTTCTTCGCTCATTACTAACATTGCAGATGCGCCGTCAGAAAGTGCAGAAGACGTACCGGCTGTTACCGTACCCGATGCAGGATTAAATACAGGGCGAAGCTTTGATAGACCTTCTACTGTTGTTTCTGGGCGAATTACTTCGTCGTCTTCAACTAAGATAAGCGAACCATCTGCATCGTGACCTTCCATTGCTAAAATTTCGCGACGGAAACGGCCCTCAACAGTTGCAGCTTGTGCACGTTGATGTGAGCGATAAGCAAATTCATCTTGTTGCTCACGGCTAATGCCATGAAGCGTTGCAAGGTATTCTGCTGTTAAGCCCATAGAGCCAGACGCTTGTGCAATTGATGTTGCTAAGCCTGGGTGAAAGTCGTTGCCGTGAGTCATAGGTACGTGACCCATGTGCTCAACACCACCAATTAGGTAAGTGTCGCCAGCGCCTGTCATTATTGCGCGTGCTGCGTCATGCAATGCTTGCATAGAAGAGCCACATAAACGGTTAACCGTAACAGCAGGAACGCTGTGAGGAATACCGGCAAGCAATGATGCGTTACGTGCTACGTTAAAGCCTTGCTCTAATGTTTGCTGTACACAACCCCAATAAATATCGTCAATTGATGCTGGATCAACTGCAGGGTTGCGATCTAGTAAGCCTTTCATTAAATGTGCGCTTAAGTCTTCTGCACGTTTATGTTTGAATACACCACTTTTAGAGCGACCCATTGGTGTGCGGATACAATCTACAATTACTGGATTATTCATGATATTAACCTTCCACCTTATAGAAAACACGACCTTCTTCGGCCCACTTGCGAGTTTGTTCAGATACTTGGTAAATCGCACCTAGGTGAGCGTATTTGTCTGCTGCTGCAACAAAGTTAGCTAAACCAGTTTGATCTAAGTAACGGAACGCGCCGCCTCTAAATGGAGGGAAACCAACACCGTAAACTAATGCCATATCTGCTTCTTGCGGCGAGGCAACAATGCCTTCTTGCAAACACAGTAGCACTTCGTTAATCATTGGAATCATACAACGGTCGATGATTTCTTGTTTATCAAATTCTTTTGGTGCGTCTGTGATTGGGCTTAGTAGCTCAATTGCTGTCTCGTCATGAGACTTTTTAAGACGACCGCGACGATCTGTTTCGTATTTGTAAAAACCGGCTTTGTTCTTTTGTCCAAAACGTTTTTCGTTGGCAAAAATAGTCACAGGGTCTTTATCAGCACGAGCCATACGCTCAGGGAAACCGTCAGCCATTACGCCAGTACAATGGAACGCTGTATCAATACCTACAACATCAAGTAGGTAAGCCGGACCCATAGGCCAGCCAAATACGTTTTCCATTACTTTATCTACTTTTGCAAAGTTAGCGCCTTCAACCACTAATTTGCTAAAACCTGCAAAGTAAGGGAATAAAACACGGTTTACAAAAAAGCCTGGGCAATCGTTAACAACAATTGGCGATTTACCTAATTTAAGCGCGTAATCAACTACTGCATTAATTGTTTTATCTGAGGTTTTTGCACCACGGATAATTTCTACTAATGGCATTTTTGGCACAGGGTTGAAAAAGTGCATACCACAGAAGTTTTCTGGCTTATCTAGCGCTTGTGCTAGTAAATCAATACAAATAGTCGATGTATTTGAAGTAAGTACAGTGCCTTCTGGCATGTTCTTTTCAAGATCAGCGAGTACTGCTTGCTTAACTTTAGGGTTTTCTACAACGGCTTCAACAATGATGTCGGCACTTTGTAGGTCTGACTCGTTAAGTGTTGGCTTAATTTTGCTAAGTGTTGCCAACATTTTTTCCATTGGCATGTGACCACGCTTAACTTTTGCACCTAATAACTTAGATGCTTCACCCATACCTAAATCAAGCGCATCTTGTTGGATGTCTTTCATTATAATAGGTGTGCCTTTATAAGCAGACTGGTATGCAATACCGCCACCCATAATACCAGCACCTAATACAGCGGCTTGTTTAATTTCTACATCGCTGTGCTTAGCAAATTTACGTGCTTTACCTTTAATGTATTGATCAGCTAGGAATATACCAGTTTGTGCTGCTGCTTCTGGTGTACGTGCTAATTTAGCAAAGTTAGCGTTTTCGATTGCCATTGCTTCATCGCGAGTACAGTTTGCCGCTGCTTTAATAGTACGTACAGCCATAACCGGCGCAGGATAGTGGCCTTTGGTTTTACCCATTACCATACCTTCTGCCATAGCAAAGCTCATGCCTTGCTCAACACGGTTTAATTTAAGTGGCTGTAGTTTTACGTTGCGTTTTGCTTGCCAATCTAGCTTGCCAGCAATCGCCAGTTCAAGTGTTGATACACTTGACTCTAAAAGTTTGTCAGCACTAACTACCGCGTCAAGCGCACCTACTTTAAGGGCATCTGCTGCGCGGTTTTCTGCGCCTGAGGTAATCCACATCATCGCGTTATCGGCGCCAATGATACGTGGTAAGCGCACTGTGCCACCAAACCCTGGCATTATGCCAAGTTTAACTTCTGGTAGGCCCATTTTAGCTGTTTCGCTTGCCACACGATAATCGGTAGCAAGTGCCCACTCACAACCACCGCCAAGTGCCATACCGTTTATAGCGCTTAGAGTTGGGAATGGTAAATCTTCAATTGCATCAAAAACGTCGGTTGCATTTTTGATCCACACTACTAATTCTTCTTCAGGTTTAGTAAATGTAGGTAAAAATTCGAAGATATCGGCACCAATAATAAAGTGGTCTTTATCACTGGTAAAAATCATGCCTTTGATATCAGTATTGGCGGCTAATTCTTTTAATGCTGCTGCGCAATCTGAAAGAGTTTTTTGAGATAGTGTGTTTACAGAACCTGCAACACAAAACTTAAACTCGGCGATGTTTTCCTTCAGGAAGCTAACTTCAAAGGAATCGCTTTTATATAACATTATTATTCTCCCTAGTTGACGAACTAAGACTGGTACGATGAGTTTGCATTTCAATCAGTGTGCTTGCTTTAAATTAAAAATGCAACGAAAAATTTAACTCGGTTACAATCGACTGGTTAAAATATAGCTGGTTTGGTGCTAAGGTGGTTGAAAAGTTTTTATTCACAACTTTAATTTTTATTAAAGGACATTATGAAAAAATATTTACTAAGTGTTGCGGCAGCTGCATTCATTTTTCCTCTTCATTCTGCCGAGGCAAGTAACGATAACGATGCATTTTTAGATGCCGAAAAAAAAGTAAGGTACGGCAGTTACCAAGACTTTAAACAAGCGGTTAGTAACCTAAATCATCCGTTAAAACCTTATGTTGAAAAAACGTATTGGCAACGCCATCCGAGCATTAAACATCAGGCAGAAATAGAAAAATATTTAAATATATACCAGCATACGCCGCTTGAGTGGCCGGTCCGTAAAGCGTGGTTAGAGTATTTAAAAGATAACAACGAAAAGGCGGCGTATATCCGCAACTATCGTGAAACGTCTAATACGGAGCTTACTTGTACTTATTTAGATTTTCAGCTTGATTTAGGTGCGCCCGAAAAGGCAATTCTAAATCAGGTGACCGACTTATGGGCTGTAGGTAAATCGCAACCTAATGGTTGTGATAGTTTATTTTCTACGTGGCGTAAAAAAGGCTACATGAAAGAAGAAACGGTTTGGAAGCGTGTAACACTTGCTGCACAAGGCGGAACGCAAAGCTTATTACCTTACTTAAAAACTTTATTACCAAGTAAGGAGCGTTACTTAGCTGACTTATATTTAAAAGTGCGAAAAGATCCAAGCGCAGCCGCTGGATTATATAGATATAAAAACAAGTCGGCTAAAGAAGGGCAAATAGCTATTTATGGTGTTAAGCGTTTGGTTTGGCGCGATAAAGAGCTAGCTTTAAAAGCATGGGAAAAGCTAGAAAAAATATTTAAGTACAGCGATGAAGAAAAAGCGGATGTGTATTACACTTTTGCATTGTCACTTGCCTCTAGCGGGCATAAACAAGCGAGCTTTTGGCTAAATAAAGTGCCAAAAGAGCGACTAGACAGCAAGCTTATTCAGTGGCAACTGGGCAATATGCTCAAAACCCAAGATTGGGAAGGGATTGCTGCATTTTTTACAGGTAAAGAAAATTTAAGTCTTGGTCAGCAATATTGGTTAGCTTATAGCTATGCACAACGTGGCGAGCAACAAAAAGCAGACGACATTTGGAAAAAAGTAGCGGCTAATCGTGATTATTACGGCTTTTTAGCCGCAGCACGTTTGGGGTTGCCCGTTGATTTAAATAATCAGCCTTTAGCAGTCGATAAGGTACTTGTAGATAAAGTGAGTAATGCACCAGGCTTTAAGCGTGCAAAAGCACTTTATGATATTGAGCGCTTTACGTCGGCGCGCCGTGAATGGAATTACTTAACGGATACCTCTAGCGATGAAGAAAAGCTGGCAGCATCACAGTTATCTACCGATTTAGGTTGGCACGACAGTACTATTTTTACTTTAGCAAAAATTAAAGCATGGGATAATGTAGAGCAACGTTTTCCGTTTGCGTTTCAAGATGTTTTTGAGCGCTACAGTAAACGTAGCAAGATAGATGTTGCTTGGAGTATTGCTATTGCAAGGCGCGAAAGCTCTTTTGCGCCAGATGCACGCTCGCATGCTAATGCGCGTGGTTTAATGCAGTTATTACCTAGTACTGCTGAGTATGTAAATAAAGGCAGTGTGACAAGTAGTCGTTTATATCAACCTAAAACAAATATTAGGTTGGGTACGAGTTACTTACAATACTTAAAAAAGAAAAACCATGGCAATGAAGTACTGGCTACGGCTTCTTATAATGCGGGTTATCACCGTATAAAGCGTTGGTTACCTGATGACGCTATTCCGGCTGAGTTATGGGTAGAGCTTATTCCGTATCGCGAAACCCGCGATTACGTAAAAAATGTATTTGCGTACAGGCAGGTTTATCATACAAGAATGGGTCGAGAAGGTAATGTATTAGCGCCGCTACTCGAAATGAAAATGGGCGGTTGAATATATGATACCAATCGACCAATAACTTAACACGATAGGTATAGGTATTAATAAGGGGGATGTTTACATGTTAAATATCCCCCTTTTTTGAGCGCTGAGGGTAATACCAATTTTATTAAAAACATGATCATTCTAGCGTATTAAATAACTCAATAACTGCGTTAAAAATTATTTATATAGAACAACTATGTATCATAATTTTAGCCTTGTTATTAAGCTATTTTCTTATCGCTATAATAGATCATTAATTTAATGCAATTGGTATAAGTGATAGACTCATAGCAAGTTAAATTTAACAGATGGATTAACAATGGATAAATTAGCCGTTTTATACGCCGAACATATTGCAACACTGCAACAGCGTACTCGTACAATTTGTAATAGCGAAGGGTTAGAAGGATTAGTAATTCATTCAGGCCAAGCTAAGCGCCAGTTTTTAGATGATATGTATTATCCATTTAAAGTTAATCCACAGTTTAAAGCATGGTTACCGGTTATTGATAATCCTCATTGCTGGATTGTGGTAAATGGCAGCGACAAGCCAAAACTCATATTTTATCGCCCGGTAGATTTTTGGCATAAAGTACCAGACGAGCCTCGCGACTTTTGGGCTGAGTACTTTGATATAGAGCTACTACTTCAGCCTGATCAAGTAGAAAAGTTATTACCATATGATAAAGCTAAATATGCTTACATGGGTGAATACATTGAAGTAGCGCAAGCACTTGGTTTTAGTATTATGAACCCTGAGCCTGTACTTAACTATTTTCATTACCACCGCGCTTATAAAACCCAGTACGAACTTGAATGTTTACGCAACGCTAACCGCATTGCAGTAGATGGGCATAAAGCTGCACGCGATACATTCTTTAATGGTGGTAGCGAGTTCGACATTCAGCAAGCGTACTTAATGGCGACACGTCAAAGCGAAAATGAAATGCCGTACGGCAACATTGTTGCGCTTAACGAAAACTGCGCTATTTTGCACTACACGCACTTTGATCCAAAAGTGCCACACACCCACAACTCATTTTTAATTGATGCCGGTGCAAACTTTAATGGTTACGCTGCTGATATTACTCGTACGTATGATTTTAAAAAGCAGGGTGAGTTTGCTGAGCTTGTGCAAGCGATGACTGTTCAACAAATCGAGTTAGGTAAAGGTTTAAAGCCGGGTATGCTTTATGGTGATTTACACGTTGAATGTCATAATCGTATCGCACAAATACTTAGTGACTTTAAAATTGTTAACCTACCCGCGGAGGAAATTGTTGAGCGTAAAATTACATCTACTTTCTTCCCGCATGGACTAGGACATCACCTAGGTTTACAAGTGCATGATATGGGCGGTTTTATGAGTGATGAAAAGGGCACACATCAACCATCGCCTGAAGGGCATCCGTTCTTGCGTTGTACTCGCCTGATCGAAAAAAACCAAGTGTTTACTATTGAGCCAGGTTTATACTTTATTGATTCACTGCTTGGTGATTTAGCGCAAACCGATAATAAGCAGTTTATTAACTGGGAAAAGGTAGAGTCATTTAAACCATTTGGCGGCATTCGTATTGAAGATAACATTATTGTTCACGAAGATAGCCTAGAGAATATGACGCGTAATTTAGAACTCGATTAATTTCTATAAAGACGAGTTAGCGAATAAACGTTAAAATATGCATATGAACGGGGCCTTTAGGCCCCATTTTTAATTGAGCTCTTAATATGTCTGAATATAAATATCCTGCTGCTGACGTTTTTCATCAAGAAGAAATAAAAAAAAGTACGTTTATAGTCCACATTGCACACACCCCCGATTTAAATTCAGCAAAAACATTTATTAAAAGCATTGAAGAAAAGTATAGCGATGCACGTCATAACTGCTGGGCACATGTGGCAGGCAACCCCGGTGGCAGCCATGTTTATGGTTTTTCGGATGATGGTGAACCTAATGGCACTGCAGGAAAGCCTATGCTAAATGTGCTGGTGGGTTCGGGCCTTGGCGAAATTACTGCCGTGGTGACACGTTATTTTGGCGGCATAAAATTAGGCACCGGCGGACTAGTACGTGCTTATGGTGGCTCATTAAATAATGCACTAGTAAAATTGCAAACGGTGCTTAAAGTTCCCTGCGTTGAAATTATTGGGAGTAGTGAGTACAGCATGCAAGGCGCGATTGAGCAGTTATTAAAAACAAAGTATCAAGTGCTTAATATTGATAAGCAATTTACTGCTAATATTGAGTGGGTGATTACAATCGATAGCCGCGAAGCTAAGCAAGCAGTCAAAGATATTTTTGATTTAAGTCACGGCGCAGTTGAGTTAACTATTAAAGAGTAATAACCTACACAAATTGCATATAATGCATACTGACCCTATTTAATTTGGTTGATACTACTCAGCCTGAATTTACTAATAATAAAAGCGACAAGCTAAATGCAATTTCGTACCATCATAAAAATTCTTGGCCAACTTGTTGCGCTGTTTAGTATTACCATGGTGCCTCCGGCACTGGTGTCTTTAATATACAAAGACGGTGGTGGTGTTCCTTTTGTTTTAGCATTTATCTTTAGTGTTGTTATTGGCATGATGGCTTATTACCCAAACCGCCATGAAAACGGTGATTTAAAAGCACGTGAAGGCTTTTTAATTGTTGTTTTGTTTTGGCTGGTACTTGGGGCGTTTGCGTCCTTGCCGCTTATCTTTTTACAAGAACCTAATTTATCGCTCGCCGATGCGGTGTTTGAAGCATTCTCTGGCTTAACAACCACCGGCGCTACAGTACTTACCGGTATTGAGTACTTACCTAAGTCGGTGTTGTTTTATCGCCAGCAACTCCAGTGGTTTGGCGGTATGGGTATAATCGTACTCGCTGTCGCTATACTCCCCATGCTAGGTGTTGGTGGTATGCAGTTATATCGCGCTGAAATACCTGGGCCTGTAAAAGATTCTAAAATGACCCCGCGAATTGCCGATACAGCAAAGCACCTTTGGTATATTTATGTGTCGTTGACTATTACTTGTATGCTGGCTTATTGGGCTGCAGGAATGGAGTGGTTTGATGCTATATGTCATGCATTCTCAACGGTGGCGATAGGTGGTTTTTCTACTTACGACGCCTCCATGGGGCACTTCGACAGCCCTGTAATTAACTTTATTTGTGTGTTCTTTTTAATTATTGCCGCTGTTAACTTCTCCCTGCATTACGCCGCAGTGGCGAGCCGAAACATACAAGTTTATATCAGAGACCCTGAGTTTAAGGTGTTTTTGTGTATTCAATTAGCGCTGGTGGTTATTTGTTTTACCGTACTTTCCTCTAACGAAATATTTGCTAATGGCGATGAAACCCTCGATCAGGCGTTATTTCAAGCTGTTTCAATGAGTACAACAGCAGGCTTTGCTACTGATAACTTTTCAACATGGCCTTTGTTTTTACCTATTTTACTTATATTTTCGAGCTTTATTGGTGGCTGTGCAGGCTCTACCGGTGGTGGTATGAAAGTAGTGCGCGTATTTTTACTTTATTTGCAGGGCGTGCGTGAGCTCAATCGTTTAGTGCACCCACGGGCTATATATTCAATCAAGCTGGGTCGTAAGGCGTTGCCAGACAAAGTAGTAGAAGCCGTGTGGGGTTTTTTCTCTGCTTATGCGCTTGTATTTATTATTATCATGTTAGCGCTTATGGGCACGGGTATGGATAACATAACTGCGTTCTCAGCCACTGCGGCTTGTTTAAATAACTTAGGGCCTGGCTTAGGAGATGTAGCGTCGCATTATGGTGCTATAACCGATGGTGCTAAATGGTTGCTTACTATTGCAATGGTGTTTGGTCGCCTAGAAATATTTACTTTATTAGTGTTATTTACGCCTACTTTTTGGCGTGGATAAACGAGCGGCTTAAGTTTTAAATTACAAAATATTGGAAAAAGGGATATGCCAACAAATTTAGAAAAGCTAAAGCATATAGGTGTAGGCAGTTTAGTTGACCTAGAAATATTAACACCTACAAGCAGTAAGCGTGTTAAAACTGAATTAGTTGGTTTACTCGATAAACAGTTTATTATTTTAAATTATCCCAATGCTAAGCGTTTACCTGCAGCGAGTGACTATTTACGTGATGGTGTAATGGTTGTTGTAAGAGCACTGATTGAAGGCAGTGGCGGGCAAGTTATTGCGTTTCGCCAGCAAATTATGTCAGTAGCCTCTCATCCCGCTAAACTCGTCTTTATTAATTTTCCTAAGCAAGTGCAGCTATTTGCGCTACGCTCGCAAACACGCATACCTACCTTGTTACCTGCAAAGCTAAAACTAAGTGACGATAGAGTGCTTGAAGGCCTTATTAAGGACATTTCACTCACTGGTGTAATGTTTGATATTAGAGGCGATCAGCAAGCTGAAGGTATTAAAGATATGCAATGCACTGTCGTACTCAATAGTAGTGATAAAGATTTTGAAGGTGAAATTTGCAGTGTTAAAGAGCATGTCGCAGGTGTGCACTGCGGAATTAAGCTACTAGCAAGCGAGGATGAAATGAAAACCTTTATGAAAGAGCATTTTATAGACCCATCTGCGCTTGAGCCCACCGTTGACTAAATCGTTTTTCGCTTATTTGCAACAAAATGTCGTTTTACGTGAGTATTTATAAAGTGTTTTTTTGTTTTTATATAATTAAAAATATTATTCAGTTAAAACAATGCTTTACGTATTTTTTGTTATGGCTTGTTTTTTGTTGTTATAGCTACTTCGTTAAAATTAACCTTAATTATTTTTTAAAATCCCTCCTTTTATAGCTCTACATTTTAAAATGTATCTTTTTATATAAACATAACTATTTGTTTTTAATGACTTTAGTTTTTCACCTCTAAAGCGTGTTGCGAAAAGGCAACAGTAATGACTCTGAAAATTCCTACTTATTGTATGTTTTGTTTTTAACTTGTTGAAAGTTCATGGCTTTTCAATGTTGGCATTTAAGTTGTAATAGTCAGGGTGTACTGAACGAAATCGTGATTCAAAGTGAAATACTTAATCGCACACACATAAATTTGAAGGATACATATTATGAAAAGCATTAATAAAACTTTAGCACTTATCGCTATTGCATCTTCTTCAGCCGCTTTTGCAGCAACAGATTTTGACACACTTGATGTAGACGGCAGTGGCACAATTAGCCAAGCAGAAGCATCAGTAGACGCAAAATTAATGAGCATGTTTTCTGAGCTTGATACTGACCAAAATGGTGAGTTATCAAAAGAAGAATTTTCAGAAGCTTAATTAAAAAGTATTTATCCTGAGTTGCCAAAGACAACCTAAGTAGGCAAGGGAGCTTACGAAAGAGGATAACAAGGAAGTGAAAAATTACGTTTTAAGTTAAACGAAGCAATTTTTTTGATAGAACATTGAAGGATTAAGTTATGAAACATTTAAATAAAGCATTAGCACTTATAGTACTAGCATCTTCTTCAGCTGCATTTGCAGCATCAGATTTTGACAGCCTTGATATCGATGGTAGCGGCACAATTAGCCCAAGCGAAGCGGCTGTCGATACCGATTTAATGGCTGAATTTATTGAGCTAGATACCGACGGTAGCGGCGAGCTTTCTAAAGAAGAATTCGCTAATTACTAATCTTTTTTCAGATTAAACATTTTTCACAGTCAGGGATCTTTGAAAAGGACTTCCCATATTACTAGGAATATTATTATGAAAACATTCAATACAACACTTGCAGTTATCGTTTTAGCATCTTCATCAGCAGCATATGCTGCAGTAGATTTTGCCTCTTTTGATGCAGATGGCGACGGTGCGATTACAATGGAAGAAGCGAAGGTTAACCCTCAACTTGTGAAGATTTTTGATGATTTAGATACTGATGGAAATGGTGAAATCTCTAAAGAAGAGTTTTCAAAGGTACAGTAATCAATATTCGAAGATACTCCACTAAAGCCGCCTTAGTCAGCGGCTTTTTTGTATTTTAAATTAACTAATTAGCGTAACTAGTTAAAGGAATATAGCACTTACTTGGAATAGTTTTTCTACAACGGTAATATGTTTTTTGTCGATTAAAAACATAATGACATGATCGCCCGACATAATAATTGTATCATCGTGAGCTATCAGTACATCGTCATTACGTACTATTGCGCCAATAGTTGTACCCGCTGGAAGTTTTATGTCGGCAATCGCGCGACCAACAACTTTAGATGTGCTTTCATCACCATGAGCAACCGCTTCTATGGCTTCTGCCGCACCTTTACGCAGTGAATACACATTAACAATATCACCACGGCGTACGTGCGTTAATAACGCTGATATTGTTGCTTGTTGTGGCGATATGGCAATATCTATTTCGCCGCCTTGTACCAAATCAACGTAAGCACCACGCTGGATAAGCACCATGGTTTTCTGTGCGCCCATACGTTTTGCAAGCATGGCTGACATAATGTTTGCTTCATCGTCGTTGGTTACAGCGATAAACACATCTACTTGTTCAATATGCTCTTCTGAGAGCAGTTCTTGATCAGATGCGTCACCACAAAAAACGACCGTGTTATCGAGCATTTCTGAGAGTTGCTCAGCACGTTCTTTACTGCGTTCAATTAGTTTAACGGTGTGGTTTTTTTCAAGTGAGCGGGCAAGGCCTGCCCCAATGTTACCGCCACCAGCTATCATAATTTTTTTGTACGAACGCTCAAGTTTTTGTAGCTCGTTCATTACTGCGCGTATATGTTTTGTAGCGGCAATAAAGAATACTTCGTCATCGGCTTCAATAACGGTGGTACCCAATGGTTTTATTGCTTTACCTTGACGATAAATAGCGGCAACACGAGTTTCTACATTAGGAATATGTTCTTTAAGTGCAGATAACGCATAACCTACAAGTAAACCGCCATAGTAAGCTTTTACGGCTACTAACGAGAGCATGCCATCAGCAAACTGCAATACTTGCAGAGCACCAGGGTAGTCAATTAAACGGCGAATATACTTAGTGACCAGTGCTTCGGGAGCAATGTAATGATCGATTGGTAAATCATCGTTTTGAAAAAGCTTTTCGCGGTATTTTAAGTATTGCTCTGAGCGAATACGAGCAATTTTAGTAGGCGTTTTAAAAATACTGTATGCCACTTGGCATGCAACCATGTTCACTTCATCTGAACTGGTTACCGCTATAATCATATCGGCATCTTCAGCACCTGCGCGGCGTAATACATCAGGATGCGCGCTGTGGCCCATAACCCCTTGTAAGTCGTACTTATCTTGAAGTTCACGTAATCGGTTACCGTCTATATCAACAACGGTAATTTCGTTTTGTTCGCCAACTAAGTTTTCAGCAAGCGTAGCACCAACTTGCCCGGCACCGAGTATAATTATTTTCATTATTTACCCGTGGTATTGATCATAATTTAATTAAAAAAATAGCCATTTAATGTTTCATAAATGGCTAACTATTTAGTGTACGGCTATTAGGCTTTTTTAACTAGCTTAGCGTAATAAAATCCATCACTTTCACCGGGCAGTAACTGCAAACCTGGCGTTGTTACGGTATCGTTTTCGTGTAGAGGTATATGTTCTACATCATCGTTATTAGCTAAAAACTTAGCAACTTGCTGTTGGTTTTCTTGTGGAAGAACCGAACACGTAGCATATACCAATGTGCCACCTGGTTTTAACAGTGGCCAAATGCTATCAAGAATATCGCTTTGTAACTTGGCTAAGTCTTCGATATCTGATGCGCGACGTAACCATTTTATGTCAGGGTGACGGCGAATTACGCCAGTGGCCGAACAAGGCACATCAAGTAAAATACGATCAAATAATTTTTCATCCCACCAGGTATGTGGTTGCGATGCATCGCCACATTGTAGGTCTGCACCTAAGCCAATACGAGTTAAGTTTTGCTTAACACGTTCAAGGCGAGTTGAGTCGCTATCAAGTGCAAGTACATCAGCATCAGCAAGCTCTAAAATATGACATGTTTTACCGCCAGGGGCTGCGCAGGCATCCAAAATATAGTCGTCTGCTTTAGGTTCTAAAAAGCGGGCTGCCAACTGTGCTGCAGCATCTTGTACTGAACATGCACCTGTATCAAACTCAGGTAACGAAAATACATCACGTGGTTTGGCAAGCTTAATCCCATCAATAAAATCAGGGTTTAAGGTGTGTTCAATATCGTTAGCGCTGAGCATGTCACTGTATTCTTGCGTGCTAAATTGGGCTTGATTGACACGAAGCCACATTGGCGCTTGTTGCTGGTTTTCTTCAAGTAGTGCTTCCCAGCTATCTGGGTAGGCTGTTTGCACCTGTTTAATAAACCAATTTGGATGGTTGTATAAACATACCGGAATAAGCTTCGCTTTTTCTTCAAGCTCAGCTTGTTGACGCTGAAAGCTACGTAAAATGGCGTTTATCAGTCCTTTTAATCCTAAAGCGCGTAGTTGAGCCAGTGCGTTAACCGTTTCTGAAATGGCAGCATGAGGTGGTACGCGCATATGCTGCAGTTGATAAATACCTACGTATAATAAAAACTGAAATATTCTACGTTTACCTTTTAATGGCTGCTCTACTAAGTGTTGGCAGTAATTTTCAAGGCTCGGTAAGTAGCGTAAAACGCCATAACAAATTTGCTGTAGCAACGCTTTATCTTTAGGCGGCAAGCCTTGGCTTGCAAATGGAAGTTCTTGATTAAGCGATGCGCCTTTATCAACTACGTTATATAAAGTTTCAGCGGCAAGCGCTCGTACGTTTGGAACATTACTCATTGTTTTCGCCTAATATTGTGCCAGGAGTAACCCAGTCACTACGACCATTTAAAAAGTCGTTAATTGCCATTGGTTTTTTACCTTGCGGCTGTAATTGCGTAATACATAAAGCGTGTTCGCCACACGCCACTACTACGCCATTTTTGTCGCTTGATAAAATTTGCCCAGGATCACCTGATTGCAGCATAACCTGCGCTTGATGAATCTTTACTGTTTGCCCACCCATTTGGGTAAAGCACATTGGCCACGGGTTAAAAGAGCGAATGTTTCGCTCGATTTGAAGCGCACTCAAGGACCAGTCGATATTAGCTTCCTCTTTAGAAAGCTTTTTAGCGTAGTTAGCAAGTTCATCGTTTTGAGGTTCAGGGGTGATCTCACCATTAGCTAATTTATTAATGGTTTCAATTAACGCATCTGGACCTAGCTCAGCAAGCTTTGTATATAAGCTTGCGCTAGTTTCTGTTGTGCTAATAGGGCAGCGGCTTATATGTAGCATATCGCCGGTATCTAGCCCTTCATCCATTTGCATTATTGTTACGCCGGTTTGTTCATCACCTGCCCAAATTGCGCGTTGAATAGGTGCAGCACCGCGCCAGCGCGGTAATATAGAGCCATGCACATTTAAACAACCTAAACGTGGCGCTTCTAAAATAGCTTTAGGTAAAATTAAGCCATATGCTACAACAATCATAATGTCGGCATTTAAGCTTGTTAGCTCAGCTAGTGCTTCATCATTTTTTAATGACTGTGGCTGAAAAACCGGTAAGTTGTGCTCAAGCGCTAGCTCTTTCACTTCACTGGCTTTTAATTTTTTACCACGACCTGCAGGGCGATCTGGCTGGCTATATACACCCACTATTTGGTGTTCGCTTTGTATCAGCGCTTGTAAATGACGTGCGGCAAAGTCCGGCGTACCGGCAAATATAATGCGTAATGGTTGAGTCACTGAGTTTTCCTAAGGTGCTTATTACTGTTCTGCAAACTTGGCTTCTTTTTCAAGCTTTTTACGAATACGTTGGCGCTTTAATGGAGATAAGTAATCAATGAATAGCTTACCTTGAAGGTGATCTAGTTCATGTTGAATACAAATAGCCAATAATTCATCTGCATCTAGTACAAATTCTTCACCGTTTTCGTTAAGTGCTGCGACTGTTACTGTTTCTGCGCGATCTACTTTTGCATACGAGTTAGGTACTGATAAACAGCCTTCTTCGCTAACGGTAGAGCCGTCTTTTTTAATGATTTGTGGATTAATTAATACCAGTGGCTCATTGCGCTCTTCTGATACATCAATAACAACGATTCGTTGATGAATATCTACTTGCGTGGCCGCAAGTCCAATGCCATTTTCATCGTACATTGTCTCTAGCATGTCTTTTACAATTTGGCGTACTGTGTCGTCAACTTGTACAACATCTTTTGCTACAGTACGTAAACGTTCATCTGGAAATCTTAAAACTTCTAACCTAGCCATAGTTACCTTTTTCACTTGTGCTTAATTTAGGGTATTGTATGCTCTTATTTTAGCCATTCGCGTTCACCTTTAACAGGTTTTGGGCAATAATAATGAAAAAACAATACAAGGAAGCTCGATGAAATCTCCACTACTTGCAATCATGCTTACGTTAAGCGCTGCGTTTCCCGCAGTTGCTGATGTACTTAAAATAAAAAAAGACGCACCAAAACAGTATGTTGTAAAAAAAGGCGATACACTTTGGGATATTTCTGGCATCTATTTAGATGAGCCTTGGCTATGGCCTGAACTTTGGCAAATGAATCCACAAATTGACAACCCACACCTAATTTACCCCGGTGATGCATTAGCGTTGATATACGATGCAGATGGAAACCCACGTTTAGTGATAAATAAAGGATATAGAAAGCTATCTCCTCAGGGTCGTATTACACCAAAAGGGCGTGATGCTATTACTACTTTGCCGCTTGAAATGATCAAACCTTATATCAGTTACGAGCAAGCAATGAACAGTGACGATATTAAAGGCAAACCTTATATTTTAGGTGCAAACGAAAATACTAAAACACAAACGCTAGGCCATATTTTATATGTTAAAGGCGACTTACAAGTACATAAAGCATATGCTATTTACCATAAAGGTGACCCCTACACTGATTTAACCGGTGAAGTGTTAGCAACGCGTGCATCTTACGTGGGTATAGCACGTGCTTTTAGAGCGGGCGATGAGAAAAATGGCGTGCCTTCGTCATTACGCGTTGAGTCTGTTAAACGAGAAATTCAGCAAGGTGATTTTTTAATGCCGGCAATGGAAGGCCAAATGCTTCCTGCGTACTTTGATATACACCGTCCTTTAGAACCTGTAACAGGTAATATTATTGCTTCACCACGCGAAGTTAGAGAATTCAGCACAATGGATGTTGTGGTGCTAAACTTAGGCAGTGAACACAATATAGAAGCGGGTCATGTATTAGATCTAGAGCGTCAATCACCAACGGTTATTGATGGTCCTCGTGGCCCTCGTTATCCAGAAGATTCTAGTAAATATGAGAAGCTTTTATCTGATGTGAGCCAATTACTTGGTGATGAGTCTGACGAACAAAACACAACGTGGACCATGCCTAAAGAAAAAGTTGGTGAGCTAATTGTCTTTAAAGTGTATGACAAAGTAAGTTATGCATTAATAACTAAAAACCAGCACCCAATTCGCATTGGAGATATTGCAGTTATTCATTAAGAAGTAGCGAGTCGGTGCTCTAGGAGAGAGCATGGATCAGTCATCTGGCAAGCTAGCCCACTGGCTTGCCTTTTATATGTGTAAAGGGTTGGGTATAAAAACCCTTTTAGCACTATCTACAAACTATTCCCTTGGGTCGTTATTCGACTTATCTCATGACAAGCTTTTACAGCTTGGGTTAACCGCTAATCAAGCGAGTAATTTACTCAACACCAATTGGCAACAAGTCAGTCATTATGAGCAATTAATAGCGCTGAACAACATTACTGTTGTCTGTATTTTTGATGCGCTTTACCCAGAAGATCTCCGGCAGATTGCCAGTGCGCCTTTATTACTATTTTGCAGGGGAGATGTCTCGTTATTATCAACTCCACAAATTGCAATTGTTGGCAGTCGTAATGCTACACCTACCGGGCTTGAAATAGCCTCAGAATTTGCATACGAGTTAACTTTGGCGGGTATTACAGTTACTTCAGGTATGGCGCGGGGAATAGATGGTGCAGCACATAAAGGTTCTCTTGCTGGTACAGGTAAAACCATAGCTGTGCTTGGTACTGGGGTTGATATTTACTACCCCAAACGCCATAAACTATTAACAGACCAAGTTTTAGAAAGCGGTTTGCTGGTGAGTGAGTTTTTACCAGGCACAGCTGCTCATGCGCACAACTTTCCGCGCCGTAATCGTATTATTTCTGGGTTATCGTTAGGAGTGCTTATTGTTGAAGCTGAAATTAAAAGTGGTTCGTTAATTACAGTACGCTATGCGCTTGAACAAAATAAAGAGGTATTTGCAGTACCGGGTTCTATTAAAAACCCGTTAGCGCAGGCAAGTCACTTTTTAATAAAGCAAGGTGCTAAGCTGGTAGAAAACGTGGCTGACATTCTTGATGAGGTGAGTTTCACTTACGACAATAATGTATTTAATAAAGAGCAGCCGATTCAAGCCAATTCTCAATGTGAGGTTCTAAATAGTATTGGCTTTGAAGTAACCAGTGTAGATGACATTGTGCGTCGTGCGCAGTGGCCAATAGATAAAGTACTCAGTAGGTTGCTCGATTTAGAATTAGACGATCAGATTGAGCGAGTCTTAGATGGTTACATCAAGTTAAGCGCAGGAAGGTAATATGTTTGATATTCTTTTGTATCTTTTTGAAAATTACATTCATAGCGAAGCGGATATATTTGCAGAGCAAAATGAGTTAACCGATGAGCTACTGCGTGCGGGCTTTAATAAGCCTGAGATATTTAAAGCTCTTGATTGGTTAGAGCAACTAGCCGATTTACAACACAGCGATGAGTCTCCTTATCTTATTGCTAACCCTAAAGATGCTGTGCGTATATTTACCGATAGTGAATGCCAAAGGCTCAGCGCTGAGTGTCGTGGCTTTTTAATGTTTATTGAGCAAATAGGCGTAATTAACAATGTAACACGTGAAATGGTAATGGACTGTTTAGCCTCTCTCGATAAACCAACTATAAGCCTAGAAGACTTAAAGTGGATTGTACTTATGATCTTGTTTAACGTTCCTGGCTCTGAAGAGGCATATGAGCAAATGGAAGATTTGATTTTTGATGAACCCAGCGAACTTCTTCATTAGAGATAATTATCTTGATTGTACTCAAATTACTTAAAAGGATAAGCACGGCATTGCTTGTATCTTTAAGTGGTTTGGGTATATTAGGCGAAAATTCACCAACCTATTAGGATCACCATGAGTAAAATCGACCATTCGCTTTTCTCGGCGAACAAGCACGCCCTCGAAAAAGAATACGAGATATGCCCACAGTGTGGTTCAGAGTTAGTGATCCGCAATAGTAAATCAGGCCCTTTTTTAGGATGCGCAAGTTATCCCAAATGCGACTTTATTAGGCCGCTGGCACATCACGACAGTAACGAAATCAAAATATTAGAAGATTCTGCATGTCCTGAGTGTAGCAAACCGCTGGTGGTTAAAAATGGCCGCTATGGTATGTTTATTGGGTGTACGGGTTATCCAGAGTGTCATTATATTGCTAACGAAAATGAAGAAAAGCAAAGCGAAGATACTTTGCCTAGTTGCCCTAAATGCAAAAAAGGTCATTTAGTCGCGCGCAGTAATAAGTTTGGTAAAGTATTTTATTCTTGTGATTGCTACCCAAGTTGTAAATACACGCTTAATAATAAACCGGTTGAACATCCGTGTCCTGAATGTGACTGGCCTATCGTCATAGAAAGAAATATGGCAAACGGCATATTATTGCAATGCCCACAAAAAAGCTGCATGCATAAGCTCACCCCAACTGAATAACGTTTAATTATATCTGGAGACTACTTTGTCAGACCTTTCAAATACGCCCACTGCAATAACATGCTTAACGCAAGGCGAAGTTATTTTATACCCAACAGAAGCTGTATATGGTTTAGGTTGTGATCCAGATAATCAACAAGCCGTTGAGGCACTATTAGCTATTAAGCAGCGCCCGGTTGAAAAAGGGCTTATTTTAATCGCTGATAACTACGGACAATTATTAAAATACGTAGATGATGCAAAAATACCAATGGATAAACGCGCTGATATTTTTTCGAGTTGGCCTGCTGCAATTACATGGGTTATGCCTGCATCTAAAAATACGCCTAAATGGCTCACAGGGCAGTTTGATACCATCGCGGTAAGAGTAACAAACCATCCAACAGTAAAGCGTTTGTGCCAAGAGTTTGGCAAGCCATTAGTATCAACCAGTGCAAACTTAACCGGTCAAGAAACGGTAATTAGTATTGAGCAAGCCAAAGCGCAATTTGCAGAACAAGTTGGCTTTTACGTTGACGAGCCGTTAGGTGGTAATACTCAACCAAGCACAATAAAAGACGCCATGACTGGCAAAATATTTAGAGGTTAATATGCAAAGCGAATTATTAAATCAAGTAAAAGCATACTTTATGGCTTTGCAAGACACTATTTGCCAAGGTTTGGAGGCTGCAGATGGCAGTGCTAAATTTATAGAAGATAACTGGCAGCGAGCAGAAGGCGGTGGTGGTCGTACACGCGTAACCACTAATGGCACTGTAATAGAGCAAGGCGGAGTTAATTACTCTCATGTATTTGGCGCTTCAATGCCTGGTTCGGCAACAGCGCACAGACCAGAGCTTGCAGGGCGCAGCTTTCATGCGTGTGGTGTGTCGTTAGTTATTCACCCTAAAAACCCTCATGTACCAACAAGTCATGCCAATGTGCGCTTTTTTATAGCCGAAAAAGAAGGCGAAGAGCCAATATGGTGGTTTGGTGGCGGGTTTGATCTCACTCCTTTTTATCCAGTATTAGAAGACGTACAACATTGGCATCAAGTTGCTCACGACATTTGTGCGCCTTTTGGCAGCGACGTTTATCCAAAATACAAAACCTGGTGCGACGAGTACTTTTATTTAAAGCACAGAGATGAGACTCGCGGAGTAGGCGGTTTATTCTTTGACGATTTAAACGAACTTGGTTTTGAAAAGAGTTTTGCGTTTATGCAATCGGTGGGTAATGGATTTTTAGATGCCTATTTACCTATTATTGAACGTCGCAAAAATGACGAATACACAGAGCAACAACGTGATTTTCAGCTTTATCGTCGCGGGCGCTACGTTGAGTTTAATTTAGTATGGGATAGGGGCACTTTATTTGGATTGCAAAGTGGCGGGCGCACTGAGTCTATATTAATGTCTATGCCACCACTTGCACGCTGGGAATATAACTATAAACCAGAGCCAAGTAGCCCAGAAGCTAACCTATATCAGTATTACTTACGCCCGCAAGAGTGGTTAACGAGTCAACCAAGTGAGCTGATAGCCAGAGAGTGGCAATTATAAAAATTAAACAATAATCAAAAAGGCGCTAATTAGCTGTCTTTTGATCACAAGTCTGACTCAAGAGATTTTGCTAAATCGTAGCCTTCCAGGATGGCTTGTAACTTAAGCCATCCTTGCCATAACACTTTCACAGATGCACGCCCTGTGCGCTTGGTATCTTTCCAGCCTCCTAACTTTGCCAGTTCCTGATACGCCCATGACATATTTGGAGCAGTTTCAGGCAATGGTGTTTTTATTCTCTTTAACCACAATAACTTCCATGCTTTGGGAGA
>Ga0207906_1000091_pt1 | contig 77312 bp, 65 predicted proteins | sample LinPmetageLP37_FD_184050 | JGI IMG/M metagenome (GOLD analysis project Ga0207906, IMG submission 184050) | Marine viral communities from the Pacific Ocean - LP-37 (SPAdes) | ecosystem: Environmental > Aquatic > Marine > Oceanic | place: Pacific Ocean | collected 2010-06-16 | reverse complement strand
GCCATTCCCGAACCTCATCCAGCACCGCATCGGTCACGCGGCTGATCAAGTCTGGCGAAACTTGCAGGCCATAGACGTCCTCAAGATGAGCACGGATGTCGCGGACGGTCAGACCGGCGGCGTAAAGCCCGATAATCTTGTCATCCATCCCATCAATGCGGGTCTGCCCCTTCTTCACCAGTTCAGGCTCGAAGCTGCCGTCTACTACCCGGCAGGCGATTGCAAAGCAATCTGCCGAGAGGGCCGGTCCCGCGGCACAGCGATAGGCAGTTCGCCGTCTTGCCCTTTCAATCTCTTGGCAGATGAGCCGTTGCGACGGTTGGCCTGATCAGACGGGGCATCCTTGCCGTCTTCATAGCCCAGATGTGCCGTCAGCTCAGCACCGAGCATCCGCTCCATCAGCTTGATCTTGAGCTCTTTCATTAGCCCGGCATCGCCAAGCAGGTCTTCAGGCCGCTCGCAGCCCTTCAGTAGTTCGTCCAGCAGTTCCTTGGATATGGTCATCGTCCTTGCTCCTCTCAGGAAGCATGGACCAGTTCGCAGTTACACAAAAGATCGGACACTCTCTTGGGCCGGGATGGTAAACCTGTTGTAGCTAAAGCAGTTCGGTCAGCACCGTCGAACTCCGCTCCAACGTCCGATGCACCGGGCATTTATCCGCGATCTCCAACAACCGCTGGCGCTGTTCCTCACTCAAATCCCCCTCCAACCGGATACGCCGCCGCCACGTGTCAATCTTCTCCGCAGCCCCGGTGCCCGCGTCCTGCGCATGGACCTTGTCATGGCAGACATCCACGCTGACACCCGTCAGCGGCCAGCCCTTGCGCCGCGCATACATGCGGATCGTCATTGACGTGCAAGCGCCCAAGCCCGCAGACAAAAAACCATAGGGCGACATGCCGCGATTGGTGCCGCCATAAGCCAGCGGCTCATCCGCCAAAGCGTGGTGGTGGGGGCCTGCGTTCACGTCTTGCAAGAACCCATCGGCGTCGGCTTCGGTCACGCGCACGATCCCCTCCGGCGCGCCGGGGGGCGGGGCGGGAGATTTCAGTGTCATATAGCGATCCGCCCATGTGGCGATGATCTCTGCCGCATATTCGGCATCGCCCGCGCGGGTGATGAGGTGATCGGCATCGTCCAGCGTGACAAAGCTTTTGGGATGTTTCGCGGCCAAGAAAATCTGGCCCGCGTTGTCGATGCTTACAATCTCATCGCGCGGGGCATGGAGCACCAGCAGCGCGGCTTTCAGCTTGGCGATATCAGGGGCGAGGGAGGCGCCCTGCACATCGTCGATAAAGCCCTGACTGATGGTGAAAGGCCGCCCGCCAAGATTGACTTCGGCGCTGCCATTGGCCGAAATCTCGGGCAGGCTCTCGGCAAAATTATGGGTGACATGGGCCGGATCGAAGGGCGCGCCGAGTGTGGCGACCGCTTTGACATGGGCCAGTTGCGCTGCGGCTTTCAGCACCGCCGCTCCGCCCAGAGAATGACCGATCAACAGCGCAGGCGCCATGTCGCGGCTCGATAGATAGCTGCAGGCAGCGATCAAGTCGTCGACGTTGGAGGAAAAAGACGTGTTCTCAAATTCACCGCCCGAATGGCCCAGCCCGGTAAAATCAAACCGCAGCACGGCGATGCCCATCGCCGCCAACCGCCCGGCGATACGCCGCGCGGCGGGGATGTCCTTGCCACAGGTAAAGCAATGCGCAAACAGCGCGGTCGCCAGATGCGGCCCTTCGGGCATGTCCAGCCGGGCGGCCAGTTCCGTGCCATCCGGGCCGGGGAATGTGATACGTTCAGTGGCCATGGGGCGCTCCAGTTTGGGGTGCGTCAAAGGTGACATGTTCTGCCGGTGGATCAAGGGCCGCGGCTCTCTGCTCACCCAAGCGTTACGTGAAAGCACTGGCCGTGATCCCATTTGCCCCGGCTTGTTGCTTTGTATACCACTTGGAAAAACATCTGTTGGAGAAACCACTTGCCACAGCCTCCCAAATCGCAATTGCACCCTGCCACCATCGCGGCCCAAGCCGCGGGCGCCGTCGATCCCGCCTCGGGCGGGGTGGTGCCGCCGGTGCAATTTGCCACCACCTATCTGCGCGATGAGAACTACGATCTGGTCAATCCCGACAACGTCTATCTGCGCTCGCACAATGAAAACACCCGTGTGGCGGAGCGTATTCTGAACGCGCTCGAAGGGGCCGAAGGGACGTTGATCTTCCCCTCGGGCATGGCGGCCATCGCGGCGGTCTTCCGGACCGTGCCCAATGGCGCGAGCGTGGTGGTGCAAAGCCAGATTTACTGGGGCACGACGAAATGGATTCGCGATTTCTGCACCCGTCGGCAGATTGCGCTGCATGAGGTGGACGCCAGCGATCTTGATGCCTTTGCCGCGCTTTGCAGGGCCGAAAAGCCTGACCTGTGTTTGATCGAGACCCCTTCGAACCCATGGCTACGGATCACCGATATCGCCGGGGCCGCCGCCGCTGCGCATGAGGTGGGCGCGACGCTGGTGGTCGACAGCACGGCGGCCTCGCCTGTGCTAAGCCACCCGCTGGAGCATGGCGCGGATATCGTGATGCATTCGGCCACCAAGGGGATCAATGGCCATTCCGACGTTTTGGCCGGCTCGCTTGCCACCAATGACGCAGGCGCGCCGCGCTGGCAGATGATCCACGATGACCGGAACGAGGCGGGCGCGGTGATCGGCCCGATGGAGGCGTGGTTGCTGGCGCGCGGCATGCGTACCCTGCCGCTCAGGATGCGCGAGATGTCTCGCAATGCCATGACATTGGCGGAGTTTCTGGCGGATCATCCGCAGGTCGAACAGGTGATGTATCCCGGCCTGCCGGACCATCCCGGCCACGCCCTTGCTGCGCAGCAGATGAGCGGGGGCTATGGCGGGCTGTTGTCATTTGTCGTCAAGGGCGGGGCCGAAGCGGCGCTGAACGCGGCAGGGCGGTTGCAGCTTTTCCACCGCGCCACGTCGCTTGGCGGGGTGGAAAGTCTTGTTGAGCATCGCCACACGATTGAGCCGCACACCGGGATCCCCGAAGGGCTGCTGCGGCTCTCGGTCGGGATTGAGGATGTCGAAGACCTTGGTGCTGATCTGGGGCAAGCGCTCGGTCAGTAACCTCATTGGCCGCGGGCCTCCGCGGCCAATCTCACCCGAGGCACAGTGTTGTGTCCGTGCAGGTGCGCGAAAGATAACCGCTAGGTTTCAGACCAATCCTGCAGCTTCTCGATCACCCCATCGGTCAACGATTGCAGATCGTTTTGCACCGCCAGCGCGGGGCAGGGCCGATCCAGCCGCGCGGCGATATCGCCCATGCGGAACCCGTTGGCACTGTCGAGGTTTTCCAACTCTTCCCATGTCACCGGCACGGCGACCGGCGCACCGGGGCGCGCGCGCAGGGAATAGGGCGCGATGGCCGTAGACCCGCGTTCGTTGCGCAGCCAATCGATGAAAATGCGGCCCTTGCGCTTGGCCTTGGACATGGTCGCGACATAGCGATCAGGGTTCTGCGCGGCCATGACATGGGCAAAGGTCTTGGAGAACAGTTTGACCGTCTCCCATCCGCGTGTCCGGCGTAAGGCCAGCCAGACGTGCACGCCCTTGCCGCCGGTGACGATGGCACCCGATTGCAGGCCCAGAGCCGCCAGCGCGTCGCGCAACTCAAAGGCTGCCGCGCGGACATCGGGCCAGTCCAGCCCCTCATCGGGGTCAAGGTCAAAGACCAGCCGGTCGGGGCGGTCCAACCGGTCAACCCGCGCGCCCCAGATATGATATTCCAGACTGCCCATCTGCGCCGCCGCGATCAGGCTTTCGGGCCGCGTGGCATAGAGGTAATCCGCCGCGTCGCCATCGCTTTCCTCAATCGATACCCGCGACAGTGCATCAGGCATCCCGCCACTGTCGTGTTTTTGAAAGAAACATTGCCCGTCGATCCCCGAGGGGCAGCGGAACAGCGACAGGGGGCGATGGCCCATGAGTTCAATCATGCGCGGGCCGACACGCGCGTAATGCCGCGCCACGTCACCCTTGGTGCAGCCTGCATCGGGGAAAACCTTGCGGTCGGCGTTGCTGATCTGCACGCCGCCGATCTTGCTGTCATCGCCCATCTTCGGCTCCTCCTGCGGTTCCTCCAATGTCACTTGGCCGGCGTCCTTGTCCTGATGCAGGCCCAGAAAACTGCCGTGGCGGATCACGCCATCGGCGGTGAATTCGGTAAAGTCGACCTCGGCCACCAGATCGGCGCGGACCCATTTGGCATCCCGCGCAACCTCGGCTGGCACGTCGCTGGCGGGCGGGGTTTTGCGGGCGGTCATGGCACGGGCAAGATCGGCCATCACCGCTTCGGAAAACCCCGAGCCGACACGGCCTTTATAGCGCAACTCACCCCCCTCATGGCTGCCCAACAGCAGAGAGGCAAAGGCGCGGCCCTTCTTGTCAGAAGGGGAATAGCCGATGATGACGAATTCCTGCCGCCGGGTGCATTTGACCTTGAGCCAATTCTTGCTGCGTCTGCCGGAGTAGGGCGCGTCGATACGTTTGCTGATGATCCCCTCGGCCCCGGCTTTGCACGCGCGGTCAAAGACTTCGGGGCCATGACCGACAACATGTTCGCTCAGCCGCAACGGCCCGCCCGCTGGCACGCCGGAAAGCAGCTTTGCCAGACGCGCACGGCGGTCTTTTTGTGCCTCATCCCGAAAGTCATCGCCATCAAGCGACAGCAAATCGAAAGCGTAAAAGACCAGCGGATGCCCCTCTTTCAGCGCCTTTTGCAGCGATGAAAACGCAGAGCCGTTGATCTTCGCTGCCATGACCTCTCCGTCCAGCAAGGCGCGATCGCAGGGCAGCGTATCAAAAGCTTGGCCAAGCCCGTTGAATTTGTCAGTCCAATCCTTGCCCGAGCGGGTAAAGAGCCGCGCACCGCCCTTGCCGAGTGAGACCAGACAGCGGTAGCCGTCGAATTTCGTCTCATGCATCCAATCCTCGCCCTCGGGCGCGTCGGAAACGAGCGTGGCAAGCTGTGGTTTGACAAAGCTGGGGTTCTTGCCCCTGCGCTTGGGCTCTGGGTCCACGACATCTTTCGCGGGGGCATCCTTGGCGATTTCCGCCATGGTGCGGCCTGTGGTGATCGACCGGGCGGTGCCCTTGGTCAGCCCGTCTGGCACATCGCGGGCATAGTCGTCGCGCTCCTTGATCAGCAGCCAGTTCTCCCGCTTTTCCTGGCCCCGCATCCGCACCAGTGTCCAACCGCCCTGCATCTGTTGGCCTTGCAGCGTGAATTTAAGCTTGCCGTCCTTCAACCCCTTGGCGACATCGCCCTGCGGCATCCAAGTGCCCCGGTCCCAGAGCATCACCGTACCGCCGCCATATTGCCCCTCTGGGATCGTCCCTTCGAACCCGCCGTAGTCAAGCGGGTGATCCTCTGTCCGCACGGCAAGACGCTTTTCGGATGGGTCGGGGGAGGGGCCTTTGGTGACAGCCCAACTCAGCAGCACCCCTTCCCATTCAAGGCGAAAGTCATAGTGCAGGCGGGTGGCATCATGTTTTTGGACAACGAAGCTTTGGCCCGCGCCGCTGCCGATCTGGCCACGGGGTTCGGCTGTCGTCTCGAAATCGCGCTTGGCGTTATAGCTGGCAAGCCTGTCGGGGGATTTGGCCATCACGAAGCCTTCTTGCGCGGCGCCTTCTTCTTGGCGCCGGATTTACCGCCCGCTTCCTTCAGGCTCTCTTTCAACGCGCCCATCAGGTCTATGACATTCTCGCCCTCGGCAGGGCCGTCATCCCCGGTTTGCACGCGCGGGGTTTCCTTGTTCTTCACCTTCGCATCCAAAAGCTTTTGCATCGCCTCGGCGTATTTGTCGGTATAGGCGGAGGCGTCGAAGGGGGCTGTTTTCTTGTCGATCAGCGATGTCGCCACATCGAGCAGGTCTTTGTCAGTCTTCTCATCTTCGATATCGGTGAAAATCTCATCCGCTTCGCGCAATTCATCGGCGTAGTGCAGCGTCTCCATCAGCAGCCCGTCGCCGCAGGGTTTGACGCAGGCCAGATATTCCTTGCCGCGCATGGTGACCTGCCCCAAACCCACCTTGCCCGCTTGGCGCAGCGCGTCGCGTACCACGCGGTAGGCATCTTGGGCCAGATCGTCAAAGGCAGTGATGTAATAGGGTTTGTCAAAATAAAGCGGAGAGATTTCGCAGGCGTCGACGAATTGCACCAACTCAAAGGTCTTTTTTGTCTCCAGCTTGATCTCATCGACCTCATCAGGATCGAGCAGGATATATTCGTCGCTGCCAACCTCATAGCCTTTGACGATATCCTCGGCCTTGACCGGCCCGATGCCGGGCACGGATTTCTCATAGCGCACCCGCTTGCCCGAGGGTTTGTGAATCTGCCGAAAAGAGACCTTGGAACTGGTCTTGGTGGCCGAGAATATCTCGACCGGGATCGACACCAACGACAGGCGAAGCTGACCTTTCCAGAGTGCGCGCGGTGCCATTGGATCCCCTCCTATTTACCCTTGGCGCGGCCCAGCCTGTCGGCCTTGACCGCGTCGCGGTGGCCCATCGGCTCTTCTGGACCGGTGGTGCTGTCCTTACGGGTCTGGGCTTCCATTTCGGAGTTGAACTCGGCCCCCAAGAGCACGATGAAGGCCGAAATCCACAGCCACATCAGCAGGATGATCGCCCCGGCCATACTGCCGAAACTCTCGTTATAGCTGCCGAAGTTGCTGACGTAGATCGAAAAGCCGACAGAGGCGACGATCCACAGGATGCAGGCGATGACAGAGCCGGGGGTGAGCCATTTCCACTCTGCGTCATCGCGGGCGGGGCCATAGCGGTAAAGCACGGCCAGCGCGAGCGTTGTGAGCGCGGCCAGCAATACCCAACTGCCATAGGTGAGCAATGTCTCAACCCAATCCGGCAGGGCGAGGAATGCGACTACCGCAGGCACTGCCAGCGTCGCGGCAAGACCCAAGAGCAGCACACCAATTAGCATCACGGTGAGGCCCAGTGTCCAGATCAGTTTGGTGACGAAACCGCGGGTTTCATTCTCATCATAGGCCACGTTGAGACCTTCCATCAGGCTGCCAACGCCCTTGGAGGCAGAATAGAGTGCAAGACCCAGACCGATGAGAAAGGCCCAGCCGAGCCCGGTCTCTTCCGATCCGGTCACAGCAACGGCCTGATCGAGAATGATGGTGGCGGCTTCTTTGGGGATGAGGTTTGTCAGTGCTTCAAGCTGGGCGGTGACCTGAGCAGGCTCCATCACCAGCCCGGCCAGCGCCATCAGCGCGGTAACAGCGGGAAAAATCGCCAGCAGCGCGTAAAAGGCGACACCGGCGGCAACGAGCGACACGTGATCGGCGGCGATTTCGTCCTTGACCCGAAACAGGATGTCTTTCCATCCGGGGGCCGGTATCTCCATCGGCGTTTCCGCTTCACGTCCGCGCGCCATAATCGTACCTCTGACTTGCAATTATTGTCGTAAAAAAGGAGCCCACCCCCGGATGCCGGGAGCGGGCAATGGTATCGCTTAGCTCTTCACGTCGCCGAGCTTTTGCTTGTCGGCTTCGTTTTTGGCAGCATCTGCAACGCGCTGACCGCTTTCCTTGGCCTTTTTCACGGCGGCGTCGGCGGCGGTCTCTTCGTCGGCTGCGGCGTCGGCGTTGGCTTTCGTCTCTTTTAAGACTTTGCCTGCCTCATCCGTTGCGGCCTTGGCCACTTTGCTCAGCTTGTCACGCTCTTCCATGTAGATACGCTCGGCTTCGTTGAAAAGCGCATCGCTGTGCTCGCCCAGATAGGCGTCTTCGGTGCGGCTGCGGGGCAGGGCGGCACCGATGGCGGCACCCACTGCGAGAGCCAATGCACCAGCGACCATCGGATGCTCTTCGAACATGTCCGAGGCACGCTCACCGCCCTGACGGGCATAGCGGCCACCGGCATTCCACGCATCGACGGCACGAGCACGGGCCATCACGATACGCTCACGCGCTTCGGCGGTCATGTTCTCGGTGCCTTCCGACAGACGGTCGCGCAGCACATGGGCACGCTCGTTGGCAGCATTGGCGCTGTCACGCACGCTATGGGCGGCGCCACTGGCGGTGCTGCGGATGCTGTCTACGGCAGAGCTTGCACCATAAGACGCGCGGTCACGGGCATAGCGGGCACCGCTGGCAACCGACGACCCGGCAGAGCGGGCACGACCAGCAGCCGAGCTTGCAGCGCCTTTGACGCTACCGGCGGCGGAGCCTGCGGCACCGGACACACCACTCGCGGCGGAGCCTGCGGCCCCCTTTACGCTACCAGCGGCAGAGCGGGCACGGTCGCCCAAGCCACGGCTGTCATCGTCGTCATGGTGCACGTCACGGGCCCATGCGGGCACATTGTCACCTGCGCCACGCTCGGAGCCATAGCTGGAGGCGTAGGCGCTTGCGGGGGCGGAGGAGCGGCCTGCGTCGCGTACGGCGGGACGGTTTTCGGTGTTGGTCACCGGCACCGGCACGGGATGTGCGCGGTCGCGGTCCAGCCCTTCGTAGCCACGGCGGTCACGGCTGTTGCCGCTGCCGAACATCATCCACGCCAGACCGGCACCCGTCAGCGCCAGAGCAACTGGGTTGCGCTTGGCCGCGTCAGAGATGGAGCGACCCCAGTCGCCGCCATGTTCGCGGAACTGGTCAGAAAACTGACGCGCGATGCCTTCGACCGAGAAGCGGTCTTGCAAATCGTCCAGCGTATCGGCCAGACCGGCGCGCTCCCGTTCGATTTCGCGTTCAATTTCTTCGGGGTTTCTGGAGTCATTTGTCATCGTAGACCTCCTTCATGGTTGCTGCGTCACGCTTGACGTTTTTGGCGGTGCGGGTCGGCGCAAGGCTGCTGAGTTTCAGATCATTGGTGCCTTTCTGGACCATCACATAGGCGACGATGGCGAGAAGAACGCCCACGATCACGGCGGACCAGCCAGCGGCGATGCCGGCTTCGGTCAGCGCGGCGACGAGGGCGGCGCTCAGCACGTTCAGTGCAGTGAGGGCAACAACCACGGCGCCGACGATCAGGCCGATGGCCACGCCCGCATGTTTCAGGTTCTCGTTCACTTCGGCGCGGGCCAGATCAACCTCTTTGCGCATCAGGGAACTGACATGGGAGAGTGCTTCGGTCAGCAGGCTCCCGGCGGATTTATTGCTTTCGGTGGTCATGCTTTCTCTCCTGTTACGACGTTGGGCGCGGCAGGCTGCGGGGTCGGCTGTGCGGCGGTGCGGCCGGGCACGGTGCTTGCGGCGCCTGTGGACGGCGTGCCGGGCATGGGCCGGTCGATACGGTCGTCGTCGTCATATTCGACGCCGCTGCCGCCATAGCCGCCCTGAGGCCGGTCGCTGGACGCTTTGGCAAAGCGGGTCGCCACAAAGCCCAGAAGGGCAGCGCCACCGAGGAAGACCAGCGGGTTGCGCTTGGCAAAGCCATTGAGGTCGCCCATCATTTCGCCCAGATCTTTGTCGCGCATCGTGTCGGAAACATCGGCAAGGCCATCGGCGAGTTGGCTAAAGCTGCGCTCCTGCGGGGAGCCGCTGCGCAGCTCATCGGCTGCGGTGCGCAGTGCGGATGCGACGCCTTTGACTCCGTCGGCGGCGGTGTCACGCGCTTGGTAGGCGTAGTTGGTGGCTTCCGCAGATACGGTGTCGGCCACGTCCCGGGCCTGTGCCTTGGCGCTCTCGGCAGCACTGCTGGCGGCAGCGGCGGCTTTGTCTTTTGCAGCGGTCGCCTGCTCTTTCGCGGCGGCGCTTTGGGTCTGTGTGTTTTTGTCGTCGGGCATGGTGACCTCCTTTAAAATACGAGATTCAGGATCGCGAGAACGACCACGATCAGGCCGATGAGGTAGAAAATTCCGTGCATGGGTCCCTCCATTCGTCTGCAGTAATTATCTTATCTACAGTCCAACGACTGACGCTGCGGGCGGTTCCCCAGACGGGCCAAAAGATTGCAGGGAACCCGTTGACCTGTGGGAATTAAACGGGCTCAGAGGCCCGCCGAGCCCACAAACGCAAGCGGCGCGCCCCAAGGGGACGCGCCGCGGCTTAACAAAGGTTAAGTGGTTCTTAGCCGTCGATGCGGCTGGCCATGATGGCGATGGCCTTTTGATAGACGCCCGCCGCGTTCCATGCCTGAATGACGCGGAAGTTCGGCTGCCCCTCCTGATAGCCAGCCCCCGGCTGCCAGCCTTTCTGGCGCAGGAAATTGGCGGTCGAAGCCAGCGCGTCGACTTCGTTATAGAAATCCACGCGGCCGTCACCATTGCCATCGACACCATAGGTCAGCGCGTTGCCGGGCAGGAATTGGGTGTGGCCAAGCTCACCGTGTTTCGCGCCTTGGGTGTTGGGCGTGATCGCGCCGCGGTCCACCAGCTTCAAGGCACCGATGGCATGGGGCACGAAAAAGTCGGAGCGGCGGCAATCATAGGCCAGCGTGGTGATCGCCGAGACGACCGCGCTATTGCCCATGAAACCGCCAAAGCCTGTTTCCATCCCGTGAATCGCCAGCAAAACCCCCGCGGGCACGCCATAGCGCTGCTCAAGCGCGTTAAAGAGCCCCGCGCTGCGGGCTTTACGCTTGCGGCCTTGGGCTACAATCGTATCCGCGCCACGCACCTGCATGAACTTGGACAGGGAATACTTAAAGGATTTCTGGTTCCGGTCAGCGGCGATGGTCCCATTGGCGTAGCGGGCGCTGGCCAAGGCATCCAGTCCGCGCTGGCCTACTCCGGCGGCGCGGGCCTCTTGGGCGAAAGCGCCTTTCCAGGCCTCAAAGCCATTGGCCGTATTGCCGCATTGGGCTGCCAATGCGGGCGCGGCCATAAAGGTGCAGATGGCCGCGGTGGTGGTGAAAAGTGATTTGAACATGAGTTTGACCCTCTGCGTCTGTGTGCCGATCAGAGGTTAGCCCATATGGACAACGGTTCAACTGAGTTGAAGAAGGAAAGGTAAAATCTTTGACCCTCAGCGCGGCAGCAGGGCGCGGACATATTCGATCGCAGTGCCTGCCCAGGCATTGACCTGCGGGGCACTATCTTGGGCAAAACTCGCCCCGCCGAACAGCAAAGCGAAGGTCACCAGAAACGTCAGCCCTTTTCGGCTGCGTTTGGCGCGGCGGTGCTTGCCTTCCGCGCGTTTTGCGCGCTGTTCAATGCGGGTCAGCCGCTCGTTGAAGGTCGTCGTGGAAGTCGCCATCTTATCTGCTTCCTTTGCAGGGTCTCGTTAAAGATTGCTTAGGTCCTGTGGCCCTTTTATGGCGATGGTGGGGCGGGTTGCGGTCAGCCGCCCAGAAAATAGGACGCGCCCGCAAATCCCGCGATACCCGCCCCAATAAAGGCCAGCAACATCAGCAGGCCGTCACGGTAGAGCAGCGCCAGCCCGAAGATTGAGATCACGATCATCGGGGCCGAGGTGGCAAAGGGCACCACCTCAAGCGGCGGGACGGAGAGGCAAAGGCAAAGGATGACGACACAGGCGACCTTTTGACCGGTGGGGCCCGCAAAGCGGGACAGCCGGGCATGCAACTTGTCGTCGATCCATTCGGACACGGGCCGCAGCCACTCAACCGACTTTAACACCTTTTCGGATTTCAGAGATCGTTCGCGCAGCCAGTTCGGGGCCCAAAAATGCTGATAGCCCAGCAGCAGCCGCAACGCGAGAATGCCGACCAACAGCGCCAATACGGTTGGGAAGCCGGGAATCCCGCCCAAGGGGGTAAGCTCCATCAGCGGAATGACAGCAAGGGCAGGGCCGTAGCCCCGTTGGTCTAGCGCGTCGATCAATTGGCCGACTTCAACGGTGTCTTTCCCCTGGGAGGCGTCTTTCAGCTCGTCAACAACATCCGTCAGCGCCGTTGAATCCTCGGCCATGATCCGCACCCCTCTCTCGCTGCTCTGCCAAGCCAACGCGGCACGGGAGGCTCTGTTCCGGGGGGGGGGGGCATGCAAAAGGGCGCGGAATGAACCGCGCCCTTTCTAATTTCTCCAATCGCCCGGTAGGGCGGGGATGGATCAGCAGCTGTAGTACATGCCGAATTCGACGGGGTGTGGGGTCTGTTCGAATTTCAGAACCTCTTCCATCTTCAGCCCGATATAGCCTTCGATCTGGTCGCGGGTGAACACGTCACCGGCCAGCAGGTAGTCCATGTCCTTGGACAGTTCGTCCAGCGCTTCGCGCAGCGAGCCGGCCACTGTCGGGATGTCCGCCAGCTCTTCTGCGGGCAGGTCATAGAGGTTCTTGTCCATCGCCTCGCCCGGATCGATCTTGTTCTTGATGCCGTCAAGGCCAGCCATCAAGAGGGCCGAGAAGGCCAGGTAGGGGTTCGCCGCCGGATCGGGGAAACGGGCCTCAACGCGCTTGGCTTTGGGGCTTTCGGTCCATGGGATACGCACGCAGCCCGACCGGTTGCGCGCGGAATAGGCGCGCAGAACGGGGGCTTCAAAACCCGGGATGAGACGCTTGTAGCTGTTGGTCGTCGGGTTGGTGAAGGCGTTGAGCGATTTGGCGTGGGTCAGAATGCCGCCGATGAACCACAGCGCTTCTTGGCTGAGGTCGGCGTATTTGTCACCTGCAAACAGCGGCTTGCCGTCTTTCCAGATCGACATGTTCACGTGCATACCAGAGCCGTTGTCGCCAAAGATCGGCTTGGGCATGAAGGTGGCCGACTTGCCATAGGCATGAGCCACGTTGTGGACCACGTATTTGTATTTCTGGATTTCGTCCGCCTGTTCGGTCAATTCACCAAAGATCAGACCCAGTTCGTGCTGGCAGGACGCAACTTCGTGGTGGTGCTTGTCGACCTTCATGCCAAGGCGCTTCATCGTCGAAAGCATCTCGGCGCGCAGGTCTTGGGCTTCGTCCACCGGGTTCACCGGGAAGTAGCCGCCCTTGAGGCCCGGGCGGTGGCCCATGTTGCCCATTTCATAATCGGTGTCGGAGTTCCACGAGCCGTCGGATGCGTCAACTTCGTAAGATACCTTGTTGATCTGGTTCGAGAACTTGACGTTGTCGAAAAGGAAGAATTCGGCCTCGGGGCCAAAGTAGGCATTGTCGCCGATGCCGGAGGAGCGCAGATAGGCTTCGGCTTTTTCGGCGGTGCCGCGGGGGTCACGCTCATAGCTTTCGCCGGTGTCTGGCTCGGCGATGGAGCAATGCAGACAGATCGTGGTTTCTGCATAGAAGGGGTCGACATAGGCGGTGCTGACGTCAGGCATCAGCTTCATGTCGGAGGCTTCGATGCTTTTCCAACCTGCGATGGACGAGCCGTCGAACATGAAGCCTTCTTCGAGGAAATCTTCGTCGACCAGATCGCTTACGATGGTAACGTGCTGCAAGGCGCCGCGGGTGTCAGTGAAGCGGATGTCGACATATTCGATGCCTTCATCTTTGATTTTGCTCAGGAATTCCTGGGTATCCATCGTGTAGGTCCTTTATGGTCTATTCGTAGTCTGGGCCCGAAGGCCGATGTCAAAGTGCGTCTGAACCGGATTCACCGGTACGGATGCGAATTGTTTGTTCTACAGGGGAAACGAAGATTTTGCCGTCACCGATTTTCTCCGTTTTGGCGGCGTCGACGATGGCCTCAATAGCGGCATCGACCTGATCGTCATCCAATACCACTTCCACCTTCACTTTGGGAAGGAAATCTACAACATATTCCGCACCACGGTAGAGTTCGGTGTGGCCTTTTTGACGGCCGAAGCCTTTTACTTCAATCACGCTGAGGCCTTGAACGCCCACATCTTGAAGGGCTTCTTTGACTTCGTCGAGTTTGAACGGCTTGATGATGGCTTCGATCTTTTTCATGGTATTCCCCTGACAATTCCCGCGCATTTATGCTCTGGTTTCGACAGAGCATCCTGCCCGCGTAACGTCCAGCGCCGGGCAGGGGGTAACATGGCGCGGCGGATGCATTTGCCAAGGGGCGCTGAGAATTTGGGCGCTACGCCTAAAAAATAGGCGGTGATGAATCGGACTCGGACTGTACCTTCGTGTGGTGCTTGCTAGAACCCTATGCATGACCATTTCCGAGATCACCCGCGAGAGCCTTGATGTTGCACTGTTGCGCAAGCAGCCGGGGCATAAATACGACCACGGCCATGCGCTGATCCTGTCCGGCGGGCCGGGCCAGACCGGTGCCGCACGGATGGCGGCGCGCGCGGCACTGAGGGTCGGCGCCGGGGCTGTGACATTGGGCGTGCCGCCAGCGGCGCAGCTTGAAACAGCGATGCAGGTCACGGCGATCATGCTGCAAAGGGTGCCGGATGGCGCGGCGTTGTCGGAGGCGTTGAAAGACAGCCGGATCAACGCGCTTTGTCTTGGTCCCGCCTTGGGATTGGGGGCGCGTGCGGCGGAGATGGTCAAGGCCGCCCTTGCCGCGCCCCATGTTGTTCTGGACGCCGATGCGATCACCCTGCTGTCGCAAGACGCTGATCTGCGCGCCGCCCTTCACCCCGGCTGCGTCCTGACCCCCCATATGGGAGAGTTCGCCCGGCTGGCCCCCGATTTGGCGGAGGCCGCCACGACTGAGGGGCAGGGTGCCAAGGCGCAGGCCGCCCGGGATGCAGCCACGCGATTTGCGTGCGTGATCTTGCTGAAAGGGCCCGAGACGATCATCGCCACGCCAGAGGGGGACCTGCGGCGTCACCGTGCGACCCAAGACCGCGCGACGCCGTGGTTGGCCACTGCGGGGGCTGGCGATGTCTTGGCGGGGCTTATTACCGGCCTGCTCGCGCGGGGGATCGCACCGGTAGAGGCGGCCACCCTCGCCACGTGGATGCATGCGCAGGCGGCGTTGCTGCACGGGCCGGGGCTGATCGCTGAGGATCTGCCGGACCTGATGCCACAGGTGTTGCGCGACTTGGGGGTTTAAGCGGCGTGCAGCACCGCACCGCGGGCGCGGGCGGCGTCGGCGGTGCCAAGCTCAAGCCCATCGGCATAGATGATATGCGGGCCGTTGCAGAAAATCTGGATCAACGTCGTCTCTTCCTCACCCAGATCAGTGATAAATTCCTCGTCGACCAATGCGCGCGCTGCGACCAAGGCGCGTTCGGAGTTGAAAAGCGCCCGCGCGCGCCAATCGCGCACCAGCAGCATCTGATCCCCGGCGAGTTGCACATCGCGTTCGGGCCGCGTGTGGCCCAGCGATCCTGCCGCCAGCGCGATGCGCCGCACCTTGCGGGTCGTGCGTTGAATATGAAGGATTTTGGCAAAGCCACTGTCGCGCGTGATGACCCGATCCCCGACCGAGAGGAACTCAACCGGGATCTCACCGTCCAGCGTCAGAATAAGGGCGCCCTGCACAAGACCGGTGTCCAGCGCAGCAAATGGGGAAAACTGCCCCCCATGGCGATCGTTGTCGCCTACGCACCCGACCGTATTCGGTTTCATGGGCGTCTCTTTCTATTGTACCTGCCTCAGGTATCACCAACCATATGCAAACATCTGGTTAATGTCTTGTGCTTTTTTGCTCTCGCATCTGCCGCGCGGGTTTGCTAATCAGCGCGGGCACCGGTTGGTGCAGTGCGGGTGTGGCGGAATTGGTAGACGCACCAGATTTAGGTTCTGGCGCCTATGGCGTGGGGGTTCGAGTCCCTTCACCCGCACCACCTCCCCTCCTAAATGACGGATATTGAAGGCTTCTCTCGGTCGCTTTCGTTCAGCCCAGAACCGTCAACCAAAGCCATACCGTCAAGATCGAACTGCCCGTCGCGATCAGCACCGAGCTTGCCGCGACACGGCGCGCGCGGCCGTACATATTGGCGAAAATATAGGCGTTGAACCCCGGTGCCATGGCCGCCGTCAGCACGCCGGACCGAAATCCCGCCTGCGGCAGGTCAAACATGGTGCCAAAGCTCCAGACCAGCGCGGGATGCACCAAAAGGGCGATGGCGCAGACCATGAGGATCGCTTTCATGTCGCCTTCGGGCTTGTATTGCAGCAGCACCCCGCCAAGCGCGAAGAGCGCCGCGGGCAGGGCGGCGCGGACGATGAGCGACAGCGCGTCATCCACCACGCCGGGGATCGGCAAGCCGCTGAGGTTGACGGCAAATCCACCAAGAATCGCAATCACCAGCGCGTTGCGGAACATCGCGCGGCTGACATTGCGCAGAAGCGACAGGCCCGATTGCCCGCGGTTGCGCACGAATTCCATCACCGTGATGCCCAAACCATAGCAAAAGGGCGCGTGGAACGACAGGATCGCATAGTTCCCGGCCAGCGCCTCGGGCCCATAGGCGCGTTCGGTGATCGGCAGGCCCAAGAGGATCGAGTTCGAAAACAGGCAACAAAACCCGATCGCCACACTGTCCTCCCAATCGCGGCGGAAGAGCACCCGCGCGCCGAGGATGCCAAGTGCAAAGCACAGCGCCGCACCGCCGTAGAAACTGCTCAGAAGACGCGGGTCATAGCTGCTGGAAAGATCAATGCGGGCAATGGCTTGGAACAACAGGCAGGGGATGGCGAAATTCTGGGTGAATTTCATCACCCCGTCGATGCCAGAGACGGGGAACAGCCCGCGCCAGACCGCCACGTAACCAAAGCCGATGACCAGAAAGACCGGCAGAATAACGTCTAAAAGAGTTTGCACTTGAAAGGGGCCTTTTGGGGGCTCGCCGGGGGCGCCGACCCTCTGGCCTGCGCCCGGCGCCGCCTAGTCTGAATGAGGTAGGGGGAAATGAAGGGTCAGCCCGTCATAGGCCGGTTGAATATGATCCGGCGTTTCTGCGGCGACGGTGCGGTAATCAAGATCGTTATGCATATTGGTCAGAACGGCGGTTTGTGGGGCCACGCGGGCGACCCACTCCAACGTCTGTGCCAAATGGCTATGGGTCGGATGCGGGTCACGGCGCAGCGCATCGACGATCCAGCAGCGCAGGTTATCCATCATCGGCCAGCAGTCCTCGGGAATGGCTGAGACATCGGGCAAATAGACGATATCGTCAAAGCGAAAGCCAAGCGCGTCGATATTGCCGTGGGTCACGGTAAAGGGCGCGAATTCGAGCGTGCCGCCGGGGCCGTCGATGCGGACCTCGCCGGTGATGTCATGCATGTCGAGGATGGGCGGATAGCTCGACCATTCGGGCTGCACGAAGGCATAGCCAAAGCGCTCAATCAGCGCGTCCCGCGTGGGCGCATCGGCCCAGACCGGCAGCCGCGCGCGCATGTTCATCACCACCATGCGCAGGTCATCCAGGCCGTGCACGTGGTCCGCATGGGCGTGGGTGTAGATCACCGCATCAAGCCGCCCGACGCCCGCGTCGAGAAGTTGGCTGCGCATGTCGGGGGAGGTGTCGATCAGAACGGTGGTTGTGCCCGCATCCGTCACCCGCTCCACAAGGATCGAGCAGCGGCGGCGGGCATTCTTGGGTTCATTCGGGTCGCAGTCCCCCCAGTGGCCGCCGATCCGCGGCACGCCCCCGGAAGAGCCGCAGCCCAATATGGTCACCCGCAGGTCAGCCATCAGCGCGCGGGCTCCCAAGCGGCGGCTTTCGTAAAGAGACGCTCGAAATTCTCCTGCGTGCGGGCCGCGAAATCGGCGTAGTCGAGGCCGAAGGTCTCTGCCGCACGGCGGGCGGTATGGGCGGTGAAGGCAGGCTCATTCGGCTTGCCCCGATGCGGGGGCGGCGCGAGGTAGGGCGCGTCGGTTTCCACAAGGATACGGTCGAGTGGGGCGGCGGCGAAAATGTCGCGCAGCTCCTGCGATTTGGGGAAGGCGGTGATGCCGGACATCGACAGGTAGAACCCCAGATCAAGCGCAGCACGCGCCAGTTCAGCGGAGGAGGAGAAGCAATGCATGACACAGGAATAGGCACCTTGCGCATGTTCCTCGCGCAGGATGCGGGCCATGTCGTCATCCGCATCGCGGGCGTGGATGATCAACGGCAGGCCACTTTCCCGCGCCGCGGCGATATGGATGCGCAGGGAGGTCTTTTGCACCTCGGCACTCTCGGCGGTGTAGTGGTAATCGAGGCCGGTCTCACCGATGCCGACCATCTTGGGATGCTGGGTCAGGGAGAGCAGTTCGTCGACGGAAGCCAGAGGCTCTTCGGCAGCGGACATCGGGTGGGTGCCCGCGGCGTAGAACACCGGATCATGCGCTTCGGCAATTGCCCGCACGCTCGGCTCGTTCTTCAGCCGGGTGCAGATGGTGACCATCCGTGTGACGCCAGCTTCACCTGCTCGGGCGATGACGCCGGGCAGGTCGGCGGCAAGGCTCTCGAAGTCGAGGTGGCAATGGCTGTCGGTGATGTGGGGCGTGTCGGTCATGCTGTCCTTTCGGCTATCGCGGCGCCGTCTGGCCTATCTGCCGCAGGGTATCTAGGACCAGCGCGGCAGGGTCAAGGTTCACCGCCAGCCCGTGGCGGGCGCGGTCGGATATCTGTTGCGCGGCATCGGCCCAAGCGCGGCCCTGTGCGGGGCTGGGCGAAAGGCGTTGCAGCACGGCGATCTCATCGGGGCAGGCGGCGCGCGCGGGCGGCGCACCGGTGGCCCCGGTGCGTGCCAGACGGACCAGCAGCAGGTCGAGCAGGGTAAAAAGCAGGTCGAGCTTGTCCTCGGCTCCGCGCTGTGCTGCGGCTTCGGCCAGTTTGATGGCGCGGCCCCGGTCGAGTTGCGGCAGCGAAGAGATCAGCCCCACAAGATCGGCATAGGTCTTGACCCCACCCATCAGCGACAGGCGCAGTGCCCCGCCGACAGAGCCGCCGGAAAGCTCGGACAGTGCGGCGGGATCGTCTTCGACCTCCACCCCCGAGCCGGCCAGCGCCTCGGCCATCTGGTCCGCGTCGAGCGTGCCAAGCCGCAGCGTACGGCAACGCGAGCGGATGGTGGGCAGCAGGCTGGAGGGTTGATGGCTCAGCAGCAGCAGGATGGCCCGTTCTGGCGGTTCTTCCAGCATCTTGAGCAAGGCATTGGCGGCGTTGGGGTTCATCTCATCCGCGTCGTCGATGATGACCACGCGGCGGCCCCCGTCGGCGGCGGACATCTGGAAGAAGCCGTTCAAAGCGCGGATGTCATCGACGACGATCTGCTTGCGCATCTTCTTGGTATCGGGGTTCAGCGTGCGGGTGACGGATTTCAGCCCCGCTTCGGCCCCGGCGGCCACACGGCGGGCGACAGGATGCTCGGGGTCGATCTCAAGCGTGTCAGTCGGGGGCAGATCGAACATGCCGCCATCCGGGTCGGGCGTGGCCAAAAGGAACCGCGCGATGCGCCATGCCAGCGTCGCTTTGCCCACACCGCGCGGGCCGGTCAGCATCCAAGCGTGGTGCAACTTTCCGCTGTTAAAGGCGTCGAGAAAGGCAGCCTCGGCTGCGCTTTGGCCGATCAGGTTCGGCGTGTCGCGCGGGTGGCGGGCACCTTCCACACGGTCTGGCTGGGGGGCGTCGTCTGTCATGGTCTCGGTCTAGCATGTTTCGCCGCAGAGGGAAGCGGGCAGGGCGATCACCCAAAATGGGCGGCCACGGTCGCGGTCACGTCATGGGCCACGCTGTCCATGTCGCGGCCCCCGTCGATAACTTGGAAACGGTCGCTGAATTCTTCGGCAAGGCTTAGAAAACCGGCCCGCATCTTCGCTTGGAGTTCCACGCCGAAATCCTCAAACCGCTCCTCCGCCGTCTGGCGCGAGAGGGCACGCTCCAGCCCATTGGCCGGGTCCATGTCGATCAACAGGGTCAGGTCAGGCTCTACGCCGATCATCAGCGCATGCAGATCGTCCACCATCTGCCGCAGATCACCGCGCGACAGGCCCTGATACATCCGCGTGCTGTCAGCAAAACGGTCGCAGATGACGATCTTTCCTGCCTCCAGGGCGGGGCGAATGGTCCGCTCCAGATGGTCGCGGCGGGCGGCGGTGAAAAGCAGGATTTCGGTCTGAGCCGACCAGCGGTCGGGATCGCCTTGCAACACCAGCGCGCGGATTTCCTCGGCCCCCGGGCTGCCGCCCGGTTCGCGGGTCAGTACCACGTCATGGCCCTGCGCTGCCAGATGGTCTGCCAAAAGCCGCGCTTGGGTGGATTTGCCGGACCCGTCGATGCCTTCAAAGGTGACAAACAGACCCGACGTGCGGGTCTTTTCTATAGTCGTCACGAAGCTTCCGCTTCCGCTTCCACTTCGGGGGCGGCCTGCGGCCCGGCGTTAAGGCGGTTCATCAGATGCAGCGCGGCGGCGGTCATTTTAACCATGAACCCCCCCGGCGCGATGGAGGCGGAGGCCACCAGCGGCACGCGCATGGCGGGCAATTCGCCCCGGTCGACCACCAGTTCGCCCAATTCGTCGCCCTTGCTGATCGGCGCTTGGAACGGGCCGGTGTAGATTACCTCGGCCTCGATCTCATCCCCGCCGGTGACGGGCACGAGCATCGACAGATCGTCCTTCAGTTCCAGCCCGACCGATTGGGTCGTGCCAAGGGCCACAGGCGCCTCGGCAATACGGCTGCCTGCCGCGCCCAGATCGCGCTGTGTGAACTGACGGAAGGCCCAATTGACCACCGATTCAGCCTCCTGCGCGCGGGCAGCGGCACTGTCGAGGCCCGACAGCACAAAGATCACCCGGCGGTCGCCCTGTTTAGCCGAACCGACGAGACCATAGCCCGCTTCATTGGTGTGCCCGGTCTTCAGCCCATCAGCGCCGATGCCGAGACCCAGCAGAGGGTTGCGGTTGCTCTTGTTCTGTGGCGCGCGGCCATCAAAGGCGAACTCGCGCTCGGCAAAGAGCGGGTAGAACTGCGGGTAGTCCGAGATGATCCGGTTCGCCAGCAGACCGAGGTCACGCACGGACATCAGATGCCCCGCCTGCGGCCAGCCGTTGGAGTTGGCGAAGGTTGAATTGGTCATTCCCATTTGCTGCGCGCGCTGTGTCATCAGCCGGGCAAAGCCGTATTCTGTGCCATCTGGGCTCAGCGCCTCGGCGATCACGGCAGAGGCGTCGTTGCCCGAGAGCACGATGATGCCTCGGATCAGGTCCTCGACAGAGACGCGGTCCGTAGTGTCGAGAAACATGGTCGAGCCGCCATAGGACATGGCATGTTCCGACACGGGCAGTTTTTCGACAAGGTCGAGCCCGCCGTTCTGCTTGCCGCGTTCCACGGCCTCAAAGGCCATGTAGAGCGTCATGAGTTTGGACATTGACGCTGGCGGCAGCGGCTCATCCGCGTTTTTGGCCAGCAGCACGGTGCCGGTGGTCTGGTCCAGCACATAGGCGGCGGTGGCGCGGGTATCGAAGGCGGCGGCAGGCTGGAACGTCAGCACCAGCGCCACGGCGGCAGCAAAAAGGCGGATCATAGGAAGCATTTCCTCCGGTTTGTCAGTTCGACACGGCGTAGGCGTCGGTAAAGCCCTCAGCTTTGACCTTCTTGAGAAGGGCGTCGAGTTCGGATTGGCTGGTGGCGGGGCCGATCACCACGCGCCAGAAGGGTTTGTTGTTGATCGCGCTTTGCTTGACGGTGGGCACCATGCCCGCGCCGCGCATCTGTTTGGCGGTGCGGGTGGCATTGGCCTCAACGCTGAAGATGCCCAGTTGCACGAAGGGTTTGGACAGTTTGGCACCGCTCGCCGTTCGCGCCGGTTTCGGGGCCTCAGGGACTGGCGGTTTGGCCGCCGGGGTGGTGCTGGCTGTGGCGGTGGCCGCAGAATTGGCCGCTGTGCTGGCCGACGCCGTCGCGGCAGGCTCCAACGCCGTGGCCGTCACGGGGGCAGGGGCGGCAAGCGTGCCCGCAGCATCGCCGGTGTTTTCCGCCTCAAAGCTCTCCTCAGAGGCGGCGCTTTCCTCGCGGCGCAGGGCGGTCACGTTCAGCGGGGCCGGGGCGCCCGCCAGAATGCCAAGTGCTGCGGCAGCGTCCGAAGAGATCTGCAATTTCGGGCCGGGCAGTTCCCGCTCACGGCGAAACAGCGCGCCGATCACGAATTTGCCGTTGGCCTCATTGCGCACGATCACGCGCTCAGGCTCGGTCACATCTGGATGCGCGACCCAGACCCCGCCAAGCGAAGGGCGTCCGTCCCACAGACCCTCATCCGTGGCCGAGAACACTTCAGGCGCTTCGACATCGCGCTCGACCAGTTTGGTTGAGGTGCTGCGCGGGGCGCTGGCACCCTCATTCGCGCCGAAGGGAAGTTTGAAATCGCCGCCTTCACAGCCAGCCAGCAAACCAAGCGCCAGAATGCCCACGCCCAAGCCCGCTGCGCGGCTTTTCTTGATGCGCAACGGTTGATTGTCCCTGCTCATGCCTTCGATGTCCTTGCCTGCTGTCGTCGCGCGCCGCGACCCATGTCCCGCGAGAATGTCGCGCCGTTGGATCGGCACGCCCTTCGCCCCCCCTGAAAGGGGCTTTGGCGCAGAGTAACCCGACCGAGCGGCCCTTGAAAAGGCCGCGCAGGGCAGATCGGCGAATTTCCCCAAGGGGCAGCAGGGGTCTGGCCGCGAAAATGTGCATTTGCCGAATCAATCAGGGCGCACTAGGAGGAGCGTGCTGCGGAGGAGTGGCAGAGTGGTCGAATGCACCGGTCTTGAAAACCGGCGTGCGTGAGAGCGTACCGTGGGTTCGAATCCCACCTCCTCCGCCACCACATTCATCGCGCGGCCCCTTACAGATAGTACCGCCGTGCAGCCCAGCGGGCCAGTACTTCGACCGCGGTCCACAGCAGCAAAGACAGCGCCGCCAGCACGATCAACGCTGCGAACATCAGAGCGGTTTGGCCGCGGCCATTGGCCATGAGCATCAGATGCCCCAAGCCGCGGGAGGAACCGACCCATTCGCCGATCAGCACGGCGAGGGGGCCGTACACCACCGCGAGGCGCAGGCCCGAGATCAGGCCGGGCACCGCATGGGGCAGGCGCAGCAGCAGCGTTTCGCGCCAACGGTTGGCGCCGGAGAGACGCGATAGATCGCTCAGGCCCGCAGGCAGCGCCATCAGCCGGTCGAAGAGAGCAGAGGCGATGGGGAAATAGGTGACAAGCGCGATGGTGACGATTTTGGACGGCATGCCGTAGCCAAGCCAGAGGGTGATGACCGGGGCGAGGGCGAAGACAGGCACGGCTTGGGCCACCACCAGCATCGGGCGCAGCAGCCAGCGCGCGCGGCGCGAAAGGGTCAGCAGCATCGCCGTCTCAATCCCCAAAAAAATCCCCACGCCCAACCCAAGTGCCAGATTGCCCGCCGACCACAGCGCATTCTGCCACAGCAGCGCGGCATTCACGCCCAGCGCCTGCACGACAAGCCATGGTCCCGGCAGGATGAAGCGCGGCACCCCGCTGAGGGTGACCACAAGCTGCCAGATCGCCAGAGCAAGCGCAAAGCATACCGCGCCGCGCCATAGTCTATGCCCCACATGCGCCATCAGGCGACCTGCGCGGGTGCGGCCAACCCCATCCGGCGGAGGAGATCGGCTTGGGCTGCGAGGGTTTCAGGCGCGTCGATCTCGCGCGGTGGACGCGCTTCGGGCAGGCTGCAGGGGGTGATCCCTTGGCGGCTCACGACCCACGCATGATCGGCCAGCCGTAGGGCTTCGGCAGGGTCATGGGTAATCAGCACGACAGTCCGCCCGCAAAGCAGCCGCGCCGCCAAGTCTTGCATTTTAAGGCGGGTCACCACGTCGAGGGCAGAGAAGGGTTCATCCAGCAGGACAACGGGGCGATCTTCGTAGAGGGTACGCGCAAGGGCGACGCGCTGGCGCTGACCGGCGGAAAGCTCGGCGGGTTTGCGGCCCCCTTCGGCGGCGAGGCCCACATCGACCAGAAGCGCAGTGGCGCGGTCAGGAACCGCGCGCGCTCCACGCAGGCGGGCGGGGATGGTGACATTTTCCATGGCGCTCGCCCATGGCAGCAACTGATCATCCTGCGCCATCAACGCGACACGGGGCGCGAGGGGCCGATCGTCATCGGCTGCGATGCGCCCGTTTAGGCGGGCGGCAGAGGGCAGGCCCGCCAGAAGGCGCAACAGCGACGTTTTCCCAACGCCGGAGGGGCCGAGCAGCACGTTCCATTGCCCGGCCCTGAAGGTGATATCGAACCTGTCGATCAAGGGGGCAGCGGCCCCCTGCAGCGCACCCGACAGATGAATTGCAGGCGCTGTCATGGTGCGGCGGGCGCAAGCGCCATGCCCCAGAAACCAACCTCAAGCCGGGTCGCGGTATTGAAACGCTCTTGCAGGGTTTTGGCGCGCGGCAGTGTTTTCCATTCCGCGCTCAGACGCCGCCGCACTGCGCCGTCGATCAAAGCACCAACATCCCGGCAAAGCGCTTGGTAATCTTCGCCGCCATAGACGGCGCACCAATCGGCATAGGGGCCATCATTGCCCCGAAGGCTCAGCCCAATCTCACCATAGCCCAACACACAGGGCGCAAGTGCGGCCATCAGATCAAGGAAATCACCGGAATAGCCCGCCTCTAACACATAGCGTGTATAGGCGAGGTTGCCCGGTGCCTCCGCCGTGGCCTCAAGCGTGGCGCGGTCGATGCCTTGGCGGGCACAGGTTTCCACATGCAGTGGCATCTCTACATGAACAAGCGCATGAACCGTGGCACTGGCTGCGGCCATCTCATCCAGCGTTTCCGCCTTGGCTGCGGCCAGCGCCCATGCGCGGGCGAAATGGATCAGAAACACATAGTCCTGCCGTAGATAGTGCAGATAGCTGGCCTGTGGCAGCGTCCCCGCGCGCAGCTCTTCGACAAAGGCATGGCGGATGTAGTCCCGCCACGCCTCTCCGGCGCCGCTGCGCCATGCGGCAAAGGCATCGCCGTAGTCGGGTGCCGTCATGGCTTGGCCTGCGCGGTGACATCGACCACCAGATCAGCGGCGGGGATCACGGTCTCGACCACACCGCTTTCCTGCATGAAAGCCTCGAACCGGTCGTAGCGCCCATGATCCACGGCGGCGGGGCGGGTGGCGAAACGCGGCCATGTGTCTTCCCATGCGCGGGTGTTCAGCTCGTTGCGCAACTCGGCATCGGAGGCAAAAAAGGTCTCGCCGCTGGCAGCCGGATCGTTGACGATATCGGCCGCGGCACGTTCGGTGGCACGCAGGAAGCGCGCGATCATCTCGCGGTCCATATCCTCGGCATGGGCGACATAGATCAGCTCGTCATAGGCGGGCACGCCTTCGGCCTCGGGATAAAAGCAACGGCCCTCATGGCCTTCGATCTGCATCTGGTTCAACTCGAAATTGCGGAACGCGCCGATCACGCCGTCGACCTGACCCGACATCAAAGCGGGCGAGATCGACCAGCCGATATTGATCTGCTCAACCTCAGAGGGGGCCACGCCATGGTGGCTCAGCATCGCGTCCAGCAGCATTTCTTGCACGCCTGATACGGCGAAACCCACTTTCCGGCCCTTGAGGTCGGCCATCTCTTTGACCGGCCCGTCGGCGCGCACCACGAGGCAGGTGAGCGGGGTCTCGACCAAGGTGCCGACGCGGCGCAGGTCCAACCCCTCGCGCTGGGCCAGATGCAGTTCCGGCTGGTAGGAGACCGCCAGATCGACCCGGCCTGCCGCCACCATGCGTGGCGGATCGTTCGGGTCAGCGGGAGAGATCAGTTCAACCTCCAGCCCCGCATCGGTGAAATAGCCGTTTTCCTCGGCCAGAATGATCGGCCCGTGGTCGGGGTTGATAAACCAATCCAGCATGACGGTCATCTTGTCTTGGGCCAAGGCCGGGGCGGCGATCAATGTCAGGGCGAGGGGGGTAAGGATGTGTTTCACGAAAGGCTCCATTTTGTGGTTTTGTTCAAGAAAGGGTCAGGCACCGGGCAGGGCCAGTAGGGCGATTTCTCCCGGCCAGCGGGCGCGGAGGGTGTTGGCCGCGTGATGCGCGCGCAGGCCGGTGCGGCAGGCGAGCACGATGCGCGGTGTTTGGGGGGGCAACGGCAGGTCCGGCAGCGCCTCGGGGGGGACATGGCGCGCTTGGGCTGAGAAGGGCGCGGGCGCTTCGGCGCGCAGGTCGATGACCATATCGCGCGGGGCGATCTGGCTCTCGGCGATGAAGCGCACGGGCGACGCAGGTTCGGGTGCGCTATCAAAGCGAAAGCCCGACATCCGCCATTGTGCGGCGTCCCAGATCATCAACTGCCCGAGCGGAGAAGGCGACAGCCCCAGCAGCACCGAGAGCGCCATCTGCGCCTGCGCCGTGCCGATCATTCCCACCACGGGGCCCAAGACGCCCGCGGTGGCACAGGTGGCCGCCGTCTGCGGCAAATCAGGGAAAATCGCGCGGAGAGAGGGGGCAGGCCCACAAAAGCCGCCAACATAGCCCGACAGCCCAAGCGCCGAAGCCGAGATCAGTGGCTTGCCTTGCGCCAAGGCCAGATCCGAAAGCGTTAGGCTCGCGGCGAAAGTATCCGCGCAGTCGAGGGCAATATCGCACTCCGCCAGCAATCCGGGGGCGTTGGCGGGGGTAAGCCATTCGGCACGCGGGGTGAGCGTCACCTCCGGGTTCAACGCCGCCATCGCGTCGGCCGCGGCGGTGACCTTGGGCCTACCGATATCGCCCATCCGGTAGAGCGGTTGGCGGTGCAGGTTACTCATCGCCACCACATCGCCATCGACCAGCGTGATGCGCCCCACTCCGGCCCCGACGAGATATTGCAGCACCGGCACCGCCAGCGCTCCGGCGCCGACGACGAGCACATGCGCGGTAGCAAGCCGTTCCTGCCCCTCGGCACCGACCTGCGGCAGAATGGTCTGCCGGGCGTAGCGGCTCATACCGTCACCTCAAGCCATTCGCGCATCCGCGCCTCGGGGGCGGCATTCAGCGTGATATCCGTGACCGCCGCCACCGTGTCGGCCCCGGCGGCAAAGGCCCCCGGCGCACGGGCGACCGACATGCCGCCAATAGCGCAAAGCGGGATATCCCCGATCCGCGCCTTCCATTCGGTCAGCCGGTCGAGGCCCTGTTCGGTCCATTTCATCTTTTTCAGGATCGTCGGATAGACGGGGCCAAGCGCGATGTAATTGGGGGCGAGGGCCAGCGCGCGGTCAAGCTCGGCGTGGTCATGGGTGGAGAGGCCCAGTTTCATCCCCGCGCGCCGGATCGCGGGGATGTCGGCTGTGTCCAGATCCTCTTGGCCCAAATGCAGCCAGTCGGCCCCCAGTTCGATCGCCAATTCCCAATGGTCATTCACTACCAGCAGCGCGCCGTGCTGGCGGCAGAGTTCGAGCGCGGTGGTGATCTCGGTCCGCAGCAGGTCATGCGGCGCGTCTTTGACGCGCAACTGCACCAGCTTGACGCCCAAGGGCACCGCCCGCGCAACCCATGCAGCACTGTCAAAAACGGGATAAAAACGCGGCAGGGTCATAGCCAAGCCTTTCCGATGACGGGGGTGGAGGGCACCGCCATATCGCGCTGGCCCATGGGGCCGGAGGCGGCGGCAAGCGCCCCCGCGCGGCAGGCCAGCGCAAAGGCCTCGGCCATAGCAGCGGGGTCACGCGCCTCGGCCACGGCGGTGTTCAAAAGCACCGCGTCAAACCCCATCTCAAGCGCCTGAGCAGCATGGCTGGGCAGGCCAAGGCCCGCATCGATCACCATCGCCACCTCCGGAAATGCCGCCCGCAGGCTGCGCAGCCCGTGCAGGTTGTTCAGCCCCAGCCCCGAGCCAATCGGCGCGCCCCAAGGCATCAGCACTCGGCAACCCGCATCGACCAGCCGCCCGGCAAGCACCTGATCTTCGGTGGTGTAGGGAAAGACCTCGAACCCATCGGCGCAAAGCGCCTCGGCAGCCTCGACCAGCCCGAAGGGATCGGGTTGCAGAGTGTCGGCGTGGCCGATGACCTCCAGCTTGATCCAATTGGTGCCGAAATACTCCCGCGCCATCTGTGCCGTGGTGATCGCCTCCCGCGCCGAATGGCAGCCAGCGGTGTTGGGCAGCAGATGCACGCCAAGCCCGCGCACCATATCCCAAAACGCCTGACCCGCGCCCTGTTCGCGTCGCAGCGAAACGGTTGCGACCGGGGCGGCACTTTGGCGAAAGGCGGCCTCCATCACGGCGGGCGAGGGGTAGCGCGCGGTGCCCAGCATCAGCGGCAGGGGCAGGGTGGTGCCGTAGAAATCGCGCATCGCTCAGCCCCCCTGCATGGCGCTGAGCACTTCAAGCCGGTCACCATCGCGGAGCATCGTCGCGCCCCGCGCGCCTGCGGGGACGAAGCTGCCGTTGAGGGCGGTGGCGACCTTGGCTTCGCCCCAGCCAAGCTCCACCAAGGCCGCGTCAAGCTGCGTAGCTGCGACCTCACGCGCTTCGCCGTTCACTTCAATTTTCACGGAATAAATCCCCCGTTGTCGCTGTTGCAAGAAAGGCTGCGGCCTGTTCTGCCAATGCCGGTGCCATAAGAAATCCGTGCCGAAACAATCCATTAAGGTACAGTGTCGCGCCGCGCTGTACGATGCCGGGCAGATTGTCGGCGAAGGCCGGGCGCAGGTCGGCGCCCATCTCAATGATCTCGGCTTCGGCAAAGCGCGGATCGAGCGCATATGCCGCCGAGAGCAGTTCCAGGGCCGAGCGCGCGGTCATTTGGGCGCGGCTGGCGCTTTCGATCTGGGTCGCGCCCAGCATGTAAATTCCGTTCCCGCGCGGCACCACGTAAAGCGGGTGGCGCGGGTGCAACAGGCGGATCGGGCGGGTGAGGGTGATCTCAGGCGCGCGCAGCAAGATCATCTCGCCGCGCACCGCCCGCAGGCCGGGTAGGTCGGCGCTGGCGGCCATGCCTCGGCAGTCGATCACCGGGCCTGTGACCTCCGAAGGGGTGAGGGGCGTGGTCTCGACCTTCACCCCTTGGGCGGTGAGCGTTTGGGACAGATCATGCAGGGCTTGGCGCGGGTTCAGATGCGCTTCTTCGTCAAAGAACAGCCCGCGCCGATGACGCCCGGAAAGCTCGGGCTCGAACGCCGCGATGGCCTCGGCGTCGCAAGGGTTGTGGCCGTCGGTCCGGTCGGCGAACCGCTGGATTTCAGCACGGTCACGTTCCGGTGCGAGGACCAGCGTGCCCCTGTGGGTGACCTCGGTAATCTCAGACCAGAGCGCCGCGGCACGCCGCCCGTGGGTCACCACCGCAGGCTCGCTCAGCGCGCCTTCGCAGAAGGGGGCGAGCATCCCGCCCGCCCACCATGAACAGCCATGCGGCCCGGGCGTGCCTTTGCGGTCGACCAACCGGGGCCGCAGCCCCTGCGCCAGACAGGCCCGCGCGGCCCAAAGCCCCGCAACGCCTGCGCCGATGATGGTGACGTCACTCATGGGGCCAAACCGCGTGGAAATGATGCACCGGGCCGTGACCGCTGCCGATGTTGAGTGTGTCGGCAGCAGTAATGGCGCGTTGCAGATAGGCGTGGGCCGCCTGTACGGCGTCTTGCAGTGTCTGCCCCCGCGCCAGCCCCGCGGCGATGGCGGCAGAAAGGGTGCAGCCGGTGCCGTGGGTGTTGGCGGTGTGCTGGCGGGGCGCGGAAAGGCGCAGGGTTTCATCTGCGGTGATCAGCAGATCGACGCAGGTTTCCCCTGTACCATGCCCGCCCTTCATCATCACTGCGCCGGGACCGGCAGAGAGCAGGGCGCGGCCCTGTTCCAACATGGCGGCCTCATCGGTGGCTTCCGGCCTGTCCAGCAGCCGTGCGGCCTCGGGCAGGTTTGGCGTTAGTACATGGGCCAAGGGGAGCATCCGGTCACGCAGGGTCGCCACCGCCTCAGCAGAGAGCAGCGCATCGCCGGATTTTGCCACCATCACCGGGTCGAGTACCACAGGCGCGGCGCAGCCCGCCAGTCCCTCGGCCACGGCGGTGATCGTTTCAGGATCGCCCAACATGCCGATCTTCACCGCACCGATTGCCAGATCATCAAAGACTGCCGCCATCTGTGCCCGGATCATTTTGGGGGAGATCATCTCAACCCCGGTGACCGCGCGGGTGTTCTGCGCGGTCACGGCGGTGAGCACGCTGGCCCCGTAAACGCCAAGCGCGCTGAAGGTCTTCAGATCGGCCTGAATCCCCGCCCCGCCGCCGCTGTCGGACCCCGCAATCGTCAGTGCTTGAAACGCCATTTGGCCCCCATGTGTTAGATGGGCCAAGGGCGTGTGGATACGGGATAAACGACGGGCCGCATGGGGCCGATGCTTGGTTCCGTTCCCTACGCCGGTACGACCCGGATCAGGTTCGATGGGTCGGTTTTCACCTCTCAGCCTTGCGGCACCCCAACGGATTGCGGGCAGGCTAGCGAGGCGGGGTGGCAGGGTCAACTGGTGATGGTTAATTTATGAGTTGTCGTTCTGTATCAACTATTTGCGAGTCACACTTCATCAAATACATGAAGATTCGTTAATGAAAATCCCGCGACTTCGGGATCACCCGCGCATCGCGCGGATGGCTATGCATCGCCACCTGACCGGGCAGCGGATGGGTCGGGTGATCGCCCCGCGTGGTGATGCCGGGCATCGGTGCGTCCGACAGCGATGCAAGCCTGTCAGAGCGGTCCTCAAGCCGGTCGGCCACCACATGGATCACCCGCCCGTCGGTCTGCACGCGCCCTTCGACCACCAGCAGCCGCGCGGCCATGATCGTGGGGCGGTAAAGCTTGAACATATTGGGCCAGATCACGAGGTTCGCCACGCCGCATTCATCCTCCAGCGTGATGAAACAGACCCCCTTGGCGCTGCCGGGTTTCTGGCGCACCAGCACCAGCCCGGCGAGTTTCACCCGCCGCCCGTGGCCCATTCGCCCCAAATCGCGGGCCGAAGCAAACCCCTGCGCGGCAAGGCTGCTGCGGTAAAAGGACATTGGATGCGCCTTGAGCGAGAGCCGCAGGGTTTGGTAATCGGCCACGACCTGTTCGGCCTTCGGCATCACCGGTAGGGTGACCTCGGGCTCCGGCCCCTGAGCCGCGGCCTCGGCATGGTCAAAGATCGGCAAGGCGGGCGCGTCGCGCAGCCCTTGCGCTTGCCAGAGCGCTTGGCGCCGGTCGATCCCCATGCTCCGCATCGTGTCGGCGGCGGCAAGCTGGCGGATTGCCTTGGCGTCGAGGCCGGCGCGGGTCTTGAGGTCTTCGACATCCGCGAACGGCGCCTCGCGCCGGTCCATGATCCGCGCGGCGGCTTTTTCCTGCAACCCGTCCACCATGCGCAGCCCCAGCCGCAGGGCAAAACCGTCGCCGCAGGGCTCCAGCGTGCAGTTCCAATCGGAGTAATTCACATCAACCGCGCGCACCTCAACCTGATGCTCGCGGGCGTCGCGCACAATCTGGGCGGGCGCATAAAATCCCATCGGCTGGGAGTTCAGCAGCGCGCAGGCAAAGGCCGCCGGGTAGTGGCATTTCATCCAACTTGAGACATAGACCAGCTTGGCAAAACTCGCCGCATGGCTCTCGGGGAAACCATATTCGCCGAACCCCTTGATCTGGTCAAAACAGCGCTGCGCAAAGACCGGGTCATAGCCGCGGTTGGTCATCCGGCCCACCATCTTGTCTTGTAGCTTTTCAATCGTCCCGCGCGAGCGGAAGGTGGCCATGGCCTTGCGCAGCTCGTTCGCCTCGGTCGGGGAAAACTGTGCCGCGTCGATGGAGATTTTCATCGCCTGTTCTTGAAAGATCGGCACGCCCAGCGTCCGGCTGAGGATGCTGAACAGCTCATCCTGCGGATAGGCCGGGCCGGGGGCGGGGTAGACGACGCTCTCCATCCCCTGGCGGCGGCGCAGGTAGGGGTGGACCATGTCGCCCTGAATGGGGCCGGGGCGGACGATGGCGACTTCGATCACCAGATCGTAAATGACCCGCGGGCGCAGTTTCGGCAGCATGGCCATCTGCGCGCGGCTTTCGACCTGAAAGACGCCCAGACTGTCGCCGCGGCAGAGCATGTCGTAGGTGGGTCGCCCTGTGGCGTCGTCCTCGTGATCCTCCACCGGCACCGTAGCCAGTTCCAGCGGGCGGCCGTAATGCGCCTCGATCAGATCGAAACATTTGGCGATGCAGGTGAGCATGCCGAGGGCAAGGATATCGACCTTGAAGATCTGCAGCGCGTCGATGTCGTCCTTGTCCCATTCGATGAAACTGCGTTCGGGCATGGCGCCGTTGCCGATCGGCACGATCTCGGTCAGGGGGCGTTCGGTCAGGATAAAGCCGCCGACATGTTGGGATAGATGCCGCGGCATGCCGATCATCTGGGAGGCCAGCTTCAGCACCATGCGCAGATAGGGGTCCGACAGGTCCAGCCCCGCCTCGCGGGCGCGGTCGTCGTCCATCTGGCCCTCGAAACTGCCCCAGATCGTGCCCGCGAGTTTCGAGGTCACGTCTTCCGACAGCCCCATCGCCTTGCCGACCTCGCGAATGGCCGAGCGCGGGCGGTAGTGGATCACCGTGGCGCAGAGCCCGGCGCGGTGGCGGCCGTATTTGCCGTACATGTATTGGATGACCTCTTCGCGCCGCTCATGCTCGAAATCCACGTCGATGTCGGGCGGCTCATCGCGTTCCTCGGAAAGGAACCGCTCGAACAGCAGGTTGTGCACCGCCGGGTCGACCGAGGTGATGCTGAGGCAGAAGCAGACGGCGGAGTTGGCCGCCGAGCCGCGCCCTTGGCAGAGGATCGGCGGCTCAGCTTCCTCGCGGGCAAAGCGCACGATGTCGTAGATGGTCAGGAAATAGCGGGCGATCTTTTTGGCGGAGATGAGCGCGAATTCCTTCTCGATCGTCTTGGTCACCCCCTCGGGCACGCCTTGCGGGTAGCGGCGGGCGGCACCCTCCCATGTCAGCCGCGCCAATTCCTCCATCGGGCTGCGGCCTTCGGGGACGATCTCATGTGGGTATTCGTAGGCCAGATCGGTGAGGCGAAAGGTGATCCTGTCCGCCAGCCGGCGCGTCTCGGCGATGGCATGGGGCCAGTCGGCGAAGAGACGCAGCATGGCCTCGGGCGATTTCAGGTGCCGCTCGGCATTGGCGGCCAAGAGATAGCCCGCTTTCGGCACGATCACGCCTTCGCGGATCGCCACCATCACGTCTTGCAAGGGCCGCCGGTGGCGCGCGTGGTAGAGCACATCGTTGGTGGCCAAAATCCTCAGCCCATGGGCGCGGGCCAGTGCATCCAGCCGGTTGATCCGCGCCCGGTCATCGCCGCGATAGAGAAAGCTCGCCCCGATGTAGCGCATCTCCGGCAGCGCTTTCACCAGACGCGGCAGGCCAGCGGCAAAGACATCAAGGTTTTCGGGCGGCATCACGATCAGATGCAGCCCCTCGGCATGCCCCTGCAGCATCTCCAGCGTCAAATGGGTCTCGCCCTTTTGCTGCCATTCGCCGTCCACCGATTGCATCTTGCCCGCCGACAGCAGCGTCGAGAGCCGCGCATAAGCGGCGCGGTCTTGCGGATAGGCCAGCAGTTCGGTCCCACAAAGCAGCACCAGCCGCGCACCGATCAGGGGGCGGATATGGGCCTTTTCCGCCTCCACATGCAGCCGCACCACACCTGCCAGCGTGTTGTGATCCGCGATGCCGAGGCTGTCATAGCCGTGGTGATAGGCCATCTCGATCAGGTCCACGGCGTCGGAGGCGGCGCGCAGGAAGGAAAAGCAACTGGCCAGCCCAAACTCCACGTACTCCGCGCGCGGCGGGGCGGCAAAACCGTCTTCGCCCAGCGTTCGGCGTTTATGTCCTTCTTGCTCGGGCATCAGGCGAAAAGCCCATGCAAAAACCAGCGCGGCTCGGCCCCGCGACCGTCATAGATCACCCCCTCGCGGTAGAGCCAGAAACGCTGGCCGCCCTCGACCTCGACTTTGTAGTAATCGCGTAGCCGGGTGCCGGGGCGGTCGCGCCACCATTCGGGCGCGATGCGTTCGGGGCCGGTGTGGCGCATGGTTTTATAGGTGACGCGCCGCCAGTTGAACTGCGAGGGCGGGCCTTCGGGCACGGCATAGATCACGCGCACCTCTTCGGCGGGGGTCAGCAGACGCAGGGGGCGCTCGCGCAGCAAGGCGGGTGCGGCGGTGGGGGTGCCGTGCAGGGCGTCGACACGTTGCTCCACCCGTTCGGGCTTGTGGGTCTCGCGCCACTGCGGCCAGTTGACCTTGTCCGCGCCCAGCTTCGCGGCGAGCCGGTCGAGCAGCCCGGCCACATCCGCCGAAGGGTCGCGTTTGCCGTCGAGGTGGTCTTGCATCAGCGGCAGCGGTTCGCTGGTCAGCGCCTCCAACGTCAGCAGGTCAAAGCCGAAGCCGCTGTCGATGTTTTCCAGTTTGCCGTCGAACAGCCTGCGCAGATGCGCGGGGTCACGGCTGGCCCGCGCCGTGGCGACCCCAAGCGCGCGCCAATCGCCGTCGATGCGGTAGATGGTCAGGCGCAACCGCCGCGCGCCAAGCTCGGCGCGGGCCAGAAGGGTGCAGAGGTTATCGACCAGCGCGGGCAGATGCGGGGCGGGGTCGATCACCGGCTCAGGCAGGCGGCTGCGGGTTATGAAATGGCGATGATCCGGCGGGGCGTTCAGCGGGTCGGGCGCCTTGCCGAGGGCTTTGTCGAGCAGGATCAGCGGGTTGCGATCGGGCTTGAGGCTGGCGAAGCGGCGCATCAGCGCGGCGCGGGGCAGATCGCTGAGCGCGCCAATGGTCTTGAGGCCAAGCCGGTCCAAGAGCCGTGTGGTCTGGGCATCCAGCCGCAGGGCGGCGACGGGCAGGGGGGCGAGGGCGGTGGCCACGTCCTCAGCCCCGCAGAGCTGCGCGCCGGAGCCGAAGCGTGCCAGTGCCTGCGCGGCACCGGGTGTGGGGGCCATGGCGCAGCGCGCGGTCAGCCCCTGTAGCGCAAAACGGCTGCGGATGTCGCGCAGCATCGCGACCTCTCCGCCGAACAGATGGGTGCAGCCGGTCACGTCCAGCAGCAGGCCATGGTCCTGATCCCGCGCCGTCCAAGGGCACCAGCGCCGCGCCCAATGCACCAGCCGCTGGATCAGCGCCTCATCGCCCTCCAGATCCGCAGGCTCGACATGCAGATCGGGGTGGATGGCCTGCACATCGACCACCCGCGCGCCCGCCTCGATCCCGCGCATCGTGGCGGCAGCGCTCAGCCCATGGACCACCGGCCCATGGGTTCCGTCGCGCGACAGGACGACGGGCACCTCATCCCCCGGAACGCTGCGGTATTGGGCGATCACCCGGCGCCACCGCTCCATCGTCAGCATAGGGAACCAGACGGAGACGATCCGCGGCGCGGGGGCTTTGGCTTTTGTCGGGGTCATGGGCAGCCACCCAACGTCCCGGCGCATGGCCGCGCGCGCGAAACAGTTCCAAATCCCAGCGGGCCGCGCCGGGGGCCTGTGCATCGTATGGATGGGCCTGTGAGGGCAGCGAGGAAATGCGCCAACGCATCCGCGCCGCGCTCAAGCCGCCGGGATCGCCGCTGCGAATGAGATAGAGCGGCACATTTGAGGCCTCGGCCCGAAGCGAGAGCCGTTTGGTGGCGGTGAAATCCAGCACCTCCGGCCCGCCGTGCACCTCGCCGATCACGGCAGAAAGCCCCGCACAGGCGGCCCCTTCCTCCATCGTCCAAAGCACGTCGCGCGGGTGGCTGACGGTGACCAGCAGCACCGGTTGTTCCAGCCCGAAACCGCGCAAGCTGGGCGTATAGGGCGCCCCATTCTCGCGCCGCGACAGAAAGTCCTGCACCCAAAGCACCGGCCCCTTGCCACGCGGCAAGAGCGACAGCACGAAGGCACTGGCCGGGGCCGTGGCGAAGGCCCCCGGAAAGACATCCGTCAGCGGCGCATGTGCGGCCAGAACCCCCGGTTCGGGGAGTGTCGACGGCCTGCGCCGCGGCAGGGTAAGGACCTGCCCATATGTAGAATCGGTTGTCATGCACGACTCCATATGTTCACATTTTGTTCTATTCATAAACGATGAACTGCGGTTCTGTCAAAGATTTGAGCGGTGCCGCGAAGCCCTTGCCGGGGCGCGGAAAAACCGCATCTACTGGGCCTAGGGCGGCGACAGGAGACGAAAATGTGCAATCTTTATTCCCTCACCAAGGGGCAGGACGCGATCCGCGGCTGGTTCGACGGGATCGAGGACCGCGCGGGTAATCTGCCGCCGATGCCCGGCATCTACCCCGATTACCCGGCCCCGGTAGTGCGCCACGGCGATGGCGGTCCGGTGCTGGAGATGATGCGGTGGGGGATGCCCTCTCCGGCCTTCGCGCTCAAGGGCAAGAAGACCGACCGCGGCGTGACCAACATCCGCAACATCGCCTCACCGCATTGGCGGCGCTGGCTGGGGGCCGAGCATCGCTGCGTGGTGCCCTTCACCGCCTTTTCCGAACCGCTGAACCGCCCCGGAGAGCGCTCGCGCCCGATCTGGTTCGCGCTTGGCGAGGACCGTCCGCTGGCCTTTTTTGCGGGCGTTTGGACCGAATGGACGAGCGTGCGCAAACTGAAGGACGGCGAGACCACTGATACCCTCTATGGCTTTCTGACCACCGAAGCCAATGCTGAGGTCGGGGCCGTGCACCCTAAGGCGATGCCGGTGATCCTGACCAACCCCGACGACGTGCAGCGCTGGCTTACGGTTGAAACAGCCGAGCTTCCCAGCCTGCAACGCCCCTTGCCAGACGGCACGCTCCAGGTCATCGACCCCGAGGATTAAGCCGCCTCTGCCATCATCCGCGCCGCCATCGCCAGATCGGAGCGGAACTGCGCCGTGGCCTCTTCGCGCAGCGCCGGATCCGGCACGCGCAAGAGGTAGGAGGGGTGCAGGGTGATCAGCACCGGGATGCCCTCGGGCCCCGTCTCGATCGTGCCACGGCGTTTCAGGATGCCCGTGCCGTTGCCCGTCAGGCTTTGCGCCGCTGTGGCGCCCATGGCGAGGATCAGCTTGGGCTGCACCTGCGCCACCTCGGCGTTCATCCACCAGCGGCACTGGTCGATCTCGGGCGTCTCGGGGCGCTGGTGGATGCGGCGTTTGCCGCGGGCGGTGAACTTGAAATGTTTGACCGCATTGGTGACGAAAGCCGCCTCGCGGCCGAGCCCGGCCTCGGCGGCCACGCGGTCGAACATCTGTCCGGCTGGGCCGACAAAGGGACGGCCCGTGAGATCCTCCTGATCGCCGGGTTGTTCACCGACCACCATCAGATCGGCGCGGTTTGGCCCTTCGCCCGGCACGGCTTGGGTCGCATGGCAATGCAGCGGGCAGCGGGTGCAGGCGCGAATCGCGGTGGGCAGGTCTTCCATCGGGCCGTCCCAAGCAGATGAGAAGGCCGAAAGCTGCGCCTGCACCCGGTCCATGCGCACCGGCGGCAGGGTCGGTGCCGCTTCGGCCATGGCGCGGGCGCGCGCCGGGGCCTCGGCGATCATCTGGGGGATGAAAGCGGCCTCGGGCATGTTCTTCCAGTATTTTTTCGGCATCTCGGATTGCATCGCCTTCACCATCAGGCGGGCGGGGTTAAAGATGTTTTGGAAGTAGGTGATCCAAAGCTGCTCGCCCGCGTCCTCGGGCAGGTCGGGTTTGGCGTGCCCTTCTTGGAACGTGAGTTTGCCGTTCTCGAAAATGGCCGAGACATCGGGCGTCAAGATACGCCAGTCCATGTCGGAAAACCGCCGCACGAAGAAATCCGCCGTCGGCTCCACCGTGTGATGCGTGGGCTCGAACCACGCGGCGAAGCTGCGGCGCGGGGCGTTTGGGTCGCCGATCTCGCGGAAGCGGACGAAGGCCTTCATCTTGTGCTGGCAGCGGCGGACGTTCTTCTCCATCCCGCGCAGCACGGCGAGGTCGGCATCGCCCCGGTCGGACATCAGATGCGGCGCGTCTTTCACGCGCCAGAGAAAGGCATAGAGCCGCGCGAAACGTTCGGGATCGCTGTGCCAGACGGCCGTTTCCGCCATCGAGACGAAGCTGCGCGGGACTGAGACCTGTCCGCCTTTTGGCGACACAGTCTCGCCGCCGAAAAGATCGGGCACGGCGGCATGGTCGCCCCAGAGAATATCCTCGGGCGGGACGCCTGCAGCCAGAAAACCGCGCGCCGCTTCGCGCCATGCTTTCGCCGTGCCGATGGGGGGGAGCGAGACGCGCTGCATCAGAACAGGGTCAACTGTTCGGGCGGCGGCGCGAAGCGCGCGCGCAGGTCGGCGCTGTCGGTGAGTGTGCCGGGCGACCAGCCGCCTGCCGTTACAAAGGCGCGGGCCTTTTTCATCGACGCGCCCATGCGGGTCAGGTCTTCGTAACGCAGGGACCGATGGCGGCGGGCGGCGAGGATGCGGTTTACCGTTTTCACGCCAAACCCCGGCACCCGCAGCAGCATCTCGCGGCTGGCGCGGTTCACGTCGAGCGGGAAATGTTCGCGGTGCACCAGCGCCCAAGCGAGCTTGGGATCGACCTCAAGGTCGAGATTGCCATCGCGGGTGACGGAGGTGATCTCGTCCAGTTGGAAATCATAGAAGCGCAGCAGCCAATCGGCCTGATAAAGCCGATGCTCGCGTTGCAGGGGCGGGCGGATCAGCGGCAGTTTGGCGGAACTGTCGGGGATCGGCGAGAAGGCGGAATAGTAAACGCGCTTCAGCTTGTAGCTGGAGTAAAACCGGGTCGATTGGCCCAGCACTGTGGCGTCGTTCGACCCATCCGCGCCGATGATCATCTGCGTCGACTGGCCTGCGGGCGCGAAGCGGGGCGGGCGCTTGCCAGAGAAGGATTTCTCTTTGCTCGCCTCCTTGGTCATCCGCACATTCGCCATCGCGCGGCGGATCTGCTCGGGCTTCTTCTCGGGCGCGTATTGCTGCACCGCCGTGTCGGTGGGAAGTTCGACATTGATCGACAAGCGGTCCGCCAGACGGCCTGCTTCCTCGATCAACTCAGGGGAAGCATCGGGGATCGTCTTGAGGTGGATATAGCCGCGAAAGTTCTCTTCGTGCCGCAGTTTGCGGGCGATCTGCACCATATCCGACATCGTCGCATCGGGGGAGCGGATCACGCCGGAGGACAAAAAAAGCCCTTCGATATAGTTGCGGCGGTAGAATTCGATGGTGAGCTTGACCACCTCATCCACGCTGAACCGCGCCCGGTCGACGTTTGAGGAAACGCGGTTGATGCAATAGCTGCAATCGTAGATGCAAAAATTCGTCATCAGGATCTTGAGCAGGCTGATGCACCGCCCGTCGGGGGCGTATGCGTGGCAGATGCCGCTGCCTTCGTTTGAGCCCAGCCCCTTGCCATCGCGCGAGTCGCGTTTGGTCGAGCCGGAGGAGGCGCAGGAGGCGTCGTATTTCGCCGCGTCGCTGAGAATCGCCAGTTTTTGATCGAGTGTCTGCTTTGCCATGCGTTCTATATATGTTCTCATGGCTAGGGTGTCATTAAACTATCTTAATGCCGCGACAATCTGCGCAGGGCACCGCCTGTGCGACGGCGCGGGCAGGGGTGAGAGTTTAAATTGACGTAGCGAAATCTTGTCGCTACGAATTACATGCAGATACATATTATGCATATGCATGCGAGAGCACCGGGGCAAAGATCGCGGGCTTTTGATCACAACTGGGAGACGATCATGAAAACAACAACTACGCTCAGCGCGGCGCTCTTTGCCGTCAGCACCCTTGCCACCACCAGCACCGCCAGCGCCGACGAAGTGACGCTGCGCGCCGTGTCGGCCTTTACCCTTGGCACCGCCTTTAGCCGCGAGTTTGAATCCTTTGTCGAATGGATCAACGAGAACGGCAAGGGGGTCGTGCAGATCAATATGGTCGGCGGGCCGGAAGCCGTGCCGCCCTTTGAATTGGGCAATGCGGTGCAATCTGGCGTTGTCGACATCGCCAATAACACCACGGCCTATTACCCCAACCTGCTGCCCACGGGCGACGCGCTGCATCTGGCGGAAAACACCATTCAAGAGCAGCGCGAGAATGGCTGCTATGAACTGGTCGACCGCATCCACCAAGAGCAGATGAACGTCAAATACCTCGGCCACGGCGGCGACGGGATCGGCTATCACCTCTATCTGACCAAACCGGTCGAGGGGCCGGACCTGAGCGGTCTGACCATCCGCACCACGCCGGTTTATCAGGCGATGTTCACGCAACTGGGCGCCAATCTGGTGCGCACCGCGCCGGGCGAAGTCTATAGCGCGCTGGAGCGTGGGGCGATCGACGGCTACGGCTGGCCGAGCCAAGGCGTGCTGGATCTCGGTTGGGACGAGCAGACGAAATACCGGGTCGACCCGAGCTTTTACAACGTCGACGTGAACCTGCTGGTGAACCTCGACACGTGGAACGGGCTGACCGACGAACAGCGCGCCAAACTTGAAGAGGGCGCGGCTTGGATGGAGGAGCTTAACAACGACAATGCCGACCGCAACGCGACGGAATACGCCGCACAGGCGGAAGCCGGAATTGAGACGATCACCTTTAGCGAGGCCGATGCCGAGGCTTGGACCAATGCCGCGCGCGATGCTGGCTGGGCCGCTGTCGCAGAAGTGGATGCCGATCTTGCGCAGCAGATGCGCGCCTGCATGACCAAGTGATCGCCCGATGATCTCAACATTGTTTGACCGGACACTCCGGGGGCTGGCCGTTTTCTCGGCCGGTATCCTCGGGGTGATCGCGGTGTTTATCGCGATCAACGTGGTGCTGCGCAATCTCGGCTTGCCGGTGGTCTATGGCGCGCTGGATGCCATCCAATATGCGTTGATGATTGCCACCTTCCTCGGCGCGCCTTGGGTGCTGTCAATCGGCGGGCATGTGAAGGTTGATCTGATCACCAGCAACCTGTCGCAGCGCACTGCCTATGCTTTGACCCGCCTGACCAGCGCCATCGGCGCGGTGACAGCGGGGGTGCTGGGCTGGTACGGGCTGCAGGCGGTGCTGGCCTCTGCCGCGCGCGGGTCGATGATCCGCACCTCTTTTGTGATCCCGGAGTGGTGGATGCTGGCCTTTGTGCCGCTGTCGCTGGCGCTGTGTACGATCATCTTTATCCGTCGTCTGCTCTATCCGGAAACGGCCGAGCGTAGTTTGAGTGGTCTTTGAGATGGATTGGGGCCTGACACTGACTTTGATGCTGGGCGGATTGGCGGTTTTGCTGTTGATCGGTCTGCCGGTCGCCTTTGCCTTTATCGCCGTGACCACCGTAGGCGCCTATTTCGTATTGGGCGGAGACCGCGGCATTCTGCAACTGGCACGCAACTCGGCGCAATCGGTGGCGAATTTTCAACTCGCGCCGATACCGCTGTTTATCTTGATGGGAGAGATCCTCTTTCAGACCGGGGTCGCGCACCGGGCCATTGACGCGATCGAGCGGGTGGTGACGCGCATTCCGGGCCGCATGTCGGTCGTGACGATCTTTGGCGGCACGATCTTTGCAGCCCTCTCCGGCTCGACCATCGCCAATACCGCGATGCTGGGCGGCACGCTGCTGCCGGGGATGCTGAAACGGGGCTATCATCCCTCGATGGCGATGGGGCCGATCATGGCCTCGGGCGCGATTGCGATGTTGATCCCGCCCTCGGCACTGGCGGTTCTGGTGGGCTCGCTCGCGGGTATTTCCATCGCCGGGCTGCTGATCGCGGGGGTGCTGCCCGCGCTGCTGCTGGCGGTGCTCTTTGTGGTTTATGTGGTGGGGCGCAGTGTGCTGGACCCGAAGGTGGCGCCGCCAGATGTCTATGAGGAAATGACCCTCCGAGAACGCTGGACGCCTTTCGCGATCTATGTGCTGCCGCTGTCGGTGCTTTTCGCTGTGGTCATTGGCTCGCTGCTCGCGGGCATCGCCACACCTACGGAAAGCGCCGCCCTTGGCAGCATCACCGCCGTGATCATCGGGGCGGCCTATCGCGCGCTGAGTTGGGAGAAGATGGGCCGCGCCTTGATGGAGACGCTGAAGCTTTCGGTGATGATCCTGTTCATCATTGCGGCCAGCCAGACCTTTGCGCAGGTGCTGTCTTTCTCGGGGGCGACGAATGGGCTGATAAACGCAATCAACGCGGTCGATCCGACGCCGCTGATGGTGCTTTTGGGGATGATCGCGATCCTGCTCTTTTTGGGGTGCTTCATTGATCAGGTTTCAATGCTGATGGTCACCGTACCGGTCTTCGTGCCGCTGGCGGGGGCGATGGAGATCAATGAGCTGACCCTTGGCGTGGTCTATCTGCTGACCATGGAGATCGGTTTGCTGACACCGCCCTTTGGTCTGCTGCTGTTCGTCATGCGGGGCGTGGCGCCGCCTGAAATCCGGATGCCACAGATCTATGCGTCGGTCATGCCGTTCCTGCTGATCAAGCTCTTCGTTCTGGCATTGATTGTTTGGCTGCCGGGTATCGGCACATGGTTGCCCGGTTTGATGGGCCGCTGAATCTTGGGGCGGCGCGCCTCAGCGCCGCCCCGCAAGCTATTGCCTTAATTCGACATTTGCCGACTGTGCCGCCGCGCGCGGGCTTCGGTTGGCTTGCATTACCCCGCGTGATGCGGTTGTAATCCCGCAAGGAGGCAGTCGGCTTTCCCAAGAACAACACGCGAGGAGCACCGTGATGGCAAACCCCCTTTATGACACTCTGTTTGGCCGTCACGCTGGCAAAACGACGGCCTTTCTGCATCTCGAAGGCGGGGTCGTGCTGACCCACGCGGGTTTCCTTGGGCGCGCTGCGCGGTTTGCCCATGTGCTGACCGATCTTGGCCTAAAGCCGGGTGACCGGCTCGCGGTGCAGATCGACAAATCCGCCGACGCTTTGGCGCTTTATGCCGCCTGCGTGCAGGCCGGGGTCATCTTTTTGCCGCTCAATACCGCCTATACCGCCGATGAGGTGCGCTATTTCGTGACCGACAGCGGGGCGGCAGCCTTTGTCTGCCAGCCTGTGCGCCGCAATGAGATGGCTCCGGTGGCCAAGGCGGCGGGTTGCCAACTTGAGACGTTGGGGGCGGATAACGACGGCAGCTTTGCGGATCGTGCGACCTCGGCCTCCGATAATTTTGAGACTGTGGCACGGGACGCCGATGACCTTGCTGCCTTCCTCTATACCTCGGGCACCACGGGGCGCTCTAAGGGGGCAATGCTGACGCAGGCAAACCTTTTGTCGAACGCGCAGACGCTGGCCGACCTGTGGCGCTTCACCGCAAGTGACGTGCTGCTGCATGCGCTGCCGATCTTTCACACGCACGGGCTGTTCGTGGCGACCAATGTGACGCTGGTGGCGGGGGGCGCGATGATCTTTATGCCCAAGCTCGACATCGACCGGTTGATCGACCGGATGCCCCATGCCACCGTGATGATGGGGGTGCCGACCTTCTACACCCGGCTTTTGGACGACGCGATTTTCACCCGTGAGACGACGGCGAACATGCGGCTGTTCATCTCGGGGTCGGCTCCGCTTTTGGCCGAAACCCATGTCGATTTTGAAGAACGCACCGGCCACCGTATCCTAGAGCGTTACGGCATGACCGAGACCAATATGAACACCTCAAACCCCTATGAAGGCGAGCGCCGCGCGGGCACCGTGGGCCTGCCGCTGCCGGATGTGGAGTTGAAAATCACCGACCCCAAAACCGGCGCGACCCTGCCGGACGGAGAGATCGGCAGCATCGAAGTACGTGGCCCGAATGTCTTCAAGGGCTATTGGCAGATGCCCGAGAAAACCGCCGCCGAACTGCGCGAAGATGGCTTTTTCATCACCGGCGATCTGGGGCGGCGCGATGCGGATGGCTATGTGAGCATCGTTGGGCGCGACAAAGACCTGATCATCTCGGGCGGCTATAATATCTACCCTAAGGAGGTCGAACTGCTGCTCGACGACCAACCGGGCGTGTTGGAGAGCGCGGTGTTCGGCGTGCCGCATCCCGATTTCGGGGAAAGCGTGGTGGCGGTGTTGGTGGCGCGCCGGGGCGCGGAACTGGACCTTGCGCAGATCGCCGGGGATGTGGCAGGATCGCTGGCCAAGTTCAAACGACCCGCCAAGCTGATCGTCCTGCCGGAATTGCCGCGCAACACGATGGGCAAGGTGCAAAAGAACGTGCTGCGCGACACCTACCGGGACTTGTTTCAACCGGGGTAGGGGCGCCCGAGGGCCATTCTAGCGGGCATAGGGGCGGCGGTATCGCCATCCCACGGGGCAGGACTGCGGTGTAACCTGCGACAATCTGGCGTTTAATGCCCGGTTTCGCTTGAGGTGCCGGGAAAATTTCTACAAAACGTGGTGACCTTTCAGTCCGCCAGATCAGGAGTTCGCGTGTCCCTCTTCCTTATCGTTGCCTTGCCCTTCTTGGGCGCATTGTTACCCGGACTGATGAATTCCGCAGGGCGTCAAGCCTGCGCCGGGGTGACCTTTATGGTGACCCTCGTGGCGCTGGTGGGGTTGCTGACCCATCTGCCTGCCGTGCTGGCGGGCGAATTGGTCACCGCGCGGGTTGACTGGATCCCGCAGCTTGGCCTGAACCTGACCTTGATGCTCGACAGTCTTGGGTTTTTCTTTGCCTGTCTGATCCTTGGCATCGGTCTGTTGATCATCGCCTATGCGCGGTCTTACCTGTCACGCGACGATCATATGGGTGAGTTTTTCACCTATCTGCTGCTGTTCCAAGGCGCGATGGTCGGCATCGTTCTGAGCGATAACGTGCTGATCCTACTGATCTTCTGGGAGCTAACCTCGCTCTCGTCCTTCCTGCTGATCGGCTATTGGAAACATCTGCCCGAAGGCCGCCAAGGCGCGCGCATGGCGTTGACCGTAACCGGCATGGGCGGCCTTGCGATGATCGGTGGCATGTTGCTGCTGGGTCAGATCGTCGGCAGCTATGACCTGAGCGTGATCCTCGACAATCGCGAGATGATCCAAGCCTCGCCCCTCTATCTGCCCGCGCTGATCCTGATCCTCTTGGGCTGTTTCACCAAATCGGCGCAGTTCCCGTTCCACTTCTGGCTGCCCCACGCGATGGCAGCACCAACGCCGGTCTCGGCCTATCTGCACTCCGCCACCATGGTGAAGGCGGGGATCTTCCTGATGGCGCGGATGTGGCCGGTGCTGTCTGGCACGCCGGAATGGTTCGTCATCGTCACCACGGCGGGGCTTATCACCATGGTGCTGGGCGCGGTCATCGCGCTGTTCAAACATGACCTAAAGGCGCTGCTGGCCTTTTCGACCGTCAGCCACCTTGGTCTGATCACCATGCTTTTGGGCACCGGCACGGCCTTTGGCGCGATGGCGGCGGTGTTTCACATCCTGAATCACGCGACCTTTAAGGCCGCGCTCTTTATGTCGGCGGGGATCGTGGATCACGCGGTGCATACCCGTGACATCCGCCGTTTGGGCGGGCTGCGGCATCTGATGCCTGTGACCTTTGTCATCGCCACGCTGGCGGCGCTGTCGATGGCGGGGATCCCGCTGCTCAACGGCTTCCTGTCGAAAGAGATGATGCTGGAAGAGACCCTGCACACGAAGCTCTTTGACATGCCGTGGCTGGTGCCGGGGCTTGCGACCTTTGGTGCGCTCTTCTCTGCCGCCTATAGCTTCCGGCTGATCGGCCATACCTTCCTTGGCAAAGAGCGTGACGACTATCCCGACCATCCGCATGACCCCAAGCCCGGTCTGTGGCTGCCGCCTGCGTTGTTGATCATCCCCGTTGTGGTGATCGGCCTCGCACCGTTTCTGGCTGAGCCTTTCGTCAAGCTGGTGACCGCTTCGGTTCTCGGCGGCGCGGCAGAGATGCCTTCGACTCACCTCAAAATCTGGCACGGGCTGGGTCCGGCGCTTTATATGTCGATCATCGCGGTTGTTGGTGGCCTGATCCTGCTGGCGCTTTTCACCCCGCTTCTGCGTGTTTGGGATGCCACGCCCCGGCCCGAGGCCAAGTCGATCTTTGACCGCATCATCGCGGCCTTTGTCGGCCTGTCGCAGGCGATGTCGCTGCGTCTGCACAACGGGGCGTTCTCGCGCTATGCCGCGATCATGGCGGTGACCGTGGTTGTAGTGGGCTATTACGCTTGGGCCACCGGCACCGTCGGGGCCGCGACCCGTGCGTTGCAGCCGACCAACGCAGTGCAGATCGCGGGCTGGCTGATGCTGGTGGCGGCGGCCTGCGGGCTGGTGTTCCTGCACCGCAACCGCCTGTTATCGCTGATCCTGATCGGCATCGTGGGGCTGATCGTCTCGGCCGGTTTCGTCTTTTTCAGCGCGCCTGACTTGGCGATGACCCAGCTGACGGTCGAGGTGGTGACGATCATCTTGTTGCTCTTGGCGCTGAACTTCCTGCCCAACCGCACACCGATCGAAAGCAGCGTGCTGCGTCGGACGCGCGACGTTGTGGTCTCCCTCGCGGCGGGGGCGGCGACGATGGCGCTGTCCTATCACTACCTCCTGCGCGACACCGTCGCACCGAGCATCTCGGAATTCCACCTTGCCAACTCCTACAAGGGCGGCGGCGGCACCAATGTGGTGAACGTGATCCTCGTCGATTTCCGGGGCTTTGACACCTATGGTGAGATCATCGTTCTGGGCATCGCTGCCTTGCTGATCTACGCCCTGACAGAAACGCTGCTGTCTGGCCCAGTACGCGCACGCCTGCTCAACCGCAAACCAGACCAGCCAAGGGCAGGGGACCGGCACCCGATGATGATGGTGGTGATGACCCGCGTCATCATGCCCGTCGTGCTGATGGTTGGTTTCTATATCTTCCTGCGCGGCCATAACGAGCCGGGCGGCGGGTTTATCGCCGGTCTGATCGTCTCCATCGCCGTGGTGATGCAGTATATGGCCAGTGGCTTTGCCTGGGCATCGGCGCGGCTGCGCTATCCCTATCACGGGATCATCGGCACCGGCGTCTTGATCGCGGGGCTGACGGGGATCGGGTCGTGGCTCTTTGCCAAACCTTTCCTGACTTCGGATTTCACCTATGTGCGCATCCCGCCTTTCGACAAGTTCGAACTGGCGACTGCCGCGCTCTTTGATCTTGGCGTGTTCCTTGCCGTTGTCGGTGCGGTGATGCTGTCGCTCGAAAGTTTCTCGCGGCTGGCCCGCCGGGCGCATGTGCCTGAGGCCGATCACCCGATGGACATCGACCCATCGCGCGAAGACACCACCAAGGCGGAGGCATAAACATGGAACTTCTCGTCGCATCCGCCATCGGCATCCTGACGGCCTCTGGCCTCTATCTTGTGCTGCGCTTGCGGAGCTTTCCCGTCATCATGGGCACATCGCTGCTGACCTATGCGGTGAACGTATTTCTGTTCGCCTCAGGCCGTCTGACCGTGGGCGCGCCGCCGATCCTCACGGATGCCGCGCGCTATACCGATCCGCTGCCGCAAGCGCTGGTGCTGACCGCCATCGTGATTTCATTCGGCATGACCGCCGTGGTGGTGATGATCGCGCTTGGCGCCTATCTGGGCAACAATGACGACCATGTCGACGACCCGCTGACCGATATCAAGGCGGAGGACCGCACATGACCCATTGGCTGATCCTGCCCATCGTGCTGCCCGCATTTATTGCGCCTTTCATCATTCTGGCCGCGCGGTATCACATCACCATCCAACGGGTGCTGTCGCTGTTCGGGGCGCTCGCGTTGGTCGCCGTGGGGCTTGGCCTCTCGGTCGAGGCGTCGAGCGGCGATGTCATGCTCTACCGTCTCAGCGATTGGGCAGCACCCTTTGGCATCGTGTTGGTGGGCGACCGTCTGTCGACGCTGATGGTGACGCTGACGGCGGTGCTGGCGCTCTTCGTGCTGCTTTACGTGATCGGCTCGAAATGGGACGAACGCGGACGGCATTTTCACGCGCTGTTCCAGTTCCAGTTGATGGGGATCATGGGGGCGTTCCTGACGGGCGACCTTTTCAACCTCTTCGTCTTTTTCGAAGTGCTGCTGATCGCTTCCTACGGGTTGATGATCCACGCCGGCGGCACGCCGCGGCTGCGGGCCGGGGTGCAATATGTGCTCTATAACCTCTTGGGCTCGACGCTGTTTCTCTTTGCGCTTGGGGCTATCTATGCCGAGACAGGAACGCTCAACATGGCCGATCTGGCGCAGCGCGTTGCCCTGATCGATACCGGCGCGACCGTGGGTATCCGCATCGCAGCGGTGCTGCTCTTGATGGTCTTCGCGGTCAAAGCTGCCGTGGTGCCGCTGCACTTCTGGCTCCCGTCGAGCTATGCCGAAGCGCCCGGCCCGGTGGCGGCGCTTTTCGCGATCATGACCAAAGTCGGCGCATATGCGATCATCCGCGTCTATACGCTGATTTTCCCGCCAGACCTTGCCGCCACGGCGGACCTGCACACCACATGGCTGCTGCCTGCCGCGCTGCTGTCGCTGGCGCTTGGCATGATCGGCGTGCTGGCGGCCAAGCAGTTGGACCGTATGGTGGCGTTTTCCGTCATCGGGTCGATGGGAATGGTGATGATCTCGATCGCGCTGTTCACGCTCGAAGGGATCGCCGCGGCGCTTTACTATATCGTGCATTCGACACTGGCGGCGGGCGCGCTGTTCCTGATTGCCGATCTGGCGCGGGCGGGGCGCGGTAACCTTGATCTGACGGCGCAACCGCAGGTGGCGGGGGCCAAGCTGACCTCGGCCCTGTTCTTTGTCGCGGCCATCGCCATGGTCGGCGTGCCGCCGCTCTCGGGCTTTCTGGGCAAATTGCTGATCATGGATGCTGCTGCCGAGAATGATTACTGGGTCTGGATCTGGGCCGTGATCTTAGGCGCGAGCCTTCTGAGCCTCGTGGGCTTTGGCCGCGCGGGCAGCATGGTTTTTTGGAAGTCCCGCAGTGTCGCGCCACCAGACGGGGCCACCCCAGCCGAGGCACCATCGGCGCTGAGCTATGTGGCCGTGGGTGGCCTGCTGGCCCTTTTGGTCGCACATACCCTGTTGGCGGGCCCCGCCACACAATATGCCACGGCGATCTCGAACCAATTGTTCGGGCCGGAGCGTTACCTGAGCACCGTGCTGGAGACCCCCGGCAAGCTGTCGGACGGCAAAGAGGAGGCACATTGACATGATGCGACCGATCCGTTGGCTTTTGCCGCACCCGTTTCTGACCCTGCTGCTCACCGTTGTGTGGATTCTGCTGCAAAACAAGTTCAGCGCAGGCATGCTTGTTTTTGGCCTGATCCTTGGCATCGTGATCCCGGTGCTGACCGCGCGTTGGTGGACCGACCGCCCCCAAGGCATCCGTCCGCTGCGCATGATCGCCTATGTGATCTTGGTCCTGTGGGATATCATCATCGCCAATATCCAAGTGGCATGGATCATCCTGACCAAATCCAACGCCAGCATGTCGCCCGCCTGGGTTGTTGTGCCACTGGACCTGAAAGAACCCGAAGCGATCACGATCCTTGCGGGCACCATCACCCTGACCCCCGGCACCGTTTCGGCGGACCTGTCGGACAACGGGCGTTATCTGCTGGTGCATGCGCTGGACGCCACCGACCCCGACGCCGTGCGCGATGAGATCAAAGACCGCTACGAACGCCGCTTGAAGGAGATTTTCGTATGACCCAAGCGACCGACCTTTTGACCCTTGCGCTTTATGGTGCCCTGACCTTGGTCGCCATCGCGCAGTTCATGGCGATGATCCGGCTGTGGATCGGCCCCGGCACCGGGGACCGCATTCTGGCGCTGGACACGATGTTCATCAACGCCATCGGCATCATCGTGCTGCTGGGCATCCTGCAGGGCACGCAGATCTATTTCGAGGCGGCGCTGATCATCGCCATGCTGGGTTTCGTCTCGACCGTGGCCTATGCCCGGTTCGTCTTGCGCGGAGATATCATCGAATGAGCCCCGACATCATCGCCACCTATTTTATCATCGTGCTGCTGGTGATCGGCAGTTTCTTCGTGCTTGTCGCCGGGATTGGCTTGCTCAAGCTGAACGACCCGATGACCCGCCTGCACGCGCCGACCAAAGCCGCGACGCTGGGGATCGGGGCCTATCTGTTGGCGTCTATGGTGAGTTCGTTTCTGTCTGGAACGGGGTCGCTTCATGAACTGCTGATCATGGCCTTCATCTTTGTCACGGCTCCGGTTTCGGCAAATTTCATGGCCAAAGCGAATATCCACCGGCGCGATTGCCTGCCGCATCCGCCGGAACTGCCGGATGGCGATACGTGGGCCACGCTCAACGTGCCGGAAGAAGACCGCGAGATCGAAGAGACTTCGCCCAACGCCTGAACCACGGCAGCAAGGGTCGGATTCATTTCAAACTGTTACGATGGTGGAAACCTTTTCCTGCCAGCATAGGTTAATGGGCGGCGCCGCCCAACCGAAGCTGACCGAAAGGAGCCCGCCATATGCGTTTGACCGCGATCCTCTTGATGTTGTTTCTGCCCCTCGCTGCAGCGGCCCAAGACCGTGTGGCGATGGTGATTGGTATCTCTGCCTATGAGGATGCCGCCCCGCTTGACGGGCCGCGCGCCGATGCCGCGCTGCTGACCCAAACGTTAGAGGGGCAGGGGTTCGATGTTACCACGCTGATCGACACGGATAGCGCCACGTTCAAACGGGAACTCTCTGATTTTGCCTTTCAGGCCGAAACGTCGGATATCGCCTTGATCTACTACGCGGGTCGCCGCGTCGCCTCGGGCGGGCAGAGCTATCTGATCCCGGTCGATGCGCCCTTGGCCCCGGCCTCGGCGCTGCGGCAACAGGGGGTGGCGCTGCCTGCGCTGCTGCGTGCGGCGGGCAAGGCGCGACAGATACGGCTTGTTTTGCTTGATAACTGCCATGCCGCCCCGCGCCAGTCGACCGCGCCGCTGCCGCCGCCCGAGCCGCGTCTTGGCACGCTGGTCGTCACCTCCGGTGAGGTGGGCGCCTGTGACATGGGCGGTGAAAACGCGGGCCTTTTCGCGGCCACATTGGCCGAGGTTTTGACCGAGCCGGATGTCGAAGTCGGCGCCATGCTGGACGGATTTCGCGCCACGCTGCGCAGCCGTAGCGGCGGCAGCCTCTCCGCCCGGCGCTTTGGGCGGCTGACCCCGACGCCAGCTTTCATCGCAGAGACGGACAGCGCGGATGCGGCCCCGCAGACATGGGGGGATTTGGACCCCGCGCAGAGCCAGCGCTTGGCCGAATTGGCGCGGCAAGGGGACACCCGATCCCAACTTGGTCTTGCCGCCCTGCAAAGCGCCCCTGACGATCCGCGCTATGACCCGCAAACCGCTGCGGCCCAACTGATGCGGGCAGTAGAAACCGGCTCTGCCGAGGCGCGGTATCAGCTTGCACAGCTTTATGAAGAAGGACGCGGCGTCGCTCAGGATGAGGCCCGCGCCATGGCCCTTTATCGCGACGCCGCCGAGCGGGGCCATGCCGGGGCGCTGAACGATCTGGGGTTCATCCATCTACAGGGGGAATTGGGGCAGGAAACCGATTCCGATCTGGCGTTGGACTATTTCCGCCGCGCAGCCGATAGGCGACACCCAGCGGCGATGTTCAACTTTGCCGCGATGATCGACGATGGCAAAGTGCCCGGTCGCGGGGCGGCGGATGCGGCACTCTATCTCTATCGCGCGCTGCGGGCGGGGGACGGCACGCTGCTGGGGCTGATGCAGGATGAGCCCAAACTTTTCAACAGCGAGACCCGCAAAGCCCTGCAACGCAAACTTTCGGATTTCGGATTTTACGACGGCGCGATCGACGGGCTTTACGGCGAGGGAACCCAAGCCGCGATCCGTGCGGCATTTGGGATGAAAGCGGCAGAGGGGCAGGGCGAAGCCCTTGAAACCGTTGAGCAAACACAAGGGGCCGCCGCACCCGAAGCGCCCCCGTCAACGTCCACCACGCCCGTGGCTGCGCCTGCTCAGACGCCCGCCGCCCCCGCCGAAGAGACCCCGAAGATTGACGCCGAACCCGAGCCGGGTGCTGACCAAAATGTCACCCCGGTTCTGCGCCCGAAACAGGCCGCGCGGGAGTGAGTTTTGAAACAAGTAGTATTGCTTTTTGCCCTCCAGTAAGTTGGCGAAATTAATCCGGTTGCAATATCGCGGCCGATGGCTTTTGATTGGCGCATCAGTCAATAAAAACTTCTCTGGGGAGAACACCAATGAAAAAACTGCTTATGACATCCGCTCTGGCGACGGTCGCCGCGACCTCGCTGGCTGCTGCTGAATGCAACGAAGTCACCTTCTCTGACGTGGGTTGGACCGATATCACAGCGACAACCGCCGCCGCCTCTGTCGTGCTGGACGCGCTTGGCTATGATACCGAGACCAAGATCCTTGCCGTGCCGGTGACCTACACCTCCATGGCCTCGGGCGACATCGACGTGTTTCTGGGCAACTGGATGCCCACCATGGAAGGCGACATCGCGAAATACCGCGAAGAAGGCAGCGTCGACACCGTGCGCGCGAACCTCGAAGGCGCGAAGTACACGCTGGCTGTGAACAAAGCCGCCGCCGACATGGGCATCAAGACCTTCGCCGACATCGCCGCCAATAAAGACGCGCTGGAAGGTGAAATCTATGGCATCGAGCCCGGCAATGACGGCAACCGTCTGATCCAGTCGATGATCGACGAGAATGCATTTGATCTGGGCGAGTTTGAGGTCGTTGAATCCTCCGAGCAGGGGATGCTGGCCCAAGTCCAGCGCGCCACCCGCAAAGAAGAGCCCGTCGTCTTCCTCGGTTGGGAACCGCACCCGATGAACGCCAACTTCGATCTGACCTATCTGGAAGGCGGCGATGACTACTTCGGCCCCGATCTGGGTGGTGCAACGGTCTATACCAACACCCGCGCCGGTTTTGTTGAGGAATGTCCGAACCTTGGTAAATTCCTGAACAACCTCGAGTTCACGCTTGAAATGGAGAATGAGATCATGGGCGCGATCCTTGATGACGGCGAAAAGCCGGAAGAGGCAGCCGCCGCTTGGATCAAAGCGAACTCCGACGTGCTCAGCACTTGGCTGGACGGTGTGACCACTGTCGACGGTGGCGACGCGATGGAAGCTGTCGCTTCGCTGAAGTGATCATCGCGATATGATGGAAAAGACCCGCCCCAGATCGATGGGGCGGGTCATTCTCATGCGCAATTCTCCAAGCCTGAAGGACTGACATGGACTGGCTGACAGAAAACAAGATCCCCGTGGCCGATGTGGCCGAAGACGCGCTGGATTGGTTGCAAACGAACGGAGCGTGGTTCTTTGACGGGCTGTCGGACCTGATGGAACGGCTGATCGACGCGATCCTCTGGGTGCTGCAAACCCCGCATCCGCTGATCCTCATCGCCGTCTTCGCCGCGATCACATGGGGCATTCAGCGCAATTGGAAAACCGTGGCCTTTGTTGTGCTGGGCTTCCTGTTTATTCTTAACCAAGACTACTGGGAAGAGACGATGGAGAGCCTGACGCTGGTGCTCTCGGCCTGTGTGGTCTGTATGGGCGTGGGCGTGCCGATTGGCATCGCCGTCGCGCATCGTCCCCGGCTCTATGCATGGGTGGCCCCGGTCTTGGACCTGATGCAGACGCTGCCGACTTTCGTCTATCTGATCCCCGCGATTGTGTTCTTCGGTATCGGCATGGTGCCGGGTCTGATTGCCACGGTGATCTTCGTGTTGCCCGCGCCGATCCGGTTGACGCAACTGGGCATCTCCTCAACCCCTAAGGCGCTATTGGAAGCGGCTCAGGCCTTTGGCGCTAAGCCACGTCAGACGCTGTGGAAGATCGAACTGCCCTATGCTTTGCCGCAGATCATGACGGGGCTGAACCAGACGATCATGCTGTCGCTGTCGATGGTGGTGATTGCAGCACTGGTGGGCGCAGATGGCTTGGGTGTGCCGGTGGTGCGTGCCTTGAACCAAGTGAACACAGGCTTGGGATTTGAATCCGGGTTGGTGATCGTCGTCGTGGCGATCATGCTCGACCGTATCCTGCGGGTGGGACGGAAATGAGTAAAGCAGTAGAATTCGACAACGTATCCATCGTCTTTGGCGACAAGCCGGAGAAGGCGCTGCCGCTGATGGACGAAGGCCAAAGCCGTGCCGAGATTGAAGCGGCGACCGGGCAGGTGCTGGGCGTGCATGATTGCTCGCTCACCGTTGAGAATGGCGAGATCCTTGTGCTGATGGGGCTTTCGGGCTCGGGCAAATCGACGCTTTTGCGCGCGGTGAATGGGCTTAACCCGATGGTGCGCGGCACGGTGCATGTGCATGACGTAAACTGGTCTTGTGACATCCACGCCAGCAATGCCGCAGAGCTGCGACGCGTGCGCCGTGAATGTGTGTCGATGGTGTTTCAGCAGTTCGGCCTGCTGCCATGGCGCACGGTGCGCGACAATGTGGCGCTTGGGTTGGAACTGTCGAATGTCCCCAAGGCCGAGCGGCTGGAACGGGCAGAGCGGCAGTTGAAACTAGTGAGCCTCAGCGATTGGGCCGACCGCAAGGTGGGCGAGCTTTCGGGCGGGATGCAGCAGCGTGTGGGGCTTGCCCGCGCCTTTGCCACCGAAGCGCCGATTTTGCTGATGGATGAGCCATTCTCTGCGCTCGACCCGCTGATACGCACGCGGCTGCAGGACGAACTGCTGGACCTGCAGCGCGAATTGAACCGCACGATCATCTTCGTGAGCCATGACCTTGACGAAGCCTTCAAGCTGGGCGGGCGCATCGCCATCATGGAAGGCGGGCGGATTGTGCAGATCGGCACGCCGCGCGAGATTTTCTCGAACCCTGCATCGGACTATGTGGCGGAGTTTGTGGCCAATATGAACCCGCTGGAGGTTCTGACCGCGCGCGACGTGATGGGCGTGGATGACGGCGCTCCGACGCAGGGCGAAACCACGGCAGAGACCCCGGTGCGTGCGCTGATGGAGCGGCTGCGCGGGGCGGATGCGGCGATTGCGGTGATGGAAGAGGGCACGCAGATCGGGACGGTCACGGCGCATAGCATCGTGGACCGGCTCAAGGCCTAGGCCGGGATCTGACAAAACGCAAAAGGCGCCGCCCGGCTTGGCTGGGCGGCGCCTTTTGCTATTGAAAGCGGTGGTTATGTGGCCGCTGCGGTGCCCAAGGTCTTTAGGATCGGACAGTCGGGTCGATCATCCCCGGCGCAGTCGCGGACCAGCGTGCTCAGCGTGTCGCGCATTTCTTGCAGGCCGCTGATCTTGGCCTCGATCTGCGCCAGATGCTCTTTGGCGATGGCCCGCACGTCGGCACTGGCACGTTTTTTGTCCTCCCAAAGAGCCAGCAGGTTGCGGCAATCCTCAATGCTGAAACCCAAGGTTCTGGCGCGGCACAGAAAGGCGAGCTTGTGCATCTCGCTTTCGCGAAAGGCGCGGTAGCCGTTGGCGTCCCGCAGCGGTTTGACCAATCCGATATCTTCGTAATAGCGGATGGTTTTCGGCGGCAGGCCCGTGTGTTGTGAGACTTCTCCAATGTTCATGATGCGCTCCTATTCTGCGGCCACGGGGGCGGTGGCCCGGGGGCCGTGTGAGGGGGTGGCGTTTTCGGCCAAGGGGGCGGCAATCCAGCGCAGGCGCAGCGCGTTGCTGAGGACGAATACGCTCGACAATGCCATCGCCCCGGCGGCCAGAGCAGGCGACAGAAGCCAGCCGGTCAGCGGATAGAACGCACCCGCGGCGACCGGGATCAGCAGCACGTTGTAGCCAAAGGCCCAAAAGAGGTTCTGCCGGATATTCGCCATGCTTCGCTGGCTCACGTCGATGGCGTTGACCACGCCGCGCAGGTCGCCGGACATCAGCACCACGTCTGCGGCTTCGATCGCCACATCGGTGCCGGTGCCGATGGCGAGCCCCACATCGGCCTGCGCAAGAGCAGGGGCGTCATTGATGCCGTCGCCCACGAAAGCGACGCGGTTGTCGCCTTCCCTGAGCTTGTCGATGGCGGCCACTTTGCCGTCTGGCAGCACTTCGGCGATGACCCAATCGATGCCCAGTTGCGCCGCGATGGCGTCTGCCGTAACCCGGTTGTCGCCGGTGATCATCGCCACGTCGAGATTGAGGTCATGCAGCCGCGCGATGGCCTCGGGCGTGCCGGGTTTGATCGGGTCGGCCACGGCGATCACCGCCGCCAGCTGACCGTCTAGCGCGGCGTAGAGCGGGGTTTTCCCGGCCTTTGCCAATTCCGCCGCGATCTGCCCGGTGTCGCCCAAATCGATCCCGTCGCGGGTCATAAGGCGGTCCGCACCCAATGTGACCCGGCGGCCCATGACCGTCGCGCTGACGCCAAAACCGGTGTGGGATTGGAAATCGCTGACCTCGCCCGGTATTGGTCCCGCAGCTTCTGCACGCCGCAGGATGGCTTGGGCGATGGGATGTTCCGAGCGCGCCTCGACCGCGCCGATCAGGGGCAGCAACTCATCCTCGGGCAGGTCGTTCATCATCACCAGATCGGTCAGTTCGGGCGTGCCCTTGGTCAGCGTGCCGGTCTTGTCCAGCGCCACGGTCTTGACGCCTTGCAGGCTTTGCAGTGCATCGCCCTGCCGGAACAGCACGCCCAGTTGCGCCGCGCGCCCGGTGCCGACCATGATCGAGGTCGGTGTGGCCAGACCCATGGCGCAGGGGCAGGCGATGATCAGTACCGCTACCGCCGCCACCAAAGCGTGGCTAAGCGATGGGCCGAAGGCGAGCCAGACCCCAAAGGTCACCAGCGCCACGGCGATCACCACCGGGACGAACCACAGGGTGATGCGGTTGACCAAGTCCTGAATGGGCAGCTTTGCGCCTTGGGCCTCTTCGACCATGCGGATGATCTGCGCCAATACAGTGTCACCGCCCACTTTGGTGGCGCGGTAGGTCAGGCTGCCGGTGCCGTTGACCGTGCCGCCGACAACCTCCGTTCCTTTGGCCTTTTCCACCGGCACAGGCTCGCCGGTGATCATGCTTTCGTCGACATAGGATTGCCCGTCGACGACGACGCCATCGGTGGCGATCTTCTCGCCCGGGCGGAGGTAGATGATATCGCCCGCGACGATCTTGTCCAACGGCAACTCAACGAGCGTGCCATCCCGCTCCACCCTTGCGCTGCTGGCGCGCAGGCCCATAAGCTTGGCAATCGCGGCCCCGGTTTGCCCCTTGGCGCGTGCCTCAAGGTAGCGGCCCAGCAAGATCAGCGTCACGATCACGGCGGCTGCTTCGAAATAGACCACGCGGCTGCCCTCGGGCAGGGCCCCCGGCGCAAAGAGCGCGGTGACCGAAAAGAGCCATGCCGCCCCCGATCCAAGCGCCACGAGAGAGTTCATATCCGGCGCGCCTTTCGCCAAAGCGCCAAGCCCCTTGCTATAGAAATGCCGCCCCGGCCACGCCAGCACGAGGGTGGTGAGGATGAACTGAATGAACCAGCTTGTCTCCCTCCCGATGGTGGCCGCGATCCAATGGTGGAATGCAGGGATCAGGTGGCCGCCCATCTCCAGCACGAAGACTGGAAGGGTGAGCGCCGCCGCCAACAGGGTCATCCGTTTGAGATGGGAGACTTCCGCTTCTTTGCGCGCTGTCGCATCAGGGCTGCCTGCCGCGGAGGCATCGACACTCGCCGGATAGCCAGCCTGCGCCGCCGCATCGCGCAGGGCAGGCAACAGATCGGCATCCTCCAAGCTCTCGACCGTCGCCTCTTCGCTGGCAAGGTTCACCGAGGCCGAGATCACCCCCGGCACCGCAAGCAGCGCCCGTTCCACACGGCCCACGCAGGAGGCGCAGCTCATGTTGGACAGTCGCAATCTGTGGGTGGTCTTGCGCGCCGGATAGCCCGCCTGCGTCAAGGCAACGTCGAGTTTTGCCGCGTCAAAACCCGGTTCTGTCGTCACCCGCACGTTCTCCGCGGCAAGGTTCACCCGCGCATCGTGCAGACCCTCCAGCGCGTTCAGCGCTTTTTCCACACGTCCCACGCAGGACGCGCAACTCATGTTTTGCACGCCAAAAGTGAGTGTATCTGCTTTGCGCATTTCATGTCCTTTATCCGTCATATGCCGATTATGGGGATTCCAGTTGCTGGAGGGTCAAGGGGGCATTTAGAAAAAATGAGTAGGGGGCCGAGGGGGAGGCGAATCACGGTTAACAGCAGGCCGAAGCGCGGCACGGGCTGGGCCATTTTCGGGAGCGGCAAAGGCGTAGCGGTATATGCGAAGGTCGTATCGGCGCCTAGTCTTCTGCCACCTGTCTGACCGGAAGCATATCTTAATACCTTTCTGCGTAAGTCCTCCCAACCCGCTTCGTCGCTAAGCTGTTTTAAAGGTTCATTGCTAGGCTGCTTTAAAAGATTGTGAGCAAAGATATGCATTTTTATTTTCATTTTCTCGGCTTGTTCGTGGCGCAGGGTTTGCGCTCTCTCTCCGCTTGGGGCGGGCGGGAGACAGGGCTGCGGGTGATCTCGAAGGCGCTCTTTTCCCTGCTTCCGTTCGCCTTGCTGACCAAGGTCGCCGTGGCCCAGCAGTTGATCCTAAATCCTGTCGCCGCCCCCACTGTGGTCGGGGCGGGCATTGGTGAGCGGGCCTTGTGGCGCAACGCGGGCACGGTTGGCGGGGTGACGGTCGATATTGTTGGTGAGATGATCTTTACGGGTCGGGATCATGTTTTCGCCACTGGCAATGGACAGATCCAGATCACCTCGACCGGGCAAGAACCGCATTTCATGGATTTCTTCATCTATGAGGCAGGCACCCATAACATCTCGACCAACACGGGCGGCGTGCCGGTGGTGGCGGATGTCTTTTTTCAGATCAATGACATTGATGGGCCGCTGAATGAGCAGGTCTATGTAAATATTTGCGACGGGACGGTCGAATATGTTCGGATTGACCGCAGTGCGACCACCTATCGCGGCTATATCGAAGGGCCGGATGCGAACCTCGGGACAGAGGTGTTCTATCTCGCCGGGGACCGCAATTATAGCAACCAGCCGGTATCGGGTTTGGAAATCTTCTACCCGCAGACCTCGACCTTTCGCTTTGGCCGGACCGCCAACAACGGCTTCCTCGTCCGGCTTGCTAATCCAACCTATGACGCAGCGCAGACCTATGACCTGAAATGTGGTGACTTCAAAGCACCGGTTCTGCAGGACGACGTGAAAGAGCAGGTGCTGAGCGAGCCTGTGGTGGTGAACATCCTGTTCAATGACAGCGTCGCGACCGAAAATAACAATGCGCCCGCCAATAATTCCGGGCAGCCCAGCGAATATTCCAAACAGGCCATCGATCTGATCCCGCCCGCCGGGGCGCAGAATATCGTGACCGATTCCGAAGGCCATCGGGTGGGTTTCGATGTCTTGGGAGAGGGCACGTGGAGCTATGATGATCTGACCGGAGAGTTGACCTTTACCCCCTTCGTGGCCTTTTTTGCCGCGCCAACGCCGATCGGCTACCGCTATCAATCGCCCATCATCCTGCCCAATGAGCCGCGGGCCTATTCGGCCCCGGCGCAGGTCTCGATCGATGTGGGCTCTGTCGGTCTGCTGAAACTTGCGCAATTGGTCGATGCCAACCTGAACGGCTATGCCGACCCGGGAGAGACGATCGCCTATGTCTTTACCGCTGAGAACTTTGGCAATGTCGATCTGACCAATGTGCAGCTTGCCGAAACGCAGTTCAGCGGCAAAGGCGTGCCGCCCGTGATCACCTTTCAAACCGCGACATCGCTGTCGCCCGAAGGCACGCTCTTGGTTGGCGAAAAGGCCGTCTATACGGCGACTTACACATTGGTGCCCGAAGATTTGGACACCACGATCAGCAACCAAGCGGAGGTCACCGCCGAGACGCCGGGCGGGACGGTTGTCTCGGACCTGTCGGATTCCGAAAATCCCGGCGACGGGGATGGTGTCGCGTCCAACGGGCCAGGCGAGGGGCGCGATGACCCCACGACGATCTACGCAGGCTCCGGCCCCGACCGGGGCGATGCGCCGGTCACCTATGGCGATCCGCAGCACGCGGATACCGCGCAATACTGGATCGGCGCGCTCAACGGTGATGGCGACGGGTCGGCACAGCATTCCGTCGATGGCACGGGCGATGACCTCGACGGCAAGGATGACGAGGACGAAGAGAGCTTTCCCCAGCTCTACGGCGATCTGACCCGCACCGTAACCGTGGTGGTGAACGAGCCCACGCCCGGCACCGGATATTTGCAGGCCTTTGTCGATTTCGGCGGCGATGGCCTCTTTCTTGGCGATCAGGTCGCGACCGATATCCAAGACGGCGGGGCGCAGGATCTCGATGGGCTGGTGAATGGTGAAATTTCATTCCCCGTCAGCGTGCCGGTCACGGCGGTGCTGACCCCGACTTTCGTCCGACTGCGCTGGTCCTCAACGCCTGGGCTGGACGCGATCACCCCCGCCCCCGATGGGGAAGTCGAAGACTATGGCATTACCATCAGAACACCGCCCGACGCCGACCGCGGCGATGCCCCTGCCAGCTATGGCGATCCGCAGCATATCATCGAAGGCCCCGGCGCGCCGGAGGTCTATCTGGGCAGCACAGCGCCCGATATCGATCTTTTGGCGCAGAACTCCATCGGGGCCACGGGCGACGATACCGATGGGTCGGATGACGAAGACGGGGTGACCTTGCCACAGTTCTATCGCGGCGGGTTGGCCGAGATCACAGTGACGGTCATCGATCTGGCCGGAGCGCCGGGGTCTTCTTATCTTCAAGCCTTCATCGATTTTGATGGCGACGGCACCTTTAACCAAGCCGGAGAGCAGGTCGCGCTGAACCTGCAAGACGGCGGTCTGCTGGATAAGGATGGTCTGACCAATGGGACAATCCTTTTCGAGGTGGCGGTGCCCGCAGGGGCGACCACATTGCCCACCTACGCCCGTTTTCGCTGGTCGACGGACAGCACCGGCCTTGCCACTGCTTTCGAAGGGGAGGTGGAAGACTACACGCTGACCATCTCCAGCGATCCGCCACCGCTGGTCTGCGATGCCTCGCTCTATGCCATCGTCGACAGACCTTCTACACTGGTGCGTATGACCTTCCGCGATAGCGGCGGCAGCTACGCCACGACGGTTGAGGCTTCTGGCAGCACCGGGCAGAACCGCGATGGCGCTTGGGGCTACAACGCGCTGGATGGCTATATCTATGGCGTGGATCAGAACACCCGCAGGCTCTACCGGATTGATGGGGCTGGCGACATCACGGATTTCGGCAACATCCCCGGCGCGGACGATGCGCTGAACGCCGGGGATATTCTACCCAATGGGCGGCTGATCTACGAAGTTGACCCAAATACATGGCAGATCGTTGATCTGACCAACCCTGCCGCACCGATTGTATTGGGTGACATCGCACTCACCATCGGAGTCAATCCGGAAGACCTCGCCTTTAATCCCGTCGACGGCATCATGTATGGGATCGACAGGAACTCGGGCTTTTTGTTCCGCGCGGCGGTCAACAACGGCACACCGGGGAGCGTGACACCGCAGGCGATTGGCCCTGCCGTCTATGCGGGCGAGTTCGATGCGCTGTGGTTTGACCGTGATGGCAGGCTCTATGGCTATTCCAACACCACCAACAATCTTTTCGTGATTTCGACGGCGACGGGTGTGCCGCAACTGGTTTCCGGCATTCCCTTTGACGAAGGCGGGCGCAGCGATGGCGTCTCCTGTCGGGGGCCAGCACCGATCCCGCTGGGGGGCATTTCGGGCAACATCTATGAGGACGCGGATGCATCGGACGTGAAGGACAATGGGGAGACCAATTTCGGGGCGGGCGTGGGCATCTCGGTCTTTGCCGACAATGGTACCCCGGCCAATACCGCCGATGATATCTTTCTTGTCACGACGGATACATTGGCCGATGGCACCTATGCGGTGGGGGACCTGATGGTGAACACGACCTACCGCGTCGCGCTGGATGAGGCGGACCCTGATCTGCCCTCGGGGCTGACCATCGGCACCTCCAACCCGCTGATTGGCGTCCCGGTATCCGGCAATAGCGTGACGAGTGACCAAGACTTCGGGTTCGATCCGGCGGGCAGTGACCTTGAACTCAGCAAAATCGCCGCCGCGACCGGGACGACGACGCCGATTACAAATGTCTCGGAAGGGGACACAATCGATTGGATCATCACGATCACCAATGTCAGCGGCGGCTCGCCCTCGGGCGTCAAGGTGATCGATCAAATACCAAGCGGTTTTGCCTATGTCTCGGACGATGCGCCCGCGACCGGGGATACCTATGACCCCGACACCGGATTGTGGTTCGTGGATGAACTGCTCAGCGGAGAGAGCGAGACCCTGACGATCACCACCACGGTGCTTGGCAGCGGTGATTTCACCAATCAGGCCGAGATCATCTATAGCTCGCTGCCCGATCCCGACAGCGATCCCAATACAGGGCCGTTGACCGATGACCTGTTCGACCAGCTGCCCGATGATGACGAAGCGTCCTATTCCGTGAACCTTGTGACAGGTGAGCGGATCCTGACGGGCCGTGTCTTCATCGACAATGGGGCGGGCGGCGGCACCGCGCATGACGCGCTGCGCAATGGCAGCGAAGAAGGGGCGTCTTCGGCGGTGTTGGAGATCCTCGACAGTGGCGGCGCGGTGCTGGCCACCCCCGGGCTGGCGACGGATGGCACGTGGAGCTATGGGCTCTCCGGCGCCTATAGCGGTCCGATCACGATCCGTGCGATCCCGGCCAATAACTACCGCGCGATCTCCGAAGCCGCGGCAGGCCTGCCCGACCTGGTGAACGCCAACCCCCATGACGGTGAATTTACCTTCACCCCTGAGGCTTTCGGCAATCGCATGGGACTGGATATCGGCCTGTTGCAACTGCCCAGCCTGACCAACGACCAAACCACGACGGTCGCTCAGGGGCAGGTCGCGACCCTGCCGCATATTTATACCGCAACCTCCGAAGGGCAGGTGACCTTCTCCTACGCCGGTGCCACCTCGACCCCAACCGGCGCGTTCAGCGCGGCACTTTTCCAAGACATCGGCTGTGACGACAGTGTCGATGGGCCGATCACCGGTCCCATAGCGGTCACGACGGGGCAAACCGTCTGTATCGTCTCGCGGGTTTCTGCCGGGTCTGGCGCTGGGCAGGGCAGTACCTATGTCTATCAGGTGCTGGCGGCCACGGCCTTTGCACGCACCACGGTGACCAGTTCGGCCAGCAACACCGACGAAGTCTCGGTCGGGGGGCAATCGACCCAGATCGAGCTGCGCAAAACGGTGGAGAATGAGACTCAAGGCACCGGTGAAGGGACCATCAACCTTGGCGGTGTGAATGATATCCTGCTTTACCGAATATACCTGCGCAACAATGCCACCACGCAAGCATCGAACGTCAAGATTTACGACATGACCCCACCCTATACGGAACTTTCGGAACCCATCGTTGATCCGCAACAGGTCTCACCCAACCTCAGTTGTGATTTGGTGCGGCCAGCAAGCAATCTGGCTGGCTATGCCGGGGCAATCGAGTGGAACTGCACGGGGCAGATGTTGCCGGGTGAGACCGGGGCGGTGCAGTTCAGGGTTGGCATTCAATAGGCCGCAGGCCCAGCGGTAAGGCTCATGCCGGGGCACCACGATGCCCCGGCGTTTCGGCTTTTCCTCGCCCGGCCTTTTCTGCTCGGCCTTTTTCGCACGGCTTTTCCCTCCGGGGCCTTACTTCGCTCGGGCCTTAGCTCGCGTCGCGCGCCAACCGCAGACCCATCATCTGCCAACGTTGATGCGGATAGAAAAACGTTCGGTAGCTCGGGCGCAACTGTTGCTTTGGCGTGGCGCAAGATCCGCCGCGCAACACGCGTTGGTTGACCATGAACTTGCCATTGTATTCGCCCAAGGCACCCTCAGGCGGGCGGAAACCGGGGTAGGGGGCAAAGTCAGAGGCGGTCCACTCCCAGACATCGCCCCAAATGCCATTGCCGGGCAGGGGGCGTAGGGCGCCGATCGCATCGGCATCGCCCATCAGATTGCCGTTGATCGGCACATCGCGAAAGGCAACTTCATGCTCGGCTTCGGTGGGCAAACGGCCCCCGGCCCAACGGGCAAAGGCTTCGGCCTCATAATAGCTGACGTGGACCACCGGCGCATCAAGCGCGACAGGCTGCGGCCCGCGCAAGGAAAAGGTCCACCACGTGCCATCCTGCTGCCACCAGTAGAGCGGATGCGCCCATGCTTCGCGCTGCGCCACGGCATGACCTTCCATCAGCCATAGCCGCGCGTCGCTGTACCCGCCGTCCTCCATGAAAGCGATCCATTCGCGGTTGGTCACCGGACGGTCGGCAATCTCAAAGGGATCGAGCCAGACCTTGTGGCGCGGCCCTTCGCAATCATAGGCAAAGCCGCCCCCCTCATGGCCAATCTCAACAAGACCGCCCATGTAGCGGCTGAAATTGAGTGGCATTTCGTCGGTGACCGCCAGCGGCTCGGGGTCTTTGTAGGTGGGCAGCAAAGGGTTAAAACTTAGTCCGTGAAGCAGGTCGGTGATCAACAGCTCTTGGTGCTGCATCTCATGGTGGCAGCCCAGTTCGACCAGTTGAGCGATCTCATCGGCATCGTCGCGGCTGGCGTTCATAAGATCGTTCAGGCTGTTCTCCACATGATCGCGATAGGCCCGCACCGCAGCGCCATCGGGGCGCGAGACCAATCCGCGTTTGTCACGCGCATGACGCGGTCCAGCCTGCACATAGTAGGAGTTGAACAGCACCGCGAAACGGTCATCGGGCGAGCGATAGTCAGCGACCCGGGGTTTGATGATAAACTCCTCAAAGAACCACGTCGTATGGGCCAGATGCCATTTCACCGGAGAGGCATCCTCCATGCTTTGCAGCATCATGTCTTCGGGACAAAGCGGCGCTGCCAAAGCCTGCGTCCGGCTGCGGGTGGTGGCGAAAAGGCTCAAGGCCTCATCAGGGGACATCGGCTGGGGTTTGGCGTTCATTTCGGGCGCTCCTTTGATGGTCCGCAGACAGGGTCCACTATGGGCAAATTTAAAGCCGCCGCGTAGATTTCAAGCGATAACAGATGCTCACCATTTGGTATGGGCCGCTTTGGCGGCGCCGTGAGCCCGCTATCGCTTGCCTTCCCGCGTGGAGCCTGCAATCCGTTGCGTAAGCAAAACAGGCCCCCTGCCGCCACGTACAACCGCCCAAAGGACCACCCCATGACCCAGTTCTGCCTGACCGTGACTTGCCCCTCGAAACGGGGGATCGTCGCCGCCATCGCCAATTACATCGCCGAAACCGGGTGCAATATCACCGACAGCGCGCAGTTCGACGACACGGAGAACGGCCAGTTTTTCATGCGCATCAGCGCAGAGGCGGAAACCGGGGCCACGCTTGAGAGCCTGCGCGACGGGTTTGATGCGGTCGCAGAACCCTTTGGCATGACCTATGATTTCCACGACCAAGACACCACGATGAAGGTCGTGGTCATGGTCTCTCGCTTTGGCCATTGTCTGAACGATCTGCTCTACCGGGTGCGGATCGGGGCCCTCCCGATTGAGATCGTCGCCGTGATTTCGAACCACATGGACTATCAAAAGGTGGTGGCGAACCATGACATTCCGTTTCATTGCATCAAGGTAACCAAGGACAACAAGCCGCAGGCAGAGGCGCGGATCATGGAGGTGGTAGAGGATACCGGCGCGGAACTGGTCGTGCTGGCGCGCTACATGCAGATCCTGTCGGATGCAATGTGTCAGAAAATGTCGGGCCGGATCATCAACATCCACCATTCCTTCCTGCCGTCCTTCAAAGGGGCGAACCCCTATAAGCAGGCCTACGAGCGGGGCGTGAAATTGATCGGTGCCACGTCGCATTACGTCACCGCCGATTTGGACGAAGGGCCGATTATCGAACAGGATACCGTGCGGGTCACCCATGCGCAAAGCGCCTCTGACTATGTGTCGCTGGGCCGTGACGTTGAGGCCAGCGTCCTGGCGCGGGCGATCCACGCCCATGCCCATCAACGGGTCTTTCTGAACGGGAATAAAACCGTGGTCTTTCCGGCATCGCCGGGCAGCTACAGTTCCAAGCTGATGGGGTAAGCGCCACGGCCCCGCGTTCGCCGAAACTGGTGTGATCGCGGGGCCTTGGGGGCGGGCAATGCGCACAGGCATCCGTAAACCGCGGACGGCAGGTGTCGGATCAGCGTGAGGATAAGTGTTTCATCTGGCGGGAAAAGTGGTGCCCCCACACGGACTCGAACTCTTATCTTACCCAGTTCAACGTGTGTGTGTGTAAATATAGTCGTATGTTTAGAATGGTGCCCCCACACGGACTCGAACCGCGGACCTACTGATTCATACCACTACGACTTTCGCCGCCACGCCAAAGGCGCTTTGTGGTCTGGACTTTCTCTTCACCATGCCTCCCGAGAGAGGTTTTAGGTGGGTGCCGTCAAGTCTCTACACGTTCAATTCAGGAAGACCTGAAAAGCTTCGCTCGGGATTGCCAACAGCTTGAAGCTGCTAAGGTTTCCCCGAATTTGACACCAGTTCACCTCACCGTTTCCAATGAGGGCTGCAACATGCCTCAGTATTGGAGCCTGAGGCGGCGCTACAAATCAGTTGCTCTACCAGCTGAGCTATAGGGGCACTAATACAAAACTTTCTTCACAGTAATCTGCCGAAGCACTATGCGTTCGGCGGCATGGTTGCCAAGAGCGACAAGGCCAACTCCCTCGTCACAGTAAGCACGTATCGCGGAACGGATTAAATAACAAGGTCCAAATTGCGCGAATTCGCAAAAAATTCTCTAAATACATCGTAGCCTGCGCGCAAGTGGGGATGACACCAAAAATCGACCCGCGTTCACCCATAGGTTGTGCCGCGAGTCCTCTGGCGTATGTGATGCCTACTGCTAAAGATTAGCTTGAGCACTAACACGGCCAAACACATAGCCGCTCTGACGTTGACCAATGATCCTACTCATCTTTCCAGCGAAGATAGGGGGCAGGTTTACGCCATTCGCGCGGGTGAATTTCACTGAGCACCCTCACGCTGAGTCCCGATGGATCAACCGTTACAAACAGTCGGGGCCAGCTATCGCGAGCTTGCTTACATGAGGCACGGATGGGGGTCACTTTTTTACTCTGAAGTGGCCCTCGCGCTCCTCAAACTTGCCGTCGCTTTTGCATGATAACGAATTTTTTCGACTGATCGACGCATAACGCGGTGAGAAGGTCTGCGCGCTACTTGGTCGCGACTATTAACTTACGGACTGATAGGAAGTAGTCCCTGCAAATAAGTAGCGAGCAACGTAGCAGCGACCGCCGAGGTTACGGCGATAACCCAAGAAAGGGCGCTTGGAAGCGATTTAGCAATGAAGCCTTCTGGCTTGCTGCCGAGATAAAGCTCAGCGAAGGGCAGATAGCGGCGATGGACCCAAGTTACGAAGCCAATGATTCCAAGAACGCCTGTCATTAGTGCTATACGGAACGCCAGTTCGGGTAGACTGGGAAGATAGACGATAGCTCCCACAAACAAGAGCTGATTGATGCCGAAGCCGAACTTCTGAAAGCTGGTAGCGTATCTTCTCTCTAAAGATTCTACGCTGTTCTTGAATTTCTCCAGCATACCCAAAACCCAGGCCTCGTTCTCGCCCTGTGTCATAGCGAAGTTCACCGCGGGGCCGAACTCAATCATGACGATGCGATCAATCCCGCTAGTTTGCGGCTCCCGGGCGAAAATCTTAAATATAGTGGCACGCTCGTTCTTGAAAGTAGCGTTCTTGAAGTCATCCAGTAATCGAGCCTTTTCAGTGCCTGCAAGAACAGTGATCACAACTTGGGTGTTTTTGAAGCTATCTTGCACTTCGGCCGCGAGCTCGGTGATTTGTTGGCGATCAACAGCAACAGCTCCAAAGTTGTGGCGAGCTGTGTGTAGTTGTTCCTGCTTAACACCGCCTTCATTGTCGCTAATATGATGATGCGGAAACAAGATGAAGGTGCCCGCAGAACCGATGCTTGTCGTCCATTCGCCTTCAAGTTCACCTCTTGTGTTGAGAAGAGCCTGCGCTTCCAGCTTTCCGAGTTCTGCGCCGTCAAGCGGCATTTCTGGCTTCCCTTGGAGAGAAAGTCTCTGTCCATCAAAAAAACCGGTAATCCCGTAGACCGCTAATCCGAAAACGGGGTCGTTCAGGTGTATTTTACCAGTGAGTGCGTCGCTATGACCTTCAAACGTCGCATACAGATTGCCGGTGTTGGTTCCGTAGACCTTTCCAGCCCACTTCTTGCAAATAGCCATTCCAGCCTCCTTGGGCGTAATATACTATAGTAATCCCCCAAATGGCACCTATCACATAGTCAAACGGCATCTGGAAACGGGTGATATTCTACGGCCAATCTCTTCATGCTATGAGAAAAGCAAATATAATTGGTAGTTAAACCGCCCTGCACCGATCTTCATGCCAAGATGCAGGCAGTGTTGCACTCCGCCGGTCATTTACCAAGAATCCCGACAAGGGGCGCGGGCCTCAACGAGTTTTCGCCTTTGCAAAAACGCTGCAACTTCGCGAACTTCGTAACATGTGTATAGCCGAACCTAACGTGAGAAGCCGTTAGGTCTCGGAGAATCGCGCATTGATTGATCTCGTCATCTGCTCCGAATTTTTCTTAGCCTCCTCGTAACTCCCGGTTTCGCTGAACTTCCATAAAAAACTGAGCAAGTTTGTAAAAGATTCTGACTTCTTCTCCCAATCGTCAGGAGAGGTGACGACATCGACGATAGGAAGTTCGATGGATAACTTCGATAAATCGTTCTTGAGTGCAATGTATTCGGCGGCGAGGTCCGCGGACCACCTCCCTTTATCGCCTATAGCGGTGCTGTAGTATCGCCAGTGGCCAATAAGCTGTGAGTATGAATGCCTGAAATTATAAATCCTGTATTGCATAGTGTAGAACTGTGAGCTTTTCGTCGGCTTAGAGCGATCCTTGATCGTTGCTATGAAATGTATCCATACCCCTAATCCAAGAACTGCCAAGTAACTCGTAAAACTAACGAGTGCGGGGCTGCCTATGTATGCAGCTCCAGTCATAATCGCACCCATGACCGGAGCTGCCCAGCTTTCTGTATCCCAGCCGATGAGATCGAATGCGGCCTCAAAGAACGGTTCAGAGAACATCGCGGCCAATGGCGAAACGAAAAATATTAGCGCGACGATTCTGAAGGTGTTTGCCATGGTTTATCAATTAGGCCTAAATCAAGTAAATGTGTAGTCATCAGAAGACAACTAAACTGCTTAGTGAGTTTAATGCTTGCTTATCTCGGCGCTGATCCCTGCGATTATGCCACAGGCTTCGTCGGCGAGACCTTAGGATTTTCAGCGCATTGGCTCGGAGATCAAGCCAGAGCCGACGACTTCCGAGCTGTTTCCAGGAAACTGGCTGATCCTAATGACGATCTGCCTTCAAACTTCTTCCGACGTCGCGCCGACCACATTGAGCGCCTCCGGAGCGTTCAGCCTCGCCTTACCCACAGTGTCGATCTCGACGACGGCTTTCGCCCGAGGGCGCGCGGTCGCGAGAGCATCTTAGGCCTTCACGATCTGGGCCGGTGGCAGATTGGCGATGGCGCTGATGGTCGCTGCTGCACCCGGATTGCGCCTAATCCAAGAGAATACTTCAGTCAGATATGTAGCCGTGGTATGCCCCCAAAAAGCATACGGAGCAGTTGGTTCATGGAGCTGGACTTTGTAGCAGCCACCGAGGCCGATCTGGGCTTCTTCATTCACACACATCACACCGCATATCGAGCTACGGTCGAAAAAATGTTTGGCTGGAACGAGGCGCTACAAAACAAGATCGCCACAGAGAAATTCCAGCTCGGACATATCAAGATCTTACACTTTGAAGGACGACGGGTTGGCGTCGTGGGGTGGGAGGAAAAAGAAGATCATCTATGGCTCAAAGAACTGTTCGTTTTACCGACAGAGCAAGGACGAGGCATAGGAACCGTAGTAATCCAGTATATAAAATCAATCGCTACTGCGCGAAATGTCCAAATCAGGCTGCGAACCCTGAAAGAAAACCTACGGGCCAAAACGTTGTATGAGCAGAATGGCTTCGTCGTATCAATAACCACCGATGTCCATTGGAATATGGTCTCAGCATAACCCCATACCGCCTTCACCGGACGGATACCTCTGAAGTCATGGTCGGTGCATAAGAGAATGCCGCTAAAGCGACATAAATGGCATCCGCCCTACAGCCCTCTATGATTAGAGCGGTCGGATGCCATTTTTGCGCGAGACACCGTAAGACGTGTGACCTTCACCGCAATCTGGCGCAACTTCTTCAGCGCTAAATGGCGTATTTGCGGGCGCGATCTGGCATAAAAGAAGAGCGGACGTTCGAGCGTGATGCCGCGAAATCCCGGTTTGAGCCCATTCGAACCGATGCTGCGCAGTACATGAACGGCCACTCCCGGTGTTTCGAATGTTGCCAGACGTTCCTCCGCGATCTGCTGCTAACCTCTAAATGTCAGTAGGGCTATCGCCGAGGAGGTAACGCGGCCCGGTGCCTCGACTGGCGACCACATCTTCCGTGTTATGCAACATACATGCCTTGAGAGACAGGCAGCCGCAGCCGATGCAACTATCGAGCTTGTCGCGAAGGTCGGTTAGCCCTGCAATGCGTTCGTCGAGTGCGGCCCGAAAGCTTTGGCCGAGACGTGTCCAATCCGTCTTGGTCGGCGTCCGACCCTCTGGCAGGGAAGAAAGCGCCTCCCGGATATCCGAGATAGAAAAGCCGAGCCGCTGAGCCACCATCACAAAGGAAAGGCGCCTGATGTCCGCTCTCGTGAAGACACGGTGTCCAGCAGCCGTTCGATGTGGCTGGACGAGTCTCTGCTCCTCATAGAAACGGATAGCTGAGACCGCGAGCCCCGTGCGAGCTGCAATCTTACCAATAGGAAGAGATGTAGACGACTTAGCCATTGATCTCAACATTACTTGAGGTTCTATAAGTTGTCCATTCCTCGATTCGAATGGATTTACAATGGTCACATCTAATTTCCTTACCGCCCCTACTGGTCTTCGACGCCTGATTGCTGCTGCGGGCATGACCAACCTCGCGGACGGCATCGCGCTGCTCGTCTGGGCATGGATGGCGAGCCTGCTCACTCGGGATCCGATCCTCGTGGCGGTGCTTCCCGTCGCGATCCGACTGCCGTGGTTCTTGTTCTCGCTCCCCGCCGGGGTGGTCACGGATCGCATGGATCGACTACGCTTGATGCGGTTGATGGACATGGTGCGCATAGCGGCTTTCGCTGGTGCCGGCTTGGCTGTGTGGCTCGTTCTTCCGCTTGCGCCCGCAACTGAAACGGGGACGGCTGAGCCTGTTCTTTTTACCACGTTAGTCATCTGTGCTTTGTTAGTCGGGACGGCTGAAGTTTTTCGAGACACCGCCGCGCAAACCATCCTGCCCACCTTAGTCTCATCTCGAGGGTTGGAACGCGCCAACGCGCGGCTCTACGCCGCAGAGCTGACCGGCAACGCTCTGCTCGGCCCCGCCTTTGGGGCGATACTAATTGGCGCATTTGTCTGGTTGCCGTTCGGAGCGAACGCCGCGCTCTTCCTCGCTGCGCTCATCGTCTTATCGGGCCTGCGCGGCGATTTCGCACCCCCCGTCCGGAGCCGACGCAACTGGCGCGCCGAGCTGCGCGAAGGACTGACTTTCCTGCGTGATGCCCCGTTCCTCCAAGTGCTCGCTGTCGTCACCGCGACATGGAACCTATGCCATCAGATGGTGGTAATCGGCCTCATCCTGCACGTCCAAGAGAACCTTGGTCTTGATGCCACCATTTACGGCCTGATCCTTGGCGCGGGGGCTGTCGGCGGTGTAGCGGGCGGCTTCGTCGCCGAGCGCGGCATTGCTCGGATCGGAGCCGGCACCGCGGCGCAGTGGTCCACTTTAGCCTCCGCCATCTGCTTCGTATCCATCGGTCTTGCGCCGAACGGTTGGGCGCTCGCCATTGTTCTTGTTCTCTTCGAGTTCCAAAGCGTGTTCTGGAACGTTGTCTCCATCTCTTACCGTCAACGCGTCATACCCAATGCGCTTCTCGGCCGGGTTAACGGCATCTACCGGCTTCTGTCATGGGGCATGATGCCAATCGGACTACTCTTGTCGGGCGTGACCGTGCGCCTCGCAGAGACCGTCGCCGATCGCGATCTCGCCCTGCTGGCACCCTTTGCCCTCGCAGGACTGCTAACCGCCGTTCTTACAGTGGCTATTTGGAGAGCGCTGACTGAAGGATTTGGGAACGAGCGCTCCTCATGTTGAGCCAGCGCTCCTCCTTAACGTCCTACCGAATATGATCGACTGAAGCGGAAGTTATTGCACAGCACAGCATACCTTCGAAAAGTCCGCTCTGCCGACCTCGGTGCTCGCTGCAGATAACGTCTTCTTCGAGCCCATAATTACAAACGCTGCACCGCTTTTGAAAGGCTGCTATGAAGCAGCAAAAATCTACGAGCCATCGCGTCATGACAAGTATACCCTTTCGATCCTACATGATTTGCACCGCCCCACGCAGCGGAAGCACGCTGCTGTGCGGTTTGCTTGTCGCGACTTGCACTGGGGGAAACCCGGACTCGCACTTTCATTCATCATCGCTCGACAATTGGCTGGATGACTACGGCCTGAAGCAGACGGTTTACGCATCGAGAGAAGAATGCCTTCGTGCCGTTTTCAAGTGCGCTGTGTCGCGGGGCAAAGGCGACACAGAAATTTTCGGTTTACGAATGCAGCGTGGTAGCTTCGACCATTTCATGCAGCAGCTCAGAGTGCTCTTTCCAGGCAGTATGAGCGACGTGGAAAGAATTGAGAAAGCGTTTGGCTCAACTCTTTACGTCCATCTTTCACGTCCCGACCGGCTGGGTCAGGCAATCTCGCGTGTGCGTGCGGAACAGACGGGCCTGTGGCATCGCAACGCGGATGGCACAGAGCTGGAGCGCCTCGCCCCTCCGCAGGAAGCGCGATACGATGCCGCTGCCATCAGGCACCACATGTCCTCACTCGCAGCACTGGATGAAGCTTGGGAGCGCTGGTTCGAACGGGAAGGGATAAAGCCCCTACGCATCAATTATGACGTTCTATCTAAAGATCCTAAACGGGTCTTGGCGCAGGTGCTTTCCAAGATGTGCCTTGATCCAACCAAAGCCCAAGCTGTCGAGACGCCAACAGCAAAGCTTGCCGATGCATTGAGCCGCGAGTGGCGAGAACGGTTTGAAAGCGAGAGACGGAACCATAGTTGATGCGCAATGCGCGCTGACAGTCGATTAGGCGCGTTGGAGGGCAGCTAAGTCCCGCCGCGGGCCTCAGTGTTCGATGCAGCTAATGTCCGCTGTGAGCCGATGCTGTTGAAAAACTCGCCAGCAGCTTCGGACTGGCTCCACACTTCGTGCATTTTCAGTGAGAGTTGATCGTTTTGAACAGCGGCGAGATCGGGTTTCTCAGCTGACCGGTCCCGATGGGGCCGTCATCGGGCAGAGCTTTGCCAGTTTCCGGAGGTTCTGGGCGGTAGCGGCGAGTGTAAATTCGTCTTTCACCCCCAACGGTCCTCTTAACCTGAGACGGTTGAGGCCCAGGATGCGCTTCAGATGCGCGAAGAGCATCTCGACTTTCTTTCGCCGCTTCTGGGCGACCTCATTGAATGCGGAGGCCGTGCAGCTGCGGGCAAAATCACGCACGATCTCGTATTTCCCACGCTGGAGGCTGCGGATATCGCTGTTGGGGCAGCATTTTTCCTTCAAAGGGCAGGCCTGACAGTCCGCCTTCGTCGCGCGATACTTGCGCGGTTTCATCTCGCTCGAGACACGCCCCGGATCGGAGTAATTTCTCCGGGTGTGCCGCAGATCCTTGCCTTCGGGGCAGATGTAGCGGTCATTCTCGTCATCCCAGGTGAAGTCGGAGCGCGACAAAGTCCCGTCCGTGCGTTCACCTTTATCGATGACCGGGATGAAGGGCAGGATCTGCCGTTTCAGGGCGATCTCGACCAGGCTCTCTTCGGATCCATAGGCCGTATCGGCAACCAGCCAGTCTGGGCGCAGGCTGAAACGCTGGGCTGTGCGGTCGAGCATTGTAAGGGTAGATCCCACCTCGGCTTGCCGCACCGATCGGGTCGCTTCGACATCCATGATGATCCCGTGGTCCGTATCGATCAGGTAGTTATCTGAATATGCGAAGAAAGCAGGCCCCTTGCGCGCTGCGGTCCACTGGCTGGCAGGATCAGCATGAGCCGTGAACTTTGGCTTGACGGGCGTGGCCGCGCCGAAAGCCTCTTCGTCAAGCGTCTCGAGATATTCGCGCACTGCCCTCGGGGCCTCTGACGGGTCTATGGAGGACGCATCCCACTTTTCCTGACGGCTGGAGCTCTGCGTCTGGACATCGGCGCTGATCAGGCTGGCATCGACAGCGAAGCCAGTGCCGCCGACCAGGCCACGGGAGATGCACTGGGCGACCACCCGTTCAAAGATATGACGAAAGATGTTGCTGTCGCGGAACTTGCCATGTCTCAGCTTTGAGAAGGTTGAATGATCAGGCACCTTGTCCTCGAGCCCCAAACGGCAAAACCAGCGGTAGGCGAGGTTGAGATGCACCTCCTGGCAGAGGCGCCGCTCGGACCGCAGCCCCATGACATAGCCGACAACCAGCATCCTGATCATGAGTTCGGGATCAATCGAAGGTCGGCCGGTGTGACTGTAGAAGCCGCGCATCTCGCCGTGCAGACCGTCCAGATCCAGAAAGTGATCAATCCCCCGGAGAAGATGGTCGGCCGGAATATGCGTCTCGAGATCGAACTCGTAGAACAATCGGGCGTGAACCTTTTGCCTTCCAAGCATCGCAAACCCTCCAGATCCCCATAATACAATGGAATCAGAAGCTTTTGATCCAATCAAGCACAGAGTTTTTCAACAGCATCAGCCCATACCTCCCAATTGCTGCGCGAAGCACAAACGGGTTGGAAGCGCTGAAAGCCGACATCAACCGAGCCGCGAGCATGCCTCAGCTGCCAATTAGCCACCTCAGCTGACACCCCTTGAACCGGCCTTTGGAACTTGTCGCAGCAAGACCAGTGCTCATCTTTGAGGGCTACTGACAACCGAAAAGCTATATAGCAGCCCTAAGAATGCGTCTTGCTCACTCAAGAGTTTGTTTGGTATCCGTTTTTCCAACATCACGCTGAAGCTTGCATATTTGTGCTGAGCTCTCGCTAAATCGTGCTGCTGGAGGGCACTAGAATGGATGAAGTCAGCGGTATCGATCTGGGCATTTTTTTCGACGCAGCGCCGACGGCGCAGATGGTGTTCACGCCGGACCTCCGGATCGTCGCGGCGAACCAACGTTATTGCGCCATGCTGGGCCGCCAGCCCGAAGAACTAATCGGGAACCGGGTTTTCGAGGCCTTCCCAGCTAATCCAGATGATCCGAACTCGGACGCCGAGGCGGAATTGCAGGCCTCGACAGACGCAGTTGTCGCGACTGGAGAGGCACAGGAAATGCCGTTGCGACAGCACGATGTCCAGGAAGTCGACGGTCGCTACGGCACAAGATATTGGCGCATCCTGAACTCACCCGTCTTCGCCGACGCATCCGAGCCGGAACGGGTGACCCACGTGATCCATACAGCCGAAGACGTCACGCGGAGCATTCTGGGGGAGCGCGCTGACGCTGCGAAGCGAAGGGCTGCAATGCGCGGTGCGGAGCTCAGCTACTTCGAGTTCGACCCGGCTTCCGGGAGGCTGACCCGCTCGCCGCAATTGGATGCCCTGTTCGGCTTTGAACCAGGAGAGACTGTCACAACGGCACAGGAGTTCTTTGACCGCATCCATCCCGATGACCATGGGGCGACCATAGCCGAGATTGAGCGCGCCGGTCGCACCATTGGGTCGGACCTGCATCTCGACTACCGGATAATGCGCCCCGACGGAACCGTGCGATGGGCCATTGGGCACGGCGAATCTGTTCGAGATCCGGATACGCAGCATGTCAGGATCGTCGGCATCGTGCTTGACGCGACATCGATCTGCGAACGCGAAGAGAGCCTGCGCGAGGCGGTCGGCGCGCGTGACCTCCTGATCGCAGAGGTTAACCACCGGGTGAAGAACTCGCTCCAGATGGTGACGAGCATCCTTAACCTGGAAGCATCCGCGACCGAGGACGCGGCGGCTCGCGCGTCGCTCAAGGCCGCTACGACGCGCGTGAACGCCGTAGCGGCGATCCATGCCTCGCTCTACGAGGACGAAGACGTCAGTTCGGTTCAGATCGACAGATATATGGAAAGGTTGAAAGAGCACCTTGACGCTTCGCTTTCGAGTGAAGGTCGGGGCGTGAAAATCGCGCTCGACGTGGAACCGATCCGGCTTCCAACCGACAAGGCCATCACGCTGTCCCTGGCGGTGAATGAGCTGGTGACCAACTCATTCAAGCACGCCTTCGGGAACGAAGACGAAGGCGCTGTCACCATCAGCCTACGGCGTAGCGGCGGCGACACGATCGTTCTCGAGGTCGCAGATGACGGAACAAGCTCGTCTACTGATCGTTTAGAGATCAAGTCACCATCGTCGGGTCTCGGACAACGCTTGATTAAGGGGATGGCGTCGCAATTGGGCGGGACAATCGAAGTAGAGGGCAAGAATGGCTGGCGGACACGCATTTATTTTCCCGAGTGAAGAAGCCGCCGCTCTGAAAGTGCTAGTAATTGAAGACAACATTTTTATCGCGCTTGATCTGGAAGGGCAGCTCGAAGAAATGGGACATGACGTCGTCGGCATTGCCGCGACCGCGACGAAGGCGATCGAGATGGCCCTAAAGTCGGTTCCTGATCTTGCAATCGTCGATCTTCAGCTTGCTGATGGGAGCCGTGGGCAGGATGCGGCGTTCGTGCTTCGTGCGGAGATGGATATTCCGTCCATCATCGTGAGCGGGAGCATGCACCAGGTGACCGACGAGGAGAGGGCGGCAATCCGTCCGCTGGTGATGCTGTCAAAGCCTCTGCTTTCGGGTGAACTTGGCCGCGCAATCGAAACCGTGAAAATCTCGGATAGCCCCAAGGACGAATGACGGCTGTCGCAAACCGCATAAAGCGGACCTTAACAGCCAAAACTCGAACGGCAGCAAAGTCCCGCATAGCCGGCTTCGACGAGGTCTGCGGCGAAGGTCTTCAAAGAGCCCTGAGTGACCAATGCCGCACTGTGAGCGAACGTCGGCTCTGTGAGTGGCGGCCAATACCCTGAGAACACCAATCCAGGAATTTTCGCGAGTTCGCAAATCTTTTGGTTATTGTGATCACCACACTCCGCTGTGAGCTTTGAAGCTATCAAATATTGACATGGCGTCACACAGCCATGATGCTCATTCGTTAAAGCAAGACCGAGAGAGCAGTCGTTTGAGAACATATGACCTGCCACGGAACTCTCATCCAGCTGTGACTTGAGCCCGATTGATGTTTACGCCGATTGGCGCAGGTTGAGCAATCGCCCGACACGCGGAGCTTTCATCTCGCGTATCGGGGCGGGCGATTGCGG
>Ga0207906_1000088_pt1 | contig 83021 bp, 94 predicted proteins | sample LinPmetageLP37_FD_184050 | JGI IMG/M metagenome (GOLD analysis project Ga0207906, IMG submission 184050) | Marine viral communities from the Pacific Ocean - LP-37 (SPAdes) | ecosystem: Environmental > Aquatic > Marine > Oceanic | place: Pacific Ocean | collected 2010-06-16 | reverse complement strand
ATAATGTTTAAGTGTTATGATGTCACTTCGAGTTAAATTCTGAAAGAATTTAGTATCGAGAAGTCTTTTATGCTAAGGAATTTACTTGTTTTCGATACACCAAATCACAGATTTGGCACTCTAACTGACATAAATTCCTTATCCATTATTACCTTAATATAATAAGGAATAAGTCACTTAAATAGTGGTGTAAAATTAGCGATTACATAACCCCTCTAAAAAAATATGGATTATGTTGTGAAAATTAATCCATTAGGGTTTGAAAAATACTTTTTTATTTCTACATTTGCAGCCCTCTTAGAAGAGGTATTTAAAAAAACATATAAAATATATGCCAACAATTTCACAATTAGTACGAATAGGAAGAGCCAAAATAACCAAGAAGAGTAAATCGGCTGCTTTGGATTCGTGTCCTCAAAGACGTGGAGTATGTACTCGTGTTTATACAACAACACCAAAAAAACCAAACTCAGCAATGCGTAAAGTTGCAAGGGTAAGGTTAACTAATGGTAATGAAGTAAACGCATACATTCCAGGAGAAGGACACAATTTACAAGAGCACTCGATAGTATTGGTTAGAGGTGGAAGGGTAAAAGATTTGCCGGGAGTTAGATATCACATCGTTCGTGGAGCTTTAGACACCGCAGGTGTTGCAGGTAGAACACAACGCAGATCTAAGTACGGTGCAAAACGCCCTAAGAAGTAAAAACAAGTTAAAAGTTAGAAGTTAGAAGTTAAAAGTTTTAATTAAAACCAACAACTAAAAACCAACAACTAGCAACTAAATTTAAAAAGAAGACATGAGAAAAAGACAAGCGAAAAAAAGACCGCTTTTGCCAGATCCACGATTTAATGATCAGTTAGTAACACGTTTTGTGAACATGATGATGTGGGACGGTAAGAAATCTGTAGCTTTTAAAGTGTTTTATGATGCCATGGACATTGTAGATACAAAAAAAACAAATGAAGAAAAAACTGCTTTAGAAACTTGGAAAGATGCGTTATCTAACGTTATGCCTCACGTAGAAGTGCGTAGCCGTAGAGTTGGTGGTGCAACCTTCCAAATTCCAATGCAAATTCGTCCAGACCGTAAAGTTTCTACAGCTATGAAATGGCTGATTAATTATTCACGAAAAAGAAACGAAAAATCTATGTCACAACGTTTAGCTTCAGAAATTTTAGCAGCAGCTAAAGAAGAAGGGGCAGCAGTTAAAAAACGAGTGGATACACATAAAATGGCAGAAGCAAACAAAGCGTTCTCTCACTTTAGATTTTAATAGGAAATGGCAAGAGATTTAAGATATACAAGAAACATAGGGATTGCTGCTCATATTGATGCTGGTAAAACAACAACAACCGAGCGTGTTCTATATTACACAGGGGTTTCTCATAAAATAGGTGAAGTACATGATGGTGCTGCAACTATGGACTGGATGGAGCAAGAGCAAGAACGTGGTATTACCATTACCTCTGCAGCGACAACCTGTGAATGGAAATTCCCAAGAGAAAATGGTGAACCAACTGCGGATTCGCATGATTACCATTTTAATATTATTGATACTCCTGGTCACGTAGATTTTACGGTTGAAGTAAACCGTTCATTACGTGTATTAGATGGTTTAGTGTTCTTGTTTAGTGCTGTTGATGGTGTAGAGCCACAATCAGAAACTAACTGGAGGCTAGCGGATAATTATAAAGTGCCAAGAATTGGGTTTGTAAATAAAATGGACCGTCAAGGAGCAGATTTCATGATGGTTAACAAACAAGTTAAAGAAATGTTAGGTTCAAATGCTGTGCCTATTGTTCTTCCAATAGGGGATGAAATTGATTTCAAAGGAATTGTAGATTTAGTAAAAAACAGAGCGATTGTGTGGCATGATGAAACACAGGGCGCTACGTTTGATGTTATTGCCATTCCTGAAGAATTAAAGGAGGAAGCAAAAAAATACAGAGCTTTGCTGATTGAAGAAGTGGCAGGATATGACGAAAAACTTCTTGAGAAATTCATGGAAGATGAAGATTCTATTACAGAAGATGAAGTGCATGCTGCATTAAGAGCTGCTGTAATGGACATGGCCATTATTCCAATGATTTGTGGTTCGGCGTTTAAAAATAAAGGGGTACAATTCTTATTGGATGCCGTATGTCGTTATTTGCCTTCTCCAATGGATAAAGAAGCCATTATCGGAATCAATCCTGATACTGAAAAAGAAGAAAAAAGAAAGCCATCAGTAAATGAGCCTTTTGCGGCATTAGCGTTTAAAATCGCTACCGATCCTTTTGTTGGTCGTTTGGCATTTTTCCGTGCCTATTCAGGTCGTTTAGATGCAGGTTCTTATGTGCTTAATAATCGTTCTGGTAACAAAGAACGTATTTCACGTATTTATCAAATGCATGCCAATAAACAAAATGCCATTGATTATATAGAAGCTGGAGATATTGGAGCAGCTGTTGGATTTAAAAGTATCAAAACTGGAGACACGCTTTCTGATGAGAAACATCCAATTATTTTAGAAAGCATGAACTTTCCTGATCCAGTTATTGGTATCGCAATAGAGCCAAAAACAAAAGCGGATGTAGATAAATTAGGGATGTCATTGGCTAAATTAGCTGAAGAAGACCCCACGTTTCAAGTACGTACTGATGAAGCTTCTGGACAAACCATTATTTCTGGAATGGGTGAACTTCACTTGGATATTATAGTTGATAGATTAAGACGTGAGTTCAAGGTAGAAGTAAACCAAGGAAAACCTCAAGTTGAATATAAAGAAGCTATTACGCGCGCTGCAGATCATAGAGAAGTTTATAAAAAACAATCAGGTGGACGTGGTAAATTTGCGGATATTGTATTTACATTGGAGCCAGCAGAAGCAGGAAAAGTAGGTTTGGAATTTGTTAATGCTGTAAAAGGTGGGAACGTTCCAAAAGAATTTATTCCTTCTGTAGAAAAAGGATTCAGACAAGCTATGGCTAATGGTCCTTTAGCAGGATTTGAAGTTGATAGTATGAAAGTAACCTTAAAAGATGGATCATTCCATGCTGTGGATTCTGACGCTTTATCATTTGAGCTTGCTGCTAAATTAGGTTTTAAAGCCGTAGCAAAACAAGCTGGTGCTGTTATATTGGAGCCAATTATGAAATTGGAAGCAATAACGCCAGAAGAAAACATGGGTGATATTGTTGGTGATTTAAACCGTCGACGTGGTCAAGTAAACGATATGGGAGATAGAGCTGGTGCTAAAGTTATTAAGGCTGAAGTACCATTATCAGAAATGTTTGGTTACGTAACAACGTTAAGAACATTGTCTTCAGGTCGTGCAACATCAACAATGGAATTTTCACATTATGCTGAAACGCCTTCTAATATTTCTGAAGAAGTAATTAAAGAAGCAAGAGGAGTATAATCTTATAAAGTTAAGAAAATGAGTCAAAAAATCAGAATAAAATTAAAGTCTTACGATCACAACTTAGTAGACAAGTCTGCAGATAAGATTGTAAAAACAGTAAAAAGTACAGGTGCTGTGGTAACTGGTCCAATTCCATTACCAACTCACAAGAAAATTTTCACTGTACTACGTTCTCCTCACGTTAATAAAAAAGCGAGAGAGCAATTTCAATTAAGTTCTTACAAAAGATTACTTGATATTTATAGCTCTTCATCAAAAACAATTGATGCTTTGATGAAACTGGAATTACCAAGTGGTGTTGAGGTGGAAATTAAGGTTTAAGTAAACGTTGATTTACATCCCGAACTGTCTCACTGAGCTTGTCGAAGTGTTGCTTCGGGATCACAAAGGAAGAGATTCCTGCCTACGCAGGAAGTAAACATGTCCTTAACGATGGTTAAGGAAAAACGGTAAAAATACATTCAGGGTTGAACGTATTTCAACCCTGAAATTTTTTAAATAAGTAATTAATAACAATTGATTGAAGGTTTAAATCGGAATCATTCTGAAATCAAAAACCTGCCCTGAGCGAAGTCGAAGGGTCAACAATCGTAAATCAAAAATTAATATGTCTGGGTTAATTGGAAAAAAAATCGGTATGACCAGCATCTTTGATAGCAATGGAAAAAACATTCCATGTACAGTTATCGAAGCTGGACCATGTATCGTTACCCAAGTCAGAACTGAAGAAATTGACGGTTATAAAGCTGTTCAATTAGGTTTCGATGACGCGACAGAAAAAAGTGCTACTAAAGCTGACCAAGGTCATGTTAAAAAAGCAGGAACTTCTGTAAAACGCAAAATCGTTGAATTTAAAGGTTTTGATAAGGAGTACAAATTAGGTGATGCAATCACTGTAGAACATTTCAACGAAGGAGAATTTGTTGATATCGCAGGAACATCAAAAGGAAAGGGTTTTCAAGGCGTTGTAAAACGTCATGGATTTGGTGGTGTAGGTCAAGCTACTCACGGTCAACATAACCGTTTAAGAGCGCCAGGTTCTGTAGGAGCATCTTCGTATCCTTCAAGAGTATTCAAAGGAATGCGTATGGCAGGAAGAATGGGTGGAGAAAAGGTTAAAGTTCAAAATTTAAGAGTTTTAAAAGTGGTTGCTGAAAAGAACTTACTTGTTGTGAAAGGGTGTGTGCCTGGACATAAAAACGCTTATGTAATTATTAGAAAATAATGAAAGTAGCAGTTTTAGATATAAACGGAAAAGATACAGGTAGAAAGGCAGACCTTTCTGGTGATGTATTTGCTATTGAACCTAATAATCATGCAGTATATTTGGATGTTAAACAATATTTGGCAAACCAAAGACAAGGAACTCACAAATCGAAAGAAAGAGCTGAGATTTCTGGAAGTACACGTAAGATTAAAAAGCAAAAAGGGACAGGTACTGCGAGAGCAGGAAGTATTAAGTCAGGAGTTTTTAAAGGTGGTGGTCGTATGTTTGGACCAAGGCCAAGAAGTTATAGCTTCAAACTTAATAAAAGCTTAAAGCGTTTAGCACGTAAATCGGCCTTAAGTATTAAAGCAGGTGAAAAATCAATAGTTGTATTGGAAGACTTTAATTTTGATTCACCAAAAACCAAAAATTTCACAGCAATTTTAAAGGCTTTAAACTTAGAAAACAAAAAATCTCTCTTTGTGTTGGGTGGGTCAAATAATAATGTATATTTGTCATCGCGCAATTTAAAAGGGTCTGAAGTTATAACTAATTCAGAATTAAGCACTTACAAGATTTTAAATGCAAATCAAATTGTGCTTTTAGAGAGTTCTTTAGAAGGAATTGAAACAAACTTAAGTAAATAGAAACCATGAGTATCTTAATTAAACCTATAATCACAGAAAAAGCGACAGCAAATAGCGAGTTAAGAAACTGCTATACGTTCGCGGTGAATACCAAGGCGAACAAGGTAGAAATTAAAAAAGCAGTAGAAGCTGCTTATGGTGTTTCTGTTGAAAAAGTTCGTACTATAAATGTCCGTCCAGAAAGAAGGACCCGTCACACTAAGACAGGTATTCAACATGGTAAAACAAATGCTGTTAAAAAAGCAATTGTACAACTGGCGGAAGGTGAAATGATTGATTTATACAGTAACATTTAATTAGAAAAAATGTCAGTAAGAAAATTAAAACCAATCACACCAGGACAGCGTTTTAGAGTAGTAAATGGATTTGACGCCATTACTGCTGATAAGCCGGAGAAAAGTTTATTAGCTCCGAATAAAAGGTCTGGTGGTAGAAACAGTCAAGGAAAAATGACCATGCGCTATATTGGTGGTGGTCATAAAAGAAAGTATCGTATCATTGATTTCAAAAGAAACAAACCAGGAATTCCTGCGGAAGTGAAATCAATTGAATATGATCCAAACAGAACAGCCTTTATAGCCTTATTGAATTATCAAGATGGTGAAAAAAGATACATCATTGCTCAAAATGGTTTACAAGTTGGTCAAAATGTAGTATCTGGTCAAGAAGATGTGGCTCCAGAAATTGGAAATGCCATGCCACTTGGTCAAATTCCATTAGGAACTATTATTTCTTGTGTAGAATTAAGACCAGGACAGGGAGCTATTATGGCTCGTAGTGCTGGAGCTTTTGCTCAATTAATGGCAAGAGACGGAAAATTTGCAACCATTAAATTACCTTCAGGGGAAACCAGATTAATACTTGCAAATTGTTTAGCGACTATTGGAGTCGTTTCCAACTCAGATCATCAGTTGTTAGTATCTGGAAAAGCAGGTAGAACAAGATGGTTAGGTAGAAGACCACGTACAAGACCAGTAGTGATGAACCCAGTAGATCATCCAATGGGTGGTGGTGAAGGAAAATCTTCAGGAGGTCATCCACGTTCTAGAAATGGAATACCAGCTAAAGGATATAGAACTCGTTCTAAAAAGAATGCAAGTAATAAATATATTGTAGAACGTAGAAAGAAATAAGACATGGCAAGATCATTAAAAAAAGGACCTTACGTTCATTATAAATTAGAGAAAAAAGTAGCTGTAAATGTTGATGCAAACAAAAAAACAGTAATTAAAACCTGGTCAAGAGCCAGTATGATTACTCCAGATTTTGTTGGACAAACCATTGCAGTTCATAATGGCCGTCAATTTGTACCAGTATATGTTACTGAAAACATGGTAGGTCATAAATTAGGAGAATTTTCACCAACTAGATCGTTTAGAGGTCATGCAGGTGCTAAAAATAAAGGTAAAAAATAGTAAGCAATGGGAAGTCGTAAAAAACAAATGGCAGACGCTATTAAGGAAGGAAAAAAGCAAATTGCTTTTGCAAAACTTAATAATTGTCCTACCTCACCAAGAAAAATGCGTATAGTAGCCGATTTAGTAAGAGGTGAACGCGTAGAAAAAGCGCTTAATATTTTGAAATTCAATCAAAAGGAAGCTTCAGGTAAATTAGAGAAATTGTTGTTATCAGCAATTGCTAACTGGCAATCTAAAAACGAAGAGGCAAGTATTGAAGATGCTGAATTAATTATAACAGAGATTAGAGTTGATGGTGGCGCCATGTTAAAAAGATTGCGCCCAGCACCTCAAGGTCGTGCACACAGAATAAGAAAACGTTCTAACCACGTTACAATAGTAGTTGGAGCTAACAATAACACACAAAGCTAAGATAGAAGTATGGGACAAAAAACAAATCCAATCGGAAATCGCTTAGGTATTATCAGAGGATGGGAATCTAACTGGTATGGAGGTAATGATTATGGAGATAAGCTTGCCGAAGACGATAAAATTAGAAAATACGTGCATGCGCGTTTATCTAAAGCTAGTGTTTCAAGAGTAATTATTGAAAGAACTTTAAAACTTGTAACCGTTACTATCACAACGGCTCGTCCAGGTATCATTATTGGTAAAGGCGGTCAAGAGGTAGACAAGTTAAAAGAAGAACTTAAAAAAATTACTGGTAAGGAAGTTCAGATTAACATCTTTGAGATTAAAAGACCTGAACTTGACGCATTTTTAGTAGCATCAAGTATTGCTCGTCAAATTGAAAATAGAATTTCATATAGACGTGCCATTAAAATGGCAATTGCAGCTACCATGCGTATGAATGCTGAAGGGATTAAAGTTCAAATTAGTGGTCGTTTAAATGGTGCTGAAATGGCGCGATCTGAACATTACAAAGAAGGACGTATTCCTTTATCAACCTTTAGAGCCGACATTGATTATGCTTTAGTTGAGGCACATACTACTTACGGTAGATTAGGTGTTAAAGTATGGATTATGAAAGGGGAAGTATATGGTAAAAGAGACCTTTCTCCGCTTGTTGGAATGTCCAAAAAGCAAGGAAAAAGTGGAGCAATGGGTCGTGGTGGTGCTAATGGTGCTAATAAACCACGTCGTAGAAAGTAATTTTTTATAAAGTAAAGAAAAATGTTACAGCCTAAAAGAACAAAATTTCGTAAAATGCAAAAAGGACGTATGAAAGGGGTCTCACAACGAGGTCATCAACTTTCAAACGGAACTTTTGGAATAAAATCATTAGACTCAGATTTTTTAACATCACGTCAAATTGAAGCTGCACGTATTGCTGCTACACGTTACATGAAAAGAGAAGGGCAACTTTGGATTAAAATATTTCCAGATAAGCCAATAACAAAGAAACCTCTTGAAGTACGTATGGGTAAAGGTAAAGGTGCGGTTGAATATTGGGTGGCTGTTGTAAAACCAGGAAGAATACTTTTTGAAGTAGGCGGGGTGCCTTTAGATATCGCAAAAGAAGCGTTACGTTTGGCCGCTCAAAAATTACCAGTTAAAACTAAGTTTTTAATCGCTCGCGATTACGAAGCATAATTTATTTGATATTATGAAATGAGCTGTTTCACAATTTTAATGTTACCTAAAATTATAAATAGCGAATTCCATCTGACCAAAGTAAAAAAAATAAAATTCACAGATGAAACAATCAGAAGTTAAAGAATTATCTGTAGCTGAGTTACAAGAGAAACTTAGTGAAACAAAAAAGAGTTATTCAGACCTAAAATTAGCTCATGCAATATCTCCTTTAGAAAATCCAATTCAATTACGTGGAATAAGACGCACAGTGGCTAGAATTGCGACAGAATTAACTAAAAGGGAATTACAATAATTCTGCTAAAAGATGGAAACAAGAAATTTAAGAAAAGAACGTATAGGAGTTGTTACTAGTAACAAAATGCAAAAATCAATAGTTGTTGCAGAAGTTAAAAAAGTGAAACACCCTATGTATGGAAAGTTCGTGTTAAAAACAAAAAAATATGTTGCACACGACGAAACAAACGATTGTAACATTGGAGATACAGTAAAGATCATGGAAACAAGACCTTTAAGTAAATCTAAATGTTGGAGATTAGTTGAAATAATTGAAAGAGCTAAATAATTATGTTACAGCAAGAATCAAGATTAAAAGTAGCAGACAACACTGGAGCGAAAGAAGTTTTAACCATCCGTGTTCTAGGTGGTACTAAAAGAAGGTACGCTTCTGTAGGAGACAAAATTGTTGTTTCAGTTAAAGACGCTACCCCTAATGGAAACATTAAAAAAGGGGCTGTTTCAACTGCAGTTGTTGTACGTACAACAAAAGAGGTAAGAAGACCGGACGGATCATATATTAGATTCGATGACAATGCCTGTGTACTTTTAAATCCGCAAGGAGAAATGAGAGGAACGCGAGTATTTGGTCCTGTTGCGAGAGAACTTCGTGATAAACAATTCATGAAAATTGTATCATTGGCACCTGAAGTGCTTTAATGAATTATAAGATGACAAAGCTTAAAATAAAATCAGGAGATACGGTTAAAGTAATTGCCGGAGACCATAAAGGTTCTGAAGGTAAAGTACAAAAAGTATTATTCGATAAGAATAAAGCAATCGTTGAAGGTGTGAACATGGTTAAGAAACATACGAAACCAAGTGCAAAAAACCCTCAAGGAGGAATCGTAGAAAAAGAAGCTCCTATTCATGTGTCTAACTTATCATTGTTGACTGCAAAAGGTGAAACAACACGAGTTGGATATAGAGTGGATGGCGACAAAAAAGTAAGATTTTCAATAAAATCTAAAGAAGTAATATAGTTATGGCATATATACCTAGACTTAAGGAAGAGTACAAAAGCAAAGTAATTGCTGCTCTTACAGATGAATTTGGATATAAGAATGTGATGCAAGTACCAAAACTTCAAAAGATAGTAATATCTAAGGGTGTAGGTGCAGCGGTTGCAGATAAAAAGTTAATTGATTATGCTTTAGAAGAAGTAACTACTATATCAGGTCAAAAAGCTATTGCAACGATATCTAAAAAAGATGTGGCGTCATTTAAATTGCGTAAAGGGATGCCAATTGGTGTTAAAGTAACGTTACGTGGCGAAAAAATGTATGAGTTTTTAGATCGATTGGTAACTTCGGCCTTACCTCGTGTAAGGGATTTTAACGGGATAAAAGCATCTGGATTTGATGGCAGGGGTAATTACAATTTAGGAGTTACTGAACAAATTATATTCCCAGAAATTAATATTGACAAGGTTAATAAAATTTCAGGTATGGATATTACATTTGTAACTTCTGCAGATACAGATAAAGAAGCAAAATCATTATTAACAGAATTAGGATTACCTTTTCAAAAGAACTAAGATATGGCTAAAGAATCAATGAAAGCCCGTGAGGTAAAAAGAGCTAAAACAGTAGCTAAGTATGCTGAGAAACGTAAAGCTTTAAAAGCGGCAGGTGACTATGAGGCATTACAAAAGTTACCAAAAAATGCGTCTCCTATTCGTATGCACAATAGATGTAAATTAACAGGAAGGCCAAAAGGATATATTAGGGATTTTGGAATTTCTAGAGTAACATTCAGGGAAATGGCCAATGCAGGTCTTATTCCTGGAGTTAGAAAAGCAAGTTGGTAATATTATAGTAATAATCAGGTTTAAGGTTCAAAACAGTTTGAAAACCAAAATCGCAAAATCAATTCATTATGTACACAGATCCAATCGCGGATTATTTGACAAGAATTAGAAATGCAGTGCAAGCTAACCACAGAGTGGTTGAGATACCTGCTTCTAATCTGAAAAAAGACATCACAAAAATATTATTCGAACAAGGATATATATTAAGCTACAAGTTTGATGATTCTTCAGTACAAGGCACCATTAAAATTGCTCTTAAGTACAATAAAGAAACCAAAGAACCTGTAATTAAGAAAATTCAAAGAATAAGTAAACCAGGTTTACGTAAATACGCAAGTTCTAATGAACTTCCTAGAATCCTTAATGGTCTTGGAATTGCCATTGTTTCTACTTCTCATGGAGTAATGACAGGTAAACAAGCTAAAAGAGATAATGTAGGTGGTGAAGTATTGTGTTACGTTTACTAAAAAGATAAGATATGTCAAGAATAGGTAATAACCCAGTGGTAATTCCGGAAGGCGTTACAGTTGATATAAAAGACGGTATTGTTACAGTTAAAGGAAAATTAGGAGAATTAACTCAAAATTTTGATACTGTAGAAATAAAAGTTGAAGATGGTAATGTTTTAGTAACCCGTTCTTCTGATACTAAAGATCAAAAAGCAAAACATGGTCTGTACAGATCTTTGATGCGCAATATGATTGAAGGTGTTTCAAAAGGATGGACTAAAGAACTAGAGTTAGTAGGTGTAGGGTATAGAGCGAGTAATCAAGGTCAAAATCTTGAATTAGCTTTAGGATTTTCGCATAATATTGTCATGAGTTTAGCTCCAGAAGTTAAAATTGAAACAGTAAATGAGAAAGGAAGAAATCCAATCATTAAATTAACTTCATTTGACAAACAACTTGTAGGACAAGTAGCAGCAAAAATCCGTGGATTTAGAAGACCAGAACCTTACAAAGGAAAAGGTATTAAGTTTGTTGGTGAGGTATTAAGGAGAAAAGCAGGTAAATCAGCTTAACAAAATTTACGATTGTAGATTTCAGAGTTACAAATTAAAAAGTAGTAAATCAAAAATCAAAAATCGTTAATCAAAAATCGTAAATCGAAATGGCATTAACAAAACACAAAAGAAGAATAAGAATTAAAAACAGGATTCGTAAAATAGTTTCTGGTACAGAAGCTAGACCAAGATTATCTGTTTTTAGAAGTAATAAAGAAATTTATGCTCAAATAGTTGATGATGTTACTGGTAATACAATCAGTGCAGCCTCATCAAGAGATAAAGCTATTAGTTCTGCTAAAGCGAATAAAACAGAGGTTGCTACATTAGTAGGAAAGGCCCTTGCTGAAAAAGCTTTAAAAGCAGGTGTAGAAACCATCGCATTTGATAGAGGTGGATATTTATATCACGGTAGAGTAAAATCGTTAGCTGAAGGAGCTAGAGAAGCAGGACTTAAATTCTAAGAAATGAGTTTTAAGAAACTTTATTCAGAAATTATTATTGAATAAAGTTTTTAAAACGAATTCTTGAATATGATGAAATTTTTGTCTTATTAAAAGACAACAAAAATTTAGAATATTTAAAAATTATGTATCGAAAATACAAAAGTGCAGAGTTAGTAAAACCAGGTGGATTGGATCTTAAAGATCGTTTAGTTGGTGTACAAAGAGTTACAAAAGTAACCAAAGGTGGTAGAGCATTTGGTTTTTCAGCAATAGTTGTTGTTGGAGATGAAGCTGGAGTAGTAGGACAAGGGTTAGGAAAATCTAAAGATGTAGCAAGTGCAATTGCAAAAGCTATTGAAGATGCTAAGAAAAACCTTGTAAGAATTCCTATTAAGAAAGGAACTTTACCACATGAACAAAAAGGTAAATATGGTGGAGCAAGAGTAAATATCATTCCTGCCGCTGCTGGTACAGGAGTTATTGCTGGTGGAGCTGTAAGAACAGTTCTTGAAGCCGTTGGTGTTCATGATGTATTGTCAAAATCGCAAGGGTCTTCAAACGCCCATAATGTGGTTAAAGCTACATTTGATGCGTTATTGCAATTAAGAGATGCTAGAACAATAGCTAAGGATAGAGGGATTTCACTTGAAAAAGTTTTTAACGCATAATTACATAAGAGATGGCAAAAATTAAAGTAACCAAAGTTAAAAGCGCGATCAATCGTCCTTTAAGACAAAAAAGAATTTTAGAATCTCTTGGTCTTAGAAAGATTGGTCAAGTAAAAGAGCACGATGCCACTTCAAGTATACTTGGTATGGTAAGTAAAGTAAATCACTTAGTTTCTGTTGAAGAAATTAAAAAATAATAATACTGAAAATGGATTTAAGTAATTTAAAACCTGCAGAAGGTTCAGTTAAAAATCAAGGTAAAAGAATAGGTAGAGGACAAGGTTCTGGTAAAGGTGGCACTGCAACAAGAGGTCACAAAGGAGCTAAATCCCGTTCTGGATATTCTAAGAAAATTGGATTTGAAGGTGGTCAAATGCCACTTCAAAGACGTGTTCCTAAATTTGGTTTCACTAACATAAACCGCAAAGAATATCAAGGGATTAACTTAGATACGCTGCAAGAGTTAGTTGACGATAAGAAAATAAAAGGTACTGTAGATTTAGATACATTATTCTTGAATAGATTAACTGGGAAAAATGATCTTGTTAAAATTTTAGGAAGAGGAGAACTAAAAGCTAAATTAAAAGTATCAGCTCATAAGTTTACTGCTACTGCAAAAGCTGCAATAGAAGCTGCTGGTGGTGAAGCTGTAACTTTATAAGATCTTGTTAAGTATATGAAATTTATAGAATCAATAAAGAATGTTTGGAAAATAGAGGAACTAAGAAACCGAATCATAGTTACTTTAGGTTTACTTTTAGTATATCGTTTTGGTGCCCAAGTTACTTTACCAGGCATTGATGCAGCACAATTAGAAGGCTTAAGTAATAGTACTGATTCAGGTTTACTAGGTTTGCTTAATGCATTTACTGGTGGTGCTTTTGCTAATGCTTCGGTATTCGCTCTGGGTATTATGCCTTACATTTCTGCTTCTATTGTGGTTCAATTAATGGGAATTGCAATTCCTTATTTACAAAAACTGCAAAAAGAGGGCGCAAGTGGGCAAAAGAAAATTAATCAAATTACACGTTGGCTAACCATAGGGATCTGTTTGTTACAAGCGCCTGCATATTTGGCTAGTTTGCCCGCTTTAGGAATACCACAAAGTGCCTTTTTATTAGGATTTGGTCCTTTATTTTATTTCTCGTCAATTACCATTTTAGTGACTGGTACTATATTCGCTATGTGGTTAGGAGAGAAAATTACTGACAAAGGGATTGGAAATGGTATTTCGTTATTAATCATGGTAGGTATTATAGCTAGAATGCCTGCTGCATTTATTCAAAATGCGGCAACTAGATTAGAGGGTAATAATGTGATGCTTATATTGTTTGAAATTGTAGTTTGGTTTTTAATAATATTGGCTACAATTTTATTAGTAATGGCAGTTAGAAAAATAGCCGTTCAATATGCACGACGCACAGCTTCTGGAAGTTATGAAAAAAATGTCATGGCTGGTTCCAGACAGTACATTCCATTGAAATTGAATGCAGCTGGTGTAATGCCAATTATATTTGCTCAGGCAATAATGTTTGTTCCGGGACTTATAGGTAGTTCGTCTTTTTTAAAGGACTCAGCTACTGGCGCATGGATGCAAACACAATTTTCTGACATATTTGGATTTTGGTATAATCTGGTATTTGCAGTATTAATTATAATATTTACATATTTTTATACGGCAATTACGGTACCAACCAATAAAATGGCCGATGACCTAAAACGCAGTGGTGGTTTCATTCCCGGGATTCGTCCTGGAACAGAAACTTCAGAATATCTAGATAGAATAATGTCTCAAATAACCTTACCAGGATCCATATTTTTAGCATTAATTGCTGTGTTCCCAGCCTTTATAGTTAAACTTATGAATGTACAACAAGGATGGGCATTGTTTTTTGGTGGCACTTCACTAATTATTTTAGTCGGTGTTGCTATTGATACTATGCAACAAGTAAATTCTTATTTGTTGAATAGACATTATGATGGCTTGATGAAATCAGGTAAAAATAGAAAAGCATTAGCTTAATATTATACAATGGCAAAACAAGCAGCAATAGAGCAAGACGGCACCATAATAGAAGCATTATCAAATGCTATGTTCCGTGTTGAATTAGAAAATGGTCATATTGTGACTGCGCATATTTCCGGTAAGATGCGTATGCATTACATAAAATTATTACCAGGAGATAAAGTAAAATTGGAAATGAGTCCTTATGATTTATCTAAGGCTAGAATAACATACAGATATTAGATTTCAAATTAACGATTTTAGATTTTTGAATTGTATAAATCAACAATCGTTAATCAACAATCGTTAATCGTTAATCATTTTAAAAATGAAAGTAAGAGCATCCGTTAAAAAGAGAAGTGCAGATTGTAAAATTGTACGTAGAAAAGGTAGACTTTACGTAATTAACAAAAAGAATCCTAGATTCAAACAAAGACAAGGGTAATTATGGCAAGAATTGCAGGTGTAGACATACCAAAAAACAAAAGAGGAGCTATCTCTTTAACTTATATCTACGGAGTAGGTAGAAGTAGAGCAAAAGAAATTTTAGCAGACGCTAAAGTTGATGAAAGTATTAAAGTACAAGATTGGACTGACGATCAGATTAGTAATATTCGTGAGGCAGTAGGTACCTATACTATTGAAGGTGAATTGCGTTCTGAAACTCAATTACACATTAAGCGATTAATGGATATTGGGTGTTACAGAGGAATTCGTCATAGATCGGGGTTACCTTTAAGAGGTCAACGTACTAAAAACAATTCTAGAACTAGAAAAGGAAGAAGAAAAACAGTTGCTAACAAGAAAAAAGCAACTAAATAATTAATAGACGATAGTCATTAGTGTTTAGACGTTAGATGAATCTGTTTGAAATAGCAATGTTTAGGATTCTAACAACTAATAACTAACAACTAAAAACTAAAAAAATATGGCAAAGGCAAGTACTAAAAAACGTAAAGTTATTGTAGATTCTGTTGGTGAAGCACATGTTACCGCTTCTTTCAATAACATTATCATTTCACTTACTAACAAAAAAGGAGACGTTATTTCATGGTCTTCAGCTGGTAAAATGGGATTTAGAGGTTCTAAGAAAAACACGCCTTACGCAGCACAATTAGCTGCTGAAGATGCTTCTAAAGTAGCTCATGAAGCTGGTTTAAAGAAAGTAAAAGTGTATGTTAAAGGTCCAGGAAACGGTAGAGAAAATGCTATTCGTTCCATCCATAACTCAGGTATTGAAGTAACAGAGATAATTGATGTTACTCCACTTCCACATAATGGATGCAGACCTCCAAAACGTAGAAGAGTTTAACAATTTTTGATTTACGAGTTACGATTTTAGATTTATAAATCGTAACTCAAAAATCTTACATCGTAAATATTTAACTAACAAGTATCAACGGGAGATCAACGTTTATCGAAGGATAAGATTAAGACCTTAATTCATAAACACTCTCATAACTAAATTTTAAAAATGGCAAGATATACTGGTCCTAAAACTAAAATAGCTCGTAAATTTGGCGAGGCAATTTTTGGAGAAGATAAATCTTTTGAAAAAAGAAATTATCCTCCTGGTCAACATGGTGCAAATAAGCGTCGTGGAAAAAAATCTGAATATGCAATCCAGTTAATGGAAAAGCAAAAAGCAAAATACACGTATGGTGTGTTGGAGCGTCAATTCAGAAATATGTTTAAACGTGCAAGAGCTGCACAAGGCATTACAGGTGAAGTGTTATTACAACTTTGTGAATCTAGATTGGATAATGTTGTTTTTAGAATGGGCATAGCTCCTTCTAGAAGTGGTGCTAGACAATTGGTGTCTCACAGACATATTACTGTAAATGGTGAATTGGTTAACATTCCATCATACACTTTAAATGCAGGTGATGTGGTAGCGGTAAGAGAGAAATCTAAATCCCTTGAAGCTATTGACAGATCTTTATCAAATTCAAGTCATGTTTATGAATGGATTACTTGGAACACTGAAACAAAACAAGGAACTTACGTTTCTATACCTTCAAGACTCCAAATTCCGGAAAACATTAATGAACAATTCATCGTCGAATTATATTCTAAATAATAAATTAATAATATTGGTATTTGGCCAAAGGGTTTATAAGTATTTCTTCAAACTTTTAGACCGCGCAACCAAATAACAATCAAAACGAAGAAAAAAGTATGGCAGTATTTAATTTTCAAAAGCCTGACAAAGTAATCATGATTGATTCTACCGATTTTGAAGGTAAATTCGAATTTAGACCTTTAGAACCCGGTTATGGTTTAACAGTAGGAAATGCTTTAAGAAGAGTTTTATTATCCTCTTTAGAAGGATTTGCAATTACATCAGTACGAATTGAGGGTGTAGACCATGAATTTTCTGCAATTTCAGGTGTAGTTGAAGACGTAACAGAAATCATATTAAATTTAAAACAAGTACGTTTTAAAAGACAAATTGAAGATATAGATAATGAATCAATTTCTATTTCAATTTCTGGTCAAGAACAAATAACAGCTGGTGATTTCCAAAAATTTATTTCAGGTTTTCAAATATTAAATTCAGAATTAGTAATCTGTAATTTAGATCCTAAAGTAAGTTTAAATATGGAGATTACCATTGAAAAAGGTAGGGGATATGTTCCTGCTGAAGAAAACACTAAAGCTTCGGCACCAATTGGAACCATATTTACAGACTCTATATATACGCCTATAAAAAACGTTAAGTATAGTATTGAAAACTATCGTGTTGAGCAAAAGACGGATTATGAAAAATTGGTTTTTGAAATCATTACTGATGGTTCAATTACTCCACAAGATGCTTTAACAGAAGCCGCAAAAACCTTAATTCATCACTTTATGTTATTCTCAGATGAGAGAATTACTTTAGAAGCTGATGAAATTGCACAAACAGAAACGTATGATGAAGAATCACTTCATATGAGACAATTGCTTAAAACCAAGTTAATTGATATGGATTTATCTGTACGTGCATTAAACTGTTTGAAAGCAGCTGAAGTTGATACCTTAGGAGACCTAGTATCTTTTAACAAAAACGATTTAATGAAGTTCCGTAATTTTGGTAAAAAATCATTAACAGAGCTTGAAGAGCTTGTAATTGTTAAAGGTTTAAACTTCGGAATGGATTTAAGCAAATATAAATTAGATAAAGACTAGAAAAATTAACGATTAACGATTTACGATTGAAGATTTTCAGTAGTACTTTAAAAACTTCGATAATTTTTCAAAAAACCAATTATTAACGACTCATAATTTGCTCTCCGTCTAATCGGATAAGGCAGCAAGATGATGTCAAATTTAAAATGTCATGAGACACGGAAAAAAAATAAATCATTTAGGCAGAAAAACAGCTCACAGAAAATCAATGTTGGCAAATATGGCATGTTCATTAATTGAGCATAAACGTATTAATACCACTGTTGCCAAAGCTAAGGCTTTAAAACAATTTGTGGAGCCAATGATTACTAAATCTAAAGAAGATACAACTCACAACAGACGCCTTGTTATGGCTCGTTTAAGACAAAAAGAAGCGGTAGCTGAATTATTTAGAGATGTAGCTCCTAAAATTGCGGATAGACCAGGAGGATATACTAGGATAATAAAACTAGGAAATCGCTTAGGTGATAATGCTGATATGGCTATGATAGAACTTGTAGATTACAATGAAATCTACAATGCTGATAAAGCCAAAAAGAAAACAACACGTAGAAGTAGAAGAGGTGGAAGCAAAGCTGAAACTCCAGTTACTCCGGTAGCTCCAATTGCTGAAAAACCGGCGATTGAAACACCAGTAGTTGAAAAACCGGCTTCAAGTGAAGAAGAATAAATGTTGAAAACATTAATATATTTAAAGGATAAACTTTTTTAGTTTATCCTTTTTTTTTGCAATTTTGCCAAGTCATATGGAGTAACAAATGACAATTTAAAAGCAATATAATCCAACACATGAAATACCAAAAAAAACAAACAGCCATTATTTTATTAGCAGATGGAACCATTTTCTATGGTAAATCAGTTGGAAACAAACAAGGAACCGCTTTTGGTGAAGTTTGTTTCAATACCGGGATGACGGGATATCAAGAAATATTCACAGATCCTTCTTATTTTGGTCAATTAATGGTGGCAACCAATGCACATATTGGAAATTATGGAACCCATGTTGATGAAGTTGAATCAGATTCCATTAAAATAGCTGGATTAATCTGTAAAAATTTTAGCTATGACTACTCACGGGATGCTGCAGATAGTTCACTTGAAGATTTTTTAAATGCAAATAATTTATTTGCAATTTCAGATGTTGATACAAGAGCCTTAGTAAGTTATATTAGAGATCATGGCGCTATGAATGCAGTAATAACTACGGATGTAGATAATCTGGAACCATTAAAAACCCAGCTAGCACATGTGCCAAGTATGAACGGATTGGAATTGGCTTCAAAAGTTTCTACTAAAGAACCATATTATTTTGGTAATGAAAATGCAACTTATAAAGTTTCAGCGCTGGATATTGGGATCAAAAAGAATATACTTCGAAATATAGCTAAACGCGATGTGTACATTAAGGTTTTTCCTTATAATGCAACGTTTGAGGAATTGGAATCTTTTAAACCGGATGGTTACTTTTTATCAAATGGACCGGGAGATCCTGAGCCTTTGGTTGAAGCTCAAGTGTTAGCTAAAGAAATTATTAAAAGGAACTTACCTCTTTTTGGGATTTGTTTAGGTCATCAGGTAATTGCATTGGCTAATGGCGTTTCTACTTATAAAATGCACAATGGGCATAGAGGCATCAATCATCCGGTTAAGAATTTAAAAACAGGTAAAGGTGAAATAACATCGCAAAATCATGGTTTTGCAGTCAACAGGGAAGAATCTGAATTACATCCAGATTTGGAAATCACACATGTGCATTTAAATGACAATACCGTTGCGGGTTTGGCTATGAAATCAAAAAATTGTTTTTCCGTGCAATATCATCCTGAAGCTAGTCCGGGTCCACATGACTCAACGTATCTTTTTGATAAGTTTATTGAAAACATTAAAAAAAATTAACTAAAAGCCTCAAAAATTTATTGCTTTTTGAGACTTTCATGTTACTAAAACGTTATAGATAATAATTTGTGTAATTCTTTAAAAACATGCAGATTAAAATAAGATTAAGCCGTAAATTTGAATATTAAAAAGTTTTAAAAATAGTACTTATGAGTATAATAATTAATATCCATGCTAGACAAATTTTTGATTCTAGAGGAAACCCTACTATTGAAGTAGATGTTGTTACAGAAAATGATATTTTAGGAAGAGCTGCGGTACCATCTGGAGCTTCTACGGGCGAGCACGAAGCTGTTGAATTGAGAGATGGTGGGAAAGCCTATTTGGGTAAAGGTGTTTTAAAAGCAGTTGATAATGTAAATTCTAAAATTGCTCAAGAACTGCTTGGAGTTTCTGTTTTTGAACAAAACTTAATCGATCAAATGATGATTGATTTAGATGGCACACCAAACAAATCAAAATTAGGTGCCAATGCTATTTTAGGGGTGTCTTTGGCGGTGGCTAAAGCTGCTGCTGCTGAGCTGGGTTTACCTTTATATCGCTACGTAGGTGGTGTGTCTGCAAATACGCTTCCAGTACCCATGATGAATATCATCAATGGAGGTTCTCATAGTGATGCGCCTATCGCGTTTCAAGAGTTCATGATTATGCCGGTAAAAGCCAAAAACTTTACACATGCTATGCAAATGGGATCTGAGATTTTCCATAATCTTAAAAAAGTTTTGCATGACAGAAATCTTTCTACAGCAGTAGGTGATGAAGGTGGTTTTGCTCCAAATTTACCTGGTGGAACAGAAGACGCAATTGAAACTATAGCGAAAGCTGTAAAAAATGCTGGATACAAATTTGGTGAGGAAGTAAAAATTGCCTTAGATTGTGCTTCAGCTGAATTTTATGTAAATGGTAAATATGATTACACAAAATTTGAAGGTGATACAGGAAAAGTAAGAAGCAGTAAAGAACAAGCAGAGTATTTAGCTGAACTTGCTTCTAAGTATCCAATTATCTCTATTGAAGATGGAATGGATGAAAATGATTGGGAAGGATGGAAATTATTGACTGAGAAAATTGGTCATAAAGTTCAATTGGTTGGTGATGATTTATTTGTAACTAATGTTGAACGATTATCAAGAGGAATTGAAAATGGCATTGCTAATTCCATTTTAATTAAGGTAAACCAGATTGGTTCATTAACAGAAACTATTGCGGCTGTAAATATGGCTAAAAATGCAGGTTACACCACCGTTATGTCACACAGGTCTGGCGAAACTGAAGATAATACCATTGCAGATTTAGCAGTTGCTTTAAATTGTGGCCAAATTAAAACCGGTTCAGCATCACGTAGTGACCGAATGGCAAAATACAATCAACTTTTACGCATTGAAGAAGAGCTAGGAGAAACTGCTTATTTTCCTCAAGAAAAAGCATTTAAAATAAAATAAACTTATTATTTTTTATTAAGGTATAGGCGATTATTAATTTATTTAATAATCGCTTTCTTTTTTTAAGAATTTAAGCAATACTTTTATGTTAATTCCTTATTAAGAAATTATAATTATAGTAAGTTAATTTGTAACTTAGCGTTAATCAAATTATACATTAAATTTTATAAAAAACATGTCAAAAACGGCTATTTTACAAGTTAATGGGGAAAAGTATGAATTTCCGTTAATAGTTGGAACAGAAAATGAAGTTGCTATAGATATTTCAAATCTAAGAAACGCAACCAATGGAGTAATTACAATAGATCCAGGATATAAAAATACGGGATCTTGCGAAAGTGCCATAACTTTTTTGGATGGAGAAAAAGGCATATTAAGATACAGAGGATATTCTATTGAAGAATTAGCCGAAAAAGCAGATTTTTTAGAAGTTGCTTATCTTTTAATTTTTGGTGAACTTCCTACCAAAGAGCAAAATGATAAATTTCATAATGACATTAAAGCACAATCTATTGTTGACGAAGATATAAAGAAAATAGTAGAAGCATTCCCAAGGACTGCGCATCCAATGGGGGTTATCTCTTCATTGACTAGTGCTCTAACAGCATTTAACCCTTCTTCAGTAAATGTTAAATCAGAGGAAGATATGTATAAAGCAATCGTTAAAATAATGGGAAAATTTCCTGTTTTGGTAGCCTGGACGTATCGAAAAAAACTTGGTTTACCATTAGATTATGGAGATGATTCTTTAGGTTATGTTGAAAACATTTTAAAAATGATGTTTAGACAACCTAATGCATGTTATATTCAAAATGGAGTTTTAATTGATGCTCTAGATAAACTTTTAATATTACATGCGGATCATGAGCAAAATTGTTCAACGTCAACTGTTAGAATAGTCGGCTCGTCTCATGCAGGTTTGTTCGCATCGTTATCAGCAGGTATTTCAGCGCTTTGGGGGCCACTTCATGGTGGAGCTAATCAAGCGGTGTTAGAAATGTTGGAAGCTATTAAAGCAGATGATGGAGATACTAAAAAATATATGGTTAAAGCAAAAGATAAAGAAGATCCCTTCCGTTTAATGGGCTTTGGTCATAGGGTTTACAAAAATTTTGACCCTCGAGCAAAAATTATAAAAAAAGCAGCTGATGAAGTTTTAAGTAATTTAGGGATTGAGGATCCTATTTTAGATATTGCTAAAGGGCTTGAAAAGGAAGCTTTAGAAGATCCATATTTTGTAGATAGAAAATTATATCCAAACGTAGATTTCTATTCTGGTATTATTTATAGAGGTATGGGTATTCCAACAGAGATGTTTACCGTTATGTTTGCTTTAGGACGTTTGCCAGGTTGGATAGCACAATGGCGTGAAATGCGTTTAAACAATGAGCCTATTGGTAGACCAAGACAAATTTATACAGGTGAAACTGAAAGACCTTTTGTGTCTTTAGTGAACAGATAAAATTCTTTATTAAAAAAAAAAGAAGCTTCATAACTAAACCTTATGAAGCTTTTTTATATTTACGCCATGTTGCAACTCAATATAAAAAACGAAACGTCAAGACTTAGAGCAGTCATTTTAGGAACAGCAAAAAGCAATGGACCTATACCAAACATTGAAGATTGCTATGATCCTAAAAGTATTCAGCATATAAAAGCAGGAACTTACCCCAAAGAAGAAGCTATGATTGCTGAGATGGAAGCAGTTGCTGCTGTTTTTAAAAAATATGATGTTCAAGTTTTTAGGCCAGATGTTATAGAAAATTGTAATCAAATTTTCTCTCGAGACATTGCTTTTGTTATTGATGATAAAATAATTAGAGCTAATATATTGCCAAATAGAGAAAAGGAAATTGAGGCTATAAATTATCTTTGGAATCAAGTAGATGTTAAAAACAGAATTGTTCTACCTGAAGAATGTCATGCTGAAGGTGGTGATGTCATGCCTTGGAATGATTATATTTTTGTTGGCACTTATTCAGGTGAGGATTATTCAGATTATATAACAGCCAGAACCAATATGGATGCTGTTATTGCCTTACAGGAATTATTTCCAAATAAAACGGTTAAGGCTTTTGAGTTAAGAAAGTCAAATACAGATCCAAAAGAAAATGCTTTACATTTAGATTGCTGTTTTCAACCTATAGGAAAAAACAAGGCTATTTTGCATAAAAACGGATTTCTTATTGAGCATGAATATCAGTGGTTAGTTGATTTTTTTGGAAAGGAGAATATTTTTGAAATTACAAAAGAAGAAATGTACAACATGAACAGTAACATATTTTCTATTTCAGAAACGGTTATTATTTCTGAAAGAAGCTTTACACGCCTTAATAATTGGCTTCGTGAACAAGGTTTTACTGTAGAAGAAGTGCCTTATGCAGAAATAGCAAAACAAGAAGGTTTATTGCGTTGTTCAACAATGCCTTTAATTAGAGACTGATTTTTTAGGTAAATATTTTTTTATTTAATAGTTGCATTCTCAACAATTAATGGGTAAACGTATCCCGCACCATAATCTTTATTTAAAGAAACCGTTCCTTCAAATGTTACAATATCTCCCATTTTCACATCGTCTTTAGTTGTAAAGGTAAGGTCAGATTTTCCTTCATTATTGGTTCCATCCTTAAGATGTACCCAATTGCGATCCATTATGCTATTGTTAATTTTCACTACTTGCCCTCGTACAACTATTTTTTTATTTGCATAGTCGTTGCCGTTTTTGTAAAGTTCAGCAATAGTAATGCCTCCTGGGGCACGTTCTACATGGATATCATCTTTTAATACTTGATTATTAATTCCTTTATGAATGGAGTCATTAACTAAAGAAGATGTTGCTAGAATTGGTTTGTCACTAATATTATCTACTAACAAAACTTTATCAAATGTGCGGTTTAATTCTTTGCTTTTAAAATCTATCATTTCAAAAGCATTCTTATAATAAAGATCGGAATTAACCTTGGGTTCCATTTTGCCGGTAGCCATCCAGTAATCTTCATCATTCTCATTCACAAACAGATAAGTGTAAGTGTCTGTTTGTAATACTTCTTTGACCTTTACATGATGACTGGCTGGATCATTGTTGGCAGTTTTATGCTTTTTGTTTTTATCGTTACAGGATGTTAAAGTAATTAAGGAAAAAATAAAGACCAATAATAATTTCATGATATGTTGTTTTAAATAAAATTAAACTATTTAATGTTACAAAGATACTACAAAACTAAAGTTGATTTACCTTCAAAAGCAATTAAATACATCCGTTTAAAAGAATAATGATTTATTTTAATAAATTCATGGTGATTGCGTTTATTTAATTTAAAAACCTTAAGCTTTATCAGCTTGATATTATTAAACAACAAGGATGGCAATACGGTTTTTTCTATTGACAAATTATTATTCAGTTTGTAGTAAACGGTTTGTAATACATTAATTAATCGTTGTTTTTCCTTTTTAGATAAAGACGATGTGTTTTCAGTTTAAAAAGTTATAATTTTGCATACTATAATTTATGATCATGCAACAAACAACAAACACCATTTTAATGATTCGTCCAGTGAATTTTAGGATGAATGAGCAAACTGCTGTAAATAATTATTATCAAAAAGTTTTAGATAATTTATTGCCGGCTTCTGTTAATACTAAAGCCCAACAGGAATTCGATGGTTTTGTTGAAAAACTAAAAAATATTGGTGTAAATGTTATTGTTGTAAATGATACTACTGATTGTGATACCCCGGACTCGATTTTCCCAAATAATTGGATTTCTTTCCATCAAAATGGTAATATTGGTCTGTATCCAATGTTTGCCGAGAACAGGCGTTTAGAACGGCGTGATGATGTCCTTCAGATATTGGAAGACAAAGGGTTTGTAATTAATGAAATTGTTGATTATACGGAGGCTGAAGAAGAGTCTGTTTTTTTAGAAGGTACAGGTAGTTTGTTATTAGATCGTAAAAATCAAAAAGCATATTGCGCCCTTTCCCCTAGAGCAGATGAAGGTTTATTTATAGAATTTTGTGAAGATTTTGAATATACTCCCGTGCCTTTTACTGCGAATCAAACGGTAAACGGTCAGCGAATGGCCATATATCATACCAATGTTATGATGTGTCTTGGGGAAACCTTTGCAGTGATTTGTTTATCAAGTATTGATGATAAAAAGGAGCGAAAAAATGTGATGCAACATTTAAAAGAAGATGGGAAAGAAATCATAGATATTTCTGAAGATCAGGTAAATAATTTTGCAGGTAATATGCTTCAGGTTAAAGGGGTAAATGGTGACTTGTTTTTGGTAATGAGTCAAGCAGCGTTCGACTCACTTACAAACACGCAATTAAACACGCTTAAAAAACATAATGCCGGAATTTTATCAAGTTCATTGGATACTATTGAAGCTTGTGGTGGTGGAAGTGCACGCTGTATGATGGCTGAAGTTTTTTTGCCAAAAGCCTAATTACTTATGGTTTGGTTTTGGGTAATTGCACATAAAACGTACTGCCGATATTTAAATTACTTTCAACCCAGATTTTACCATGGTTTAATTCAACCAACTCTTTACAAATAGATAACCCTAAGCCAGTCCCTTTTTCATTACTTGTGCCTATGGTTGTAAACGAATTACTTTTAAAGAGTCTGTCAATATTCTCTTTTGAAATCCCTACACCTGTGTCAGCTACGCTTAAAATACAACTGCCATTGCTAATATGATTTGAAATTGTAATTGAATCCCCTTTTTTACAGAATTTAACAGCATTGGCAAGTAGATTTTGAATTACAATTTCAATCATACTTCTATCTGCATAAGCAAAATCACGTAATGAGTGATCAATTAAATCAATGCCTTTGTTGTCTAATCGTTGCTCAATTAATTTTAATTTATCTTCAAAAACTTCTTGAATGTCAAAAAGACTGGGTTTAGGCTCCAGTGAATGCATTTGGGATTTAGACCAGTTTAGTAAATTAAAAAGTAATAATGATGCGTTATTAGCATTTTCACTTAATTCAGGAATCAAGTTGTCAAATTCTTCTCTTGATAATGTGCCATCTTTTAATAAATCAATAAAACCATTAATAGATGAAAGTGAATCTTTTAAATCGTGGGAGATGATTGAGAATAATTTATCCTTAACATTATTTACGTTTTCAAGATGTTTAGTTTGTTCTTGAAATGCTTTATTCTGTAATTCAATTTTTATATTTTTTTCTTCTAATTCTTGAGTATATTTTATGCTATTATTTCGTTTTAAATAAATTAAAATTAAGAAGGTTGAAACAATAGCCAATGCTCCTAGTAGCGCATAAAAAATTAATTGAAAGCGATTAAAGTTTTCTTCACTTTCAATATTATAACTATTTTCAATATCCGTTGAAACTGATTTTGACAAATCGCGGTCAAATTCAGGGTTTAATTCAAGTGTAGCATCGGTTAGTGTGTCTTGAACTAAATTCTTTTTTTCAAGGCTGCTTTTTAAATCATAATAATTTCGTTGCCAAATAAAGGCTCTATCAAATTGTTTTTTAGTAGAATCCAATTCCTTCATTAATTTATAATGCCTGAGCAGTTCTGGCTTATTATTTGTGGATTTTGCAAGGGCTCCGGCTTCAAGAAGTTGTTGTTCGGCTAAAATTAATTTCTTTTGACTTAAATTTAATTCACCTAAATTATTTAATGAAATGGTTAAACCTCTTTTATTATTTGATTTTCTATTTAAAATAAGACCTTGAATTAAATATTCTGAGGCTTTGTCATAATCATTGAATTTTAAGTATTCGCCACCAAGTTTGGGTAAAATATTACCACGAATAGAATCGTTATTAGGCCCTAAATTTTTAAGGACTGTCTCATAATATTCAATGGACTTTCTGTATTCTTTTTGATTTGAATACATTTCAGCTAAACGACTATTGGATTCAATGATACCGTCTGTTCTATTTAGTTGTTTCTGAAGTTGAAGGGTTTTTAAATAATATTCAATTGATTTATCAAATGCTCCAATATAATAATAAGCCTTTGCTAAATTAGTATAGGCAGAACAAAGTTCTGGTTTTAGGTTACGTTTTTCAAACACTCTAATAGCAGATAATGAATACTGCAGCCCTTTACTATAATTCCTTCGTTTAATCTCAATTAAACCAATGCTATTATTAACTTTTGCTATTCCAAGGGTGTCCTTTAATTTTTCGAATAAAGATTTTGATTTTGCATAACCTGTTACCGCATTTATATAGTCATTTTTTGTAGCGTATATTAATGATTTGTAATAAGTAATTTCTGCTATGCCCGCTGTATAATTCATGGCATTGGAAAGTTTTTCACTTTCAAAAATATATTTTAAAGCTTTGCCATAGTCTTGAATTTCATATAATTTCTCAATAAGTTGAATTGAAGTATCAACTTTTAATGAGTCAGATTCCTCAAAGGCTAATTGGATGTACAGGCTATCTATTTCTTTAGTTTGGGAATAACCAAGAAACACAAATAAAAAAAGAATCAAAGTAATTTTTTTCCTCATACAATATTTAAAATACAACCATTGATATTATAATCACAAAATGTTTCTTGCTTGAGGGAAATAAGATTACTTAATTTAGTTGTATTGTGTTTATTTGTTTAAACTTTCATCCAAAAATTTTTGTTGACAATAGCAATGCCTCTAACAAAAGTTGCAAAAATGGATTTAAAAATCTAATTTCTGCGTTTTACTACCAATAAATTAGATTAAAGGAATGCACATTTTTGAGAAAAAACCGACGAATAGACTAACGGCAGAAAACATAGAAAAACGGCGTAAATATATCACTGGGATAAGATTTTTAAGAATCATTTTTTGTGATTATTATATGAATAGAATGTTTTATGATTAAAAGATTTAGTAAAACACGTATTTTCATAAATTCACCACATTTTAATAAAACTTTTTTTACAAACATACATTAATAAAAGTTTTATCTTTGCTCCCTTAAATAACTTCAATTAATGAACCTTCAAGAGACGTTATCAAAACAGGTAAAACTAGCCTTACAGGCATCCTATAATATATTCTTAGAAACCATAGAATTTCAGGCAACTCGCAAAGAATTTGTTGGAGATATTACAGTTGTTATATTTCCTATGCTTCGTTTTATAAAAGGAAATCCGGTGCAAATTGGTAACGACATTGGAAATTATTTAGTAAAAAATGTTGAAGTTGTAAGTGCTTATAACGTGGTGAAAGGATTTTTAAACATTGAAATTCAAGACGCCTATTATGTTCAATTTTTTAATAAAATAAGCACTAAAGAAAATTTTGGTTTTGTTTCTCCAAAGTCCGAAGAAAAATCTATCATGGTTGAATATTCTTCACCAAACACCAATAAACCTTTGCATTTAGGACATGTCAGGAACAACTTGTTAGGGTATAGTGTTGCCGAAATTTTAAAGGCTTCAGGAAAGAAGGTTTACAAAACCCAGATCATTAATGACAGGGGCATTCATATTTGTAAAAGTATGTTGGCTTGGAAACGCTTTGGAATTGGAGAAACACCGGAAAGCACTGGATTGAAAGGTGATAAACTGGTTGGTAATTATTATGTAAAATTTGACAAAGAATACAAAAAAGAGGTCAAGGATTTAATTAACCAAGGTAAAACAGAAGACATAGCAAAAAAGCAAACACCTATTCTATTAGAAGCCCAAAATATGCTTTTAAAATGGGAAGCAGGTGATGAAGAAACCGTGGCACTTTGGAAGACCATGAACCAATGGGTTTATGATGGTTTTGCCATTACTTATAGGAATCTTGGTGTTGATTTTGATACACTTTATTATGAAAGTAATACCTATTTATTAGGTAAGGAATTTGTTTCTGAAGGATTGAAGTCTGGTGTTTTTACAAAGGAAGAAGATGGGTCTGTCTGGTGTGATTTAACGGAAGATGGATTGGATAAAAAGATTGTACAACGCTCTGACGGAACGGCAGTTTATATGACTCAAGATATTGGAACAGCCATTCAAAGAATAAAAGATTTCCCTGATGTAGGTGGTATGGTTTATACCGTTGGTAATGAACAAGATTATCATTTTAAGGTTTTGTTTTTAATACTAAAGAAACTTGGTTTTGAATGGGCTAAAAATTTATATCATTTAAGTTATGGTATGGTAGATTTGCCTTCCGGAAAAATGAAAAGCAGAGAAGGGACTGTAGTTGATGCGGATGATTTAATTCAAGAAATGGCAACTACAGCAGCTGATATTTCTGAAGAACTAGGGAAACTTGAAGGATATTCTGATGAAGAAAAACAGGAGCTTTATAGTATTATCGGTTTAGGTGCCTTAAAATACTATATTTTAAAAGTAGACCCTAAAAAGCGAATTTTGTTTGATCCAAAAGAATCTATTGATTTTCAAGGTAATACAGGTCCATTTATTCAATATACTTATGCAAGAATTCAGTCCATCATTCGCAAAGCAGATTTTGATTATAACGTCATATTGAGCCCAAACGAAGTGTCTTTACACCAAAAAGAAAAAGAATTAATCAAACAGCTACAATTATTCCCTGAAGTTATTCAAAATGCGGCTGAAACCCATAGTCCGGCGTTGATAGCTAATTATACTTATGATTTGGTTAAGGAATTCAACTCGTTTTATCAAAATGTTTCTATTCTGGGTGCAGATGAATTAAATGAAAAGATTTTTCGAGTGCAACTTTCAAAAAAGGTCGCTTTGACTATAAAAAATGGGTTTAAGTTATTAGGTATTCATATGCCTGAGCGTATGTAAAATTATCTTAAAACTTTTAAACCTTCATATACAACAATGCCAACGGCATTTGCTAAGTTAAGGCTTCTTACATGCTTACTATATAAAGGGATTTTGTACAAATCTTGTTGATTTGCCTCAATAATCTGTTTGGACAATCCCACTGATTCCTTGCCAAACACTAAAAACATATCATCCTTAAAAGGAATTTCCCAATGGGTTTTAGTTCCATGGCTAGATAAAAAAGCGAAGTGAGCGTCTTTATTTATATTAAAAAAATCTTCGGCAGTTTCATAATAAATAACGTCAAGATGTTTCCAGTAATCCAATCCGGCTCGTTTTAATCGGGTATCATCAATTTCAAAACCAAAAGGCCTCACTAAATGTAATTTTGAACCTGTGGCAAGTGCCAATCTTCCTATATTACCTGTATTATTTGGGATTTCAGGTTCAATTAAAACAATATTAAGAGCCATTCTTTTTCAATAATTTTATAGCAATTAATCGGATTAATAAAACAAATGGAAAACCGTGAAGAGCAGTATCAAACCAATCAAGAAGCTTCATACCATTAGCGCCACCAACAATCCAACGTATTTTACCTACTATATGCGGTTCTGGAAAATACGGAGCTAAACCTAAAGTGAGGCAAAGCAATAAAATGAGTTTCCAGTTATTGAATACGGACATGGAAATTTATTCTTGTTAATTAATATGGTAAGTTATAATTTTCTTAATTCATAAAGGTCATTACGTCTGTCTTTTAAGTTCCGAACACTACCAAATTGGTTAAGCTCCCTAAGTAAATCAATATCTACATCAGCAATTAAAATCATTTCGGTATTTTGTGTTGTTTCAGCTTTTACACCATTTGTTGGGAAAGCAAAATCACATGGCGTAAAAACCATGGACTGTGCAAATTGAATGTCCATATTTTGAACTTTAGGTAAATTACCAACACTTCCCGCAATGGCTACATAACATTCATTTTCAATGGCTCTTGCCTGGGCACAATGTCTTACTCGGGAAAAACCATTTTGAGTATCTGTTAGAAACGGTACGAATAAAATGTCCATACCTTCATCAGCTAAGATCCTACTTAATTCAGGAAATTCGCAATCATAACATATCAAAATACCTATTTTGCCGCAGTCTGTATCAAAGGCCTTTATTTGGTTGCCACCAACCATTCCCCAAACTTTTGCTTCATCTGGTGTGACGTGTAATTTTTCATATCGTTCCATACTACCATCTCTGCGACATAAATAACCAGCATTATGAAGTTTACCATCTACCATTTCAGGCATGCTACCAGTTATAATATTTATATTATATGAAATGGCCAATTTTGAAAAACGGTTAACAATTTCGGATGTGTGTTTAGCCAATTCCCTGATTGCTTCTGGTGTTGAGAGATGATTGTTTTCTGCCATTAATGGGGCATTGAAAAACTCAGGGAATAATGCAAAATCACTTCTATATCCTGAAACGGAATCAACAAAAAATTCAGCTTGTTGCATTAATTCATCTAAATCTTTATAAAGTCGCATTTGCCATTGAACCAATCCAAGCCGAACGATCTTTTTAATAGTAGTAGCTTTTTTTCGTTTCTTTTCGTAATAGATATTATCCCATTCAAGAAGTACGGCATAATCATGTGATGAGGCATCCCCTTCTAAATAATTGGTTAATATTTTTGCGGGATGAAAGTCATTTGAAATTTGAAAATTTAAAACAGGATCATGAATTTCTTTACGTCTAACTTTATCTATATACTCTTTAGGTGTTAATTTATCGGCAAATTTATGATAGTTTGGAATTCTTCCGCCAAAAGCAAGCCCTTTAAGGTTTAAACGTTCGCATAATTCTTTTCTGTAATCATACAATCGCCTGCCTAAACGCAATCCTCTAAATTCTGGTTTTATAAATACGTCAATCCCATAAATAACATCACCATCATTGGTATGTGTGTTAAAGGTATAATTGCCTGTTATATCTTGATAAGTATGGTTGTCGTCAAATGAGTCATAGTCAACAATAATGCATAAAGCACAACCGGCAATTTGATTATTTATTTTTATGACGACTTGTCCTTCTGGAAATTTGTCAATTAAAGTTTTAATTTGTTCTTCACCCCAAATTGAATCTGGCATAGTAGTATAAGAAGCTACCATGGCTTTTCGCAGTTCGTGATAATCTGGCAAAGTAAGATATGCTAATTCAATATTTTCAATATTTTTCATAGGGTTACTTTTCAATTTTAATTTTGCAATATTAGTTAAAATATAATGTGTTATACAAAAAGAATATGATTAGTTTTTAATACATAATATATTGTATCCTAGATGAGGACATTTTTATTTTACCTGATATGTAAGTTTCATAGTTATAGATGCTGTTTTCTCTTTTGAAGCTGTATTATATGCTCCGCCCCATGAATAATCTTCATTGGAGTTTTGACCGGTTATTTGAAAAATACCCATTTGTGCTGTAGAAAGTTTTCCTAATGTAGCTCCTGAGTTTTCTGAAATACTTTTGGCTCTCAAACGTGCGTTTTCTGTAGCTCTTGAAACCATTTCAATTTTTAAATCTTCAAGTTTTGTATAATAATACCTTGGTGCCAAAGAATATAATTGGATGCCTTTATTTAATAATTCAGTAACTTCTCTTGAAATTTTTTCAACCTTTTCAACATTTGTAGAATTTATTTGAACGGTTTGACTTAATGTGTAGCCAGTGAATTCTTGTCCTAGATATTTGCCGTCAGCAGTATAGTTTTGTTTAAAATTCTTGTCTGTTTGAACGGCATTGAAAACTAGCATGCTATCACTTATTCCTTTTGATTTAAAATATTCTAAAATGGCTTCTTTGTCTTTTTTTAAATCGGCATAGGCTTGTTTTAAATCGTTATTTATTTGAGAAAATCTAGCTTCCCAAACAATCAGATCAGAAGTAAAATTGGTTTGTCCTAAACCCGTCACTGAAATAGTTCCAACTTGCTTATTCCTGTTAATTACAGCATGCCCTAATATAATGGATGCTGCTATAATGGCTAAACCAAAAACTATGGCGCTGAGATTTTTGTTCATAGAAGTAAGAATTTAATCGTTAGAATTTACCGAATGGCTTTAACAAAATCATGTATTTCTGTAACAGAATTATCTGTTAGAAATTTTATAAACGCACTTCCAATAATGGCTCCTTTTGAATATTGAGTTGCTTGATTGAAAGTGTCGTTATTATTGATTCCGAATCCAATAATCTGCGGATTTTTCAAGTCCATATTTGATATACGCTCAAAATAATGTTTTTGGTTGTCACCAAACCCTGATTGTGACCCTGTAACACTCGCGCTACTTACCATATAGATAAATCCATTAGATATTGAATCGATAAATTTGATACGTTCTGTACTTGTTTGGGGGGTAATTAAAAACACATTGATGAGGCCGTATTTTTCAAAAATTGCTTTGTATTTGTCATGATATACATCAACTGGTAAATCGGGAATTATTAATCCATCGACACCTATTTCCTGACATTTTTTACAAAAAGCCTCTACACCATATTGTAGTATTGGGTTAAAATATCCCATGATGATTAATGGAATGGAAACCGTTTTCCTGATGTCTTTTATTTGATTAAAAAGTACTTCAGTGGTCATGCCGTTTTTTAAGGCTTTTGTAGAACTTGCTTGAATGGTTGGTCCATCGGCTAACGGATCGCTAAATGGTAAACCTATTTCAATCATATCAACACCACTTTTCTCTAAGTTTTGTATAATTGAAACGGTATCGTTCAAACTTGGATAGCCTGCTGTAAAATATATAGAAAGCAACTTTTTGTTTTCTTGTAATTTAGTTTGTATGCGATTCATAATTGTATTGTTTTCGTCTTTGCGAGTCCCGATAGCTATCGGGAGAAGCAATCTGTATCATGAGATTCCTTCACTTTGTTCGGAATGACGTTATAATTTAAAATAATTGATATATGTGTCTAAATCCTTATCACCTCTACCTGATAAACTCACCACTACGACATCGTTTGGTTTGAAAGTTTTCTGTTCGAAAATAGCTAAGGCGTGTGAGCTTTCAATAGCTGGAATGATGCCTTCTAACTTGCATAATTCTAAACCGGCTTTCATAGCTTCATCGTCAGTAATCGACATAAATTCGGCACGACCTGTTTTTGCTAAATGCGCATGCATGGGTCCAACGCCCGGATAATCTAATCCAGCCGAAATGGAGTAAGGTTCTGTAATTTGTCCATCTTTGGTTTGCATTAATAGCGTTTTACAACCGTGAATAATGCCTTCTTTTCCCAATACCGAAGTTGCAGCACTTTCGCCAGAATCTACGCCTAAACCAGCAGCTTCAACCGCAATAATGTTTACATCTTCTTCGTGTAAAAAATGATAATAGGTACCCGCGGCATTGCTTCCACCACCAATACAAGCTACCAAATAATTGGGGTTTTCTCTGCCTTCATGCACTTTTAATTGCCATTTTATTTCTTCGGAAATGACCGATTGAAAACGCGTTACCATATCTGGATAGGGGTGTGGGCCTATAGCAGAACCGATGATGTAATGGGTGTCAACGGGATTGTTTATCCAATCGCGAATGGCTTCATTGGTAGCATCTTTTAGTGTCCGACTACCAGATAAAGCAGGAACAACCGTGGCTCCTAGCATTTTCATTCGGGCAACGTTTGGTGCTTGTCGTGCAATATCAATTTCGCCCATATAAACAATGCATTCCAGTCCCATTAAAGCACAAACCGTAGCCGTTGCAACTCCGTGTTGCCCGGCGCCGGTTTCAGCAATGATACGATGTTTAGCTAAACGCTTCGCCATTAAAATTTGGCCAATGGTGTTGTTTATTTTATGGGCGCCTGTATGATTTAAGTCTTCACGCTTTAAATAAATTTTAGTGTTGTATTTTTCTGAAAGTCGCTTCGCAAAATAGAGTGGGGAAGGACGCCCAACATAGTCTTTTAAAAGCTGGTCAAATTCTTTTTTGAAATCGGGCTCAGCCATTATCTTTAAATAATTCTGGCGCAATTCTTCTACATTTGGATAGAGCATTTCTGGGATGTAGGCACCACCAAATTCACCGTAATAGCCTTTTTCGTTAACGTTGTAATTCATGTTATTTTATGTTTACGTCATTGCGAACCTAGTGAAGCAATCTATTTGTTTTTAGTTTCAAATTATGAGATTACTTCTTCATTCGTTCCTCATTCATCGTAATGACAGTGTCTTTAAATTTTTGTAATAAATCTATATTTTTTAATCCTGGTTCAATTTCAAATTTACTATTTACGTCAATGGCGTAGCAATATTTGGATTCCTGCTTTCGCAGGAATGACAAAACACTTTCTACTTCGTCCAACCCGATGCCTCCACTTAAAAAGAATGGTTTTGAGGATGGATAGCTGTTTAGGACACTCCAATCAAAGGTGTAACCATTGCCTCCGGGTAATTTTCCTTTGGTGTCGAAAAGAAAATAATCACACACATTTTCATAGGGTTTTAAAATATTGAAATCGAATTCGTTTTTTATTGAAAAAACCTTGATTATCTTGACTTCGCTCGATATGACAGATTTTTGTTTTTCGTCATTGCGAGACTTTTTTTCAAAAGAGCCTGTGCTGAGCGCAGTCGAAGTATGGCAATCTGATTCTTTTGAAGAGATTACTTCGTCGTTTCTCTCCTCGTAATGACGTTTCAATTTTAAACAATATTCAGGCGATTCTTCACCATGAAGTTGTACTGCTTGCAAATCGTGAGTTTTTATTAAATCAACTACAGTTTCAATTTCTTCATCAACAAAAACCCCTACTTTTTTTATGGATTCTGGCAATTTTGGAATTGCAGAATCAAAATGCCTTGCAGATTTTTCATAAAATATAAAACCAAGATAGTCCGGTTGCAAAGCAGCAACTTGTTCTATATTGTCTTGATATTTCATGCCGCAGACTTTTAGTTTCATAGTTTCTTGTTTTTCGTCATTGCGAACGCAGTGAAGCAATCTGTTTCTTTTAATGAGATTACTTCGTCGTTTCTCTCCTCGTAATGACGTTATTTATTTAATGCATTAATAAATTGTTTTGCACTTTCCCCTGCATTATTGGTTTTCATAAAGTTTTCACCTATTAAAAACCCTTTGTAACCGAAAGGTTGTAATTCTTTAATGGCTTCAATTGTACTAATCCCGCTTTCAGATACTTTTACAAAATCGTTTGGGATCAATGCACTTAGTTTTTTGCTTGTATCTAAACTTACGTCAAAGGTTTTTAAGTTTCTATTATTTACACCTAACATATCTAAACTTGGCATGATGGCTTTATACAATTCTTCTTCATTATGAACTTCCAACAATACATCCAAATTTAAACTTTTTGCAAACTCTGAAAACTGTTTAATTTCTTCTATTGTTAAAATGGCGGCAATTAATAATATAACATCAGCACCATAAGCTTTTGCCTCCAATAACTGGTATTCGTCAATGATGAATTCTTTACGTAAAAGCGGTAGGTTACAACTGGCACGAGCGGTTAATAAATCGTCTAACGAACCACCAAAGTATTTGCCATCGGTTAAAACGGACATCCCGCAAACTCCAGCCTCTTCATAACCTTTGGCAACATCAAAAACATTAAGATTTTGATTGATTACTGATTTTGATGGGGAACGACGTTTGTGTTCAGCAATAATTCCTGATTGGCTTTGACGTAATTTATTTACTAACGAAATCGTACTTCTTTCAAACAAAACCGATTGTTCCAATTGTTTAATAGGAATTAACGATTTTCTTAAATCGACTTCAATGCGTTTATCAGCAACTATTTTATCTAGAATATTCATTTTTATTTTGATTCGTCATTGCGAGGCTTTTTATAAAAGTTGAAGCAATCTGCTTCTTTTATGAGATTACTTCGTCGTTTCTCTCCTCGTAATGACGTTATTTACTTAAATCTACTAATTTTTCTAAACTGGCATTTGCTTTGCCACTTAACAAAGATTCTTTTGCCAGTTCAAATCCTAGTTTGTGATCCATTTGATTGGTAGTTGCAATAGCTAAACCCGCATTGGCACAAACCACATTATTTTGTTGCTCTGTTCCTTTTCCTTGAATGACATCCATAAAAATTTTGGCAGATGTTTCCACAGTACTTCCACCAAAAATGGATTCTTGTGTTATTTCTGAAAGCCCCAAATCTTCTGGCGAAAACATAGTTTCAGCATGATTTGAAATGACTTTTGTTGGTCCTGTTAATGATATTTCATCGTAACCATCTAATGCATGTACAATAGAATAATTTTTATCCGTATTCTGATATAAATAACCATACAAACGAAGTAATTCTAAATTGAAAACACCCACCATTTGGTTTTTTGGAAACGATGGATTTACCATAGGGCCTAACATATTGAAAAAGGTTTTTACACCCAATTCGCGACGAATTGGTGCCACATTTTTCATGGCAGGATGGAACAATGGCGCGTGTAATACACAAATGCCAGCTTTATCCATAGAGCGTTTTAAAAAATCTTCATCACTTGAAAATTTAATACCTAAATATTCCATGACGTTTGAAGATCCACACGCTGAAGACACTCCGTAATTTCCATGTTTGGCAACACGAACACCTGCTCCTGCTGTAACAAACGACGCTAAAGTTGATATGTTGAATGTGTCTTTTCCATCGCCTCCGGTTCCGCATAAATCGATGGCATTAAAATCTTTTAAATTGATGGGAATACATAATTCTAAAAGCGCATCTCGAAATCCACGTAACTCGTCAAGCGTGATGCTTCGCATCATAAAAACCGTTAGAAACGCCGCAATTTGACTTTGGTTATAATCGCCTTTCGAGATTTTTACCAAAACCTGTTTTGCTTCTTCACTTGTGATGCTTTCGTGGTTTATAAGCCTGTTTAATATATTTTTCATTATTTTATTTTTTTAGCCACGAATACACGAATGTTTTTTCTTGGCTTTCTATTTTTTACTTAATGCCTAATACTAACTCGATAACCAATTCTTTAATATTTGTTTTCCGTTAGGCGTTAATACCGATTCTGGGTGGTATTGAACGCCTTTTACATCGTAAACCTTGTGACGTAAGGACATGACTTGTCCGTTGGCATCAAAAGAAGTGGCTTCTAAACTATCCGGTAAATTGGGATTGACCACCCACGAATGATAACGACCCACTTCAATTTCTTTGTCCATGCCTTTAAATAATGGTTCATCATCAACAGTAATAGTCACATTTGTTGCAACTCCATGATACACGTTGTCTAAATTTATAAGTGAGCCCCCAAACACTTCACAAATAGCTTGCTGACCTAGGCATACTCCTAAAATACTTTTTGTTGGAGCGTATCGTTTAATGATTGATTTTAATAAACCAGCTTCATCTGGAATACCTGGTCCAGGTGATAATACTATTTTATCAAAAGGCTCCACATCTTCCAAAGTTAATTTATCGTTTCTAACAACGGTGACATCGCAATTTAAATCTTCTAAATAATGTACGAGATTGTATGTGAAACTGTCGTAATTATCTATTACTAATACTTTTATCATCTTTTTTATTCCTGTAAAATCAGGAATCTGTTTTTAATTAATTTAATTTTGTTCGCCACGATCCCGGTAACTATCTGGACACGAATGTTTTTCCTGACTGTTGTTTAGCTGTGAACAGATACTGAACACTGCGGACTTGTTTGCGTTAGGGATTGAGCAATTTGTTTGAGCTCTTTTTTGTTTTATCAAAGACCTTTCGACTGCGCTCAAGGTGACAAAACAAAAAAAGCGAGTTGCGAAAGCCCGACCCTTGTGGTAACGCCATAATTTAAATTTTTTCAGCTAATTCAATAGCTTTTGTTAGGGCTCCTAATTTATTGTACACTTCCTGTAATTCGTCTTCCGGACTTGATTTTGATACAATTCCAGCACCTGCCTGCCAATGTAATTTATGGTTTTTGCTCAAAAACGTACGTATCATGATGGCATGGTTAAAGTTACCTTCAAAATCCATAAAACCAATGGCGCCACCGTAAAAAGAACGACTCGTTTTTTCGTATTTTTCAATAAGCTGCATCGCTCTGTGTTTGGGAGCGCCGCTTAAAGTTCCCGCGGGAAACGTATCGGCAACCATTTGCATGGTTGAGGTTTCTTTGTGCTTTTGCCCCGTAACTTTGCTTACCAAATGGATAACGTGGGAGAAAAACTGAACTTCGCGATAGGTGTCAACAGTGACGTTGCTTCCATGTCTGCTTAAATCGTTTCTGGCTAAATCCACCAACATGACATGTTCGGCATTTTCTTTGTCGTCAACAACTAGTTCTTTTGCTAATTTGGCATCTTGAATGTCGTTTCCGGTACGCTTAAAAGTTCCGGCAATGGGGTGGATTTCAGCTTTTCCATCACTAACAATAAGTTGTGCTTCGGGTGAGCTTCCAAAAATTTTAAAGTTTCCGTAATCGAAATAGAATAAATACGGTGACGGATTGATGCTTCTTAAAGCACGATACACATTAAACTCATCACCTTTAAAATCCTGAGCAAAACTTTTTGAGAGTACCAATTGAAACACGTCACCACGACCGCAATGCTTTTTAGCTAGTTCTACGTGGTGTTTGTATTCTTCATCTGTTAAATTGGACGTGATGTTTCCATTAGAATAAAAGTTATAAGATGCAAAATTTTTAACTTTAATTAAATGGTCAATTTCATCAATATTAGGGTATGAATTGAAACAATGCGCAAAAATATAGGCTTCGTTTTTGTAATGATTTATGGCAATAATATTTTGATAAACGGCATAGTATATATCTGGAATGTTTAATGGGTTTTCTTTTTTTGAAAGATCAACATCTTCAAAATATCTCACGGCTTCATAAGCGATATAACCAAAAATACCATTGTTTATAAATTTGAATTCTTCTTCAGAATTTACTTTAAACCGTTTTGTAAATTGATTGATTTCTTCTGAAACATTGGTGCTTTTATTGATTGGATTTAAAGTTTCACTGCCATCAGGAAACGTTTGAAAAATAGTTTCGTTTTCCACTTTAATGGTAGCAATGGGATTAAAACAGATGTATGAAAACGTATTATCATTGGCGTGATAATCGCTACTTTCCAGTAATATGCTGTTTGGGTATTTATCTCGTATTTTTAAATAAATGCTAACAGGCGTAATAGTATCTGCTAGAATTTTTTTGTAATGCGTGTATAAATTAAATGTCTTCATTTTTTTTAATTAAAAAAGGCTTGTCGTGAATGACAAGCCTTTTTGATATTTAGTTTTAAATATACTAAGTGACTACTTCACGAAATTAAGTTTCGAAAGCTCCACCACCAAGTATTATTTAAATTTGAGTTCAAATTGTTTTAATTTGGTCAAATATAGAAATGAAAATATAATTATGCAATTGTTTATGGTGTTTTTTTGAAAAGTATTTTATCCTTCAATATTTGAAATCATTATTTATAATGTTTTATCTTTCACTTAATAAATTTTAATTTCATGCTGAGGGTTGCAGTTATAATATTGTGTTTAATTCTTTGGGTTAAGATATTTGCACAAAATTGTCCCTCACTTATTTATCCTTTAAATTGGGCGTCAAAAACACCTGTAAATACCACCATTTCAATAAATTAAATTGAAGGAGTTACAGGGTATATTATTTTAATTGGTACTGTTTCTGAGGGAAATGAAATTATTCAATCCCAAACAAGTATTAATTCTTTTTCACTCCCTTTTGGTTTCCAGATGCCACCCAAATATATGTTATAATTACCCTGTTTTCTTCAACTTACCTAATATTCAATGTTCAGGTAAAACATTAAACTTAGGACATAATTATTCCCCCATTATGTGCTTTTATGTTAAGCCTAAAAGATGGTGCTATAAAAAGGAGTTGCCAACAAGTTTTGGCATACAGCGAAATTCGAGTTTTTACAAAGGTCAGTTCTTTTTTTTGTGGATTAAAACGATAATCTGAATTGAAAAAATCACGGTTGCGGAATTACAAAACGTGCGGAAAAAAGCAGAATTTGGATTTGCCCAAAACCTGTTCTTCACATCGAAAATTGAGCAAGTCGATAAGGTTCGGGCTGAATAACGGAATGGCAAAACGTGCGGAAAAATATTGCAGAATGAAAAACGGAGGTTTTTTGAGATTTTAAGTTGGAAAACAATAAATCACGTTCCGATAGCTATCGGAAGAGAAAAACAACGTCGGATTTCAACGGTTGCGAAAAAAACCGGTTTGCAAACCGGTTTTCCACTGCAACGGTCACCCCGGGCGCAGTCCAGGGATTCCATATTGGAAGTATATTGAAAACCACGGTTCAAGGAACTTGTCCAAGTCTTTTTAAGAAACCGCCACCCATGTATGGAATACGTCGATTCTTTACAGGCCGATCACCCAAACCAATTTCCAATGTCCCAATGGTGCGTTAATTATAAGTTAATTTATTTAAGTGTTTACTTAAATACGTAATTAATTATATATTTGTGCTTCAAAAGTAAATAATATGAAACTAGAAATAACCTGTACACGAGCGGAAGCCAATCACAAGCAATTATTAAATTGTATGTCCACATTAAATAGTATGACCGTTAGTTTGGAAAAAACATCTAAACTTTTATCCATTGCCGGCAATGAGGTACGCTTAAAAATCCTGTTCTTATTAAATATGGAAAATGAACTCTGCCCTTGTGATTTAGCCGACATTCTTAAAATGAGTGTTCCAGCAATTTCACAGCACATTCGTAAAATTAAAGACGCGGGAATTATTACGGCGAGACGTGATGGCCAAACGCTTTATTATTCTCTAAACGAGGATGAAACAGATATTTTGAAAAGTATTTTTAAGTCAATCAAATTAGAAAGAAAAATAGCATAAATTTTATAATAATGAGTACAGAAAAAACATCAAAAAATGCAGCATACACAGGTTTATTTGCTGCTTTAGCAGCTTCATCTTGCTGTATACCACCTGTTATTGCATTAATTGCCGGTGTAGGAGGTAGCGCATCAGCTTTGTCCTGGATGGAACCTTTTAGACCCTATTTAATTGGTTTGGCTATAGTTGCCATAGGCTATGCTTGGTATGCTTACTTAAAACCTAAAAAAGAAGATGATTGTTGCGAAATAGACCAAAAACCAAAATGGTATCAAACCAAAGGGTTTTTAATTGGCATTACACTGTTTGCAGCAGTTTCAATTAGCTTTCCATATTATGCACACATCTTTTATCCCAATAACAATAACAAGGAAGTGGTCGTGGTCAGTCAAGCCAATGTGGAAACCCTAAACTTTGATATTGAAGGCATGACCTGTAGTGGCTGTGCGGCACATGTTGAAAACGAAGTGAATAAACTTTCTGGGATTATTTCTGTTTCGGCAAGCTATGAGAATGAAAATGCCACTGTCACTTTTGATAAATCAAAAACGTCAAAAGAAGACATAGTAAAAGCCATTAACTCTACTGGCTATAAAGTTGTAAAACAGAAATAATTATAAAATAAAAATCATGAAAAAACTATTGGTAGTACCAGTTCTAGCGTTGTTTTTAATTTCTTTTCAAGCAAATGCACAGAGTAGCAAAACAGAAATTTTAAATGAAGTAGCAAGTAAAAATGCGACAACGGTCAAATTTAAAATTACCGGTATTACCTGTGCTGGTTGTTCCAATGCCATTTACAATGCTTTAAAAGAAGTAGATGGTGTTTTAGAACATTCAGTTGAATATCCAGGAGATATTGCTGTTATTGAGTTTGACGATTCAAAAACAACAGTAAAGGCATTAAAAACTATCATAGAAGGGAAAGGATTTAAAGCCGAGGTAATAAAAGAGAAGGCTTAATTTTTTTTGATATTGTATTTAAGTATTTAATTAAATAGTTACCAATGAAAAACGCAAAAAAAGAAGTTTTCAATCCTGACCATTTAGATTGTTGCATTGAGATTGGTGATTGCGAATTGCAAAATCCTCCAAAAGAATTAATTGATAAACTTATTGGGCAGCCTATAAGCGACTGTAAGAAAATCATTAAAGAATTTCTTAAACCAAAAGAAAAATTAGTTGTAAAATTTCAAAGGAAGATTGGGTTTAAAACTCAAAATGATAATCGTTAAGGATTTAAATGGACTGCCAAAGCCAATACTTAATTTAAAACATAGCATCAAAATGGAAGTTTGTCACACCACTAAACAGGCGCTCATTCTTATTCCGGACATCAGCGGATTTACAAAGTATATTGCTTCTTGTGATATAGATCATAGCCAAGATAAAATTGCACTATTGTTGGAATCTATATTAGAAAACAATACACTGGATTTTAAGATTTCTGAAATTGAAGGAGATGCCATTTTGTTTTATAGTTTTGATTTTCCCTATTCCTCCATGGAAATTATTCGTCAGTGCCAATTGATGTTCGATAAATTTCATCAGAGAATAGATGAGTTTAAACTGTCCAAGTGTATGTGTGGGTCATGCCAAAAACTATATGAACTTTCGCTAAAATTTGTGCTTCATTTTGGACAACTTGGCTCTGTAATGGTAAAAGACTATTGTAAACTTTTTGGTAAAGATTTAATAATTGCACATCGGCTTCTTAAAAACAAAATTAGTTTAAATGAGTACATGCTTTTAACTGAAAATTTTAGCAATCAATTTCCACTTAGGGACACTCATTTTAATGACCATACGGAATTGGTCAATATCATTTTTAATATAGAAGACATTGGTGATATTGGCATTACTTATTTCGACTTGAAGGTCCTTTAGTTTAAACAAAAAACAGGGCACGACTTGTTAACTCAATCAACATTTTCTTCGTGTGGAAAATGAAATAAAAAACAATTAATATTAAAATGAAAACAATGAAACAAATTTCAAAAAATGCGATGCTAATTTTAGCATTTGTAGCAACCACTGCAATGTTTGCCCAAATGAAACCAATGGACGGCTCCAAAATGGCAATGTCAAAGTATTCCTTTAGTGAAACAGTTGACCTGCTCAAAGGAGCCATTGAGCAGCAAAACCTTATGGTTGTTTATGAACTTGATGGTCAAAAAATGCTGAAAATGGCAGGAAAAAATGTTGGGGGAATGAAACAATTGTTTTTCTTTCATCCAGCTTATATGGCAAAAGTAATGGAAGCCAATGAAATGGCGGAATTGTAATCCCTTTCAAAATAATTGTTATGGAAAAAAAAGGTATGGTAATGGTGCGTTATTTTATGCCTTCAACAGTATTAAAATCTTATAAAGGAACTGAAACCATTGCTTCAGAACTGGATGGCAAAGTAACTAAGATTATTGCCGAGGCAACCAAGTAATTAAGTAGGGTCTGCCCATAAAAAATTTATGGGCAGGCTAATTATATTTTAATTTTAAAAGAGAAACAAAATGTTACATAAAAAATCAATACTCACACTACTGGTTTTATTTACCGGTGGTTTTGTGCCCATTCAATTGGTTACGCTCTCTTTTTGGTACTCTCAGTACTTTAAAGGTGAAACACTGGGTCCTAAAATGGTACGGACAGCACACGAATTTGCCGTTCCATATATTGAATTCTTGTACATTCCAGCTATAATTGTGTTTGTTGGAATTATGATTTACAGCAAAAAAAATTACCCTGATTTATTTAGGAGAATGAAAGTAGGTATAATTGCCGGTCTAATGCTTGGATTGGCATTGGATGTTGTCCGCCAAAATGGGGTTATTAACGGTTGGTTGCCTTCAGATGTCCCAATGATGTTTGGTAAAATGGTAACAGGTAGCCAATCATTCGTTCCAATTTTTATTGTTGGCTTATTAGTGCATTTTTTAAATGCCATTAATTTTGGAATAATTTACACCTTGCTATTTGGAAAATTGAAAAATTACAAAATGGCTATTCTTGCAGGAGCAATCCTTTTATTTGCAATAGAAATCGGGATGATGACGGGCCCGCCAATGGCAAAAATGGTCGGTCCTTTTGGTGTTAATTGGGCTTGGCCCCAACTGTTTTTGCTCACGCTTGTTGCTCACGTGTTTAGCGGAATAGCTTGTGGTCTTACCGCACAATTCTTACTAAAAGAAGAAGACAATAAATGGCTTTTGCCTTTTTTAAGAAAATGATTAATTAGCAATTTAAATGGTTCTCTCACTTATTGAGAGGGCCATTTTAAAAAATTAAAATTAAAAACCACGGGAATAGTCATATTGGTAAATTATTAATTGCACTGGGATACTCCATCCCATTATAGCATATTAATATCAGGCCTAATGGACTAAAAAGGAAGCAATAGTTGAAATCTAATTGAATTTAATGCGCCAACGTATAGGTTTTAGTATAAAGCATTTAGTCCGCAAATATTAAACGAAAAAAAAACATGGAAAAGAGTAATAATAGACACTCAAAAAATGTGAATTATGCAATAATAACGGGCATTGTACTTATAGCTTTTTGTTGTTTTGGACCAATCCTGTTAGCCACTTTTGGGGCATTAACTTTAAGCGCTTTCACACCATATTTTAAATATGCCCTTGTTCTTACAGCAATAGTACTCGTTGTTTTAGGATGGGTTGCTTACAAAAAAATTAAAAAGAAATAAACATGAATGAAATATTGGAAACACAATTAAAATCAATGTTATCGGATATTGGCATTGAAGACATCGGTTTTATAATAAACATACAAAAAGAGCTCATAAAAGGAAACCCAATACCTATTGTTAAATATTACGCCCTTGTAGGTTTACATATAGAAAAAGCTAATGATGTGTTGGAAATATTAGGAGAAAGCAATGAAAATAACCAAATTACTGCCTTTTCAGGATTATCACTAACACCAACCCACCACAAGTTTATTGTACAAAATAAAACGCTGTATACCTGGTGTGCGCTCGATGCTATCTTGTTTACCGAATGGCTGGATGTTTCGTCCCAAATTATATCTCTAGACCCAATTGATAATTCTATAATTGAACTGAATATTGAATGCGATCATTTGGTATCATCTAACCCGTATCCAATTTTTATCTCTTGGATTGAAAAAATGGACTCTTGCAATATCAGAGGTTCCTTTTGCAATCACGTCTCTTTTTTTGCAAGCGAACAAACCGCAAAACAATGGCTTTCCAAAAATCCAAGTGGCAAGATATTAACTTTAGAAGATTTATTTGAATCAAATAAGATTGGCTTAGAATGTTGTTAACATTAAATAACAGACTAACATTGTTTAATCTTTATAAAAAAGTATGAAAGCACTTGTAATATCTGGCGGAGGAAGCAAAGGTGCTTTTGCGGGAGGCGTTGTTGAATTTCTTACGAATGAATGCGGCGAAAGTTACGATTTACTATTAGGCACGTCTACCGGGAGCTTAATGATACCGATGATTGCCTTAGGTAAAATTGAGCACCTGAAAAAAGTTTACACTTCTGTTACAGAAAAAGATATTTTTAGTAGCTGTCCATTCATATTTACCAGAAAAAAAGAAACAGTAAAAACTGGCCTCAATCATTTTGGGATACTTTGGCAGTTTTTAAAAGGAGAAAAAACATTTGGCAGTAGCAAGGCACTTAGAAATTTAATTACTCAAAGTTATACTCCTGATGATTTTGAAAAGATAAAAGATTTGAATGCCAATCTTATTGTTACAGTTACAAATATAACCTTAAAAAAAGTAGAATATAAAGAACTTAAAGAATGTTCTTATGAGGATTTTTGTGATTGGATATGGATTTCTGCCAATATGGTTCCCTTTATGAGTTTGGTTTCAAAAAATGGATATGAATATGCAGATGGTGGTATCAGCAACATTGTACCAATACGTGAAGCTATCAAAAGAGGTGCAGAAAAGGTGGATGTAATTGTACTAAATCCTTATCTTAAAACTTCTCAATTACCACCTACAAGGAATGCCTTTTCTTTAATCATGTCCTTGTTTGATATTATGTTGAATCAGCTTAGTATAACCGATGTTACTATTGGCGAAATGGAGGAAAAACTTAACCACGATGTAGATATTCATTTTTATTATACACCTTATGTTCTTACAAATAATGCATTATATTTTGAACCAAAAAAAATGGCATTATGGTGGCAGCAAGGTTATGAAAGTGCCAAGAAACTTGATCCTCATTATTGTAGGTTAAAAACCAGTCATAAGATTATAAATTAAAAGATAAAAAATATTTAGGCCGTTTGTAAAATTTAAAATAAAGGATACGGACTGTAAGTTATGAATAAATTAATACCCAAAAAACTTGTGAGGATATTATTGGTTTTAGTTTTATGTGTTTATGGGTTTTCTGTTTTTGCTCAAAAAAAAGAAGTAGATAATCAATTTAATTCTTGGTGGACTTATGCTGGAAATCATAAAATATCAAATAAATTTAGTGTACATACTTTCTACTCTACTAGAAGAAGTGATTTTGTAAAAAACTGGCAACAATCTTTATTGCGATTAGGAATAAACTATAAACTAAATGATAAATTAATTTTAACCCCTGGATATGATTGGGCAATTAATTTTCCTTATGGCAAACAACCCATAGCTACCAAAATTATCGAACAAAGAATTTTTGAACAATTAATTTTTAAGAATAAAGTAGGTAGAATGGATTTTATTCATAGATTTAAAATTGTGCAACGATTTATTAATTTAGGAAATGATTTCATAATAAGGCAAAGATTTAGGTATAAATTTGAAGTAAATATACCGTTTAACAATAATTTTATGAGTGATGGCACCCTATTTTTATCAGTTTCTAATGAATTATTTATTGCCTATGGGCAAGGCACAAAAAAACAATATTTTGATCAAAATCGTGCTTATATCGGCCTTGGTTATAAGTTTAACAAAATAAAAACTATAAGTCTTGGCTATATGAACCAATATATTCTAAAAAGAGATGGTATAAACGTTGAAAGTAATCATACATTGATGCTAGGATTCAATTACAGTTTTGATTTTTCTAAAAAGAAAAGTGGTGTGTAAATACGTCTTCCAAAATGTAGAGTTATTGCCAAGTCACCTGGGTTTGCTGAAATCAATGGGGTAAAAATTATAGAGCTATGGAACTAAACAATTTCGGTTATATTTAACTTTGAATTGAAAAAATGTACAAATTGAATTAAACCACTTGTAAAAGATGTAAATAAGAAATATTAAAAATATTAATAAATTAAGTATTCACTAAAATAAAAAATATAATTATGAATTTTGTAAAATTAAAAATTAAAGGAATGACTTGCGATGGCTGTGCCAAAGGCATTGAAAAAAATGTAGCCTCGCTAAATGGCATCAGTCAAAATGAGGTAAATTATCAAAAAGGGGAGGGTAATTTTAGCTTTGATGAAAATCTTGTTTCAAAAGAAAACATTATTCAAGTAATTGAAAAAACAGGACAATATAAAGTTGAAAATGAATCAAGTTCTAACACAAACCATTTCGATTTAATACTTGTCGGCGGTGGTTCTGCGGCATTTTCAGCAGCCATAAAAGCAGAAGAATTAGGGCTTACGACACTAATGGTAAATGCGAGATTGGATTTTGGCGGCACCTGTGTTAATGTGGGTTGCGTACCGTCTAAAAATTTAATCCGTGCGGCTGAAACAGCTTATCACGCAACACATTCTAATTTTTCAGGAATTAAACCCAAAGGCGCAGACATTGATTTTGCCCAAATTATACGGGACAAGAAAGCCTTGGTCGCAACCTTACAGCAACAAAAATATATGGATGTGGTAAGTGATTTTAAAAACCTGACCATGCTTAAAGGTTGGGCAGAATTTGTAGATAATAAAACCATTCTTGTGGACGGCAAAGACACATACACAGCAACCAATATTATTATAGCAACTGGGGCAACTACCAATATCCCAAATATTGAAGGCTTAAATGAGGTTGGTTTTCTGACCAATGTGTCCTTATTCGATTTAGAAGAGAAACCCAAAAGCTTGACCATTATGGGAGCGGGTTATATTGGTCTGGAAATTGCAATGGCATACAATCGGTTGGGTGTAAAAGTGCGTATCATTGAATTTACCGATAGGCCATTACGCAGTCAAACCAAAGACATCACAGACGTGTTGGAAGCTCAAATGAAAGGTGAAGGGATTGAAATCCTTCCAAATTTCAGAGCCTATAAATTTGAAAAGGATGGAGACAATACAATTATTCATTGCAATTGTCCTGATGGTTCTACAACTCAAATTGTAGAAAAAGGTCATATTGTTGTCGCTACGGGTACGACGCCAAACACGTCTAAATTAGGACTTGAAAATATTGGTATTAATTTGACAGAAAGAGGACACATTATAGTTAATGAGAAAATGGAAACCAATGTTTCTAATATCTATGCAGCTGGAGATGTCACCAATACACCGGCATTTGTATATACTGCAGCAACCGAAGGTAATACAGCGGTTAACAATGCATTTTCTTTATCCAAGAACAGTGTTGATTATTCATCTTTACCTTGGGTAGTATTTACAGACCCTCAAATTGCAGGAGCAGGCATGGATGAAATAGAAGCAGAAAAAAAGGGAATTCCTTTTGAGGTCAGTAAACTTGATTTAATTCACGTTCCAAGAGCATTGGCTGCACAAGATACCAGAGGGTTTATAAAGTTAATACGCAATACGGAAACAGATAAATTAATAGGTGCAAGAGTGATTGCCCCAGAAGGTGGAGAACTTATCCAGCAATTGAGTATGGTAATCAAATACGGAATAACCGTGAAAGATTTAGCGGACAGTTTCTACCCATATCTGACGTTGGGCGAAGGCATCAAATTAGCTGCGATAACTTTCGGAAAAGACGTATCGAAATTAAGTTGTTGTGCCAGTTAATCCGACCCCAAAGGCACACACTCTTGCAAGTCGCACCAGCCAACGCTTTACCAAAACTTGCAAGAGAGAGTGCCTTTCCTTCCCTGAAAAACACTAACTTTGAACACTATCAAACGGACTGAAAATTAAGGGCGAACGCACAACATAGTTGTGTATAAACCTGTGTTCGATTTATAACATAGGACTAATAAATCAACTTAAATATCAAATACTTGTCATTTCGACGGAGCGAAGCATGAGTGACGAGAAATCCCATAAAAATTCGATTCCTCCTCGTTCTTCGTTTGGAATGACAAATCATCTATAAAAACCATTAATAAATAATTAATATTCAAATAGATAATAATCGAACTCAGGTTATAAGCAATATCGGGTTTTGCAGCAAATCAAAGGTTCGTACATTTAATAAACTTTGGTGGCGGCGGACAAGTAAGTGCCCTGAAATCCGCTACTGCTCATACAGGACCAATGTGCCTATTGTCTGTTTTACTTTAAAACAATAATTTCAATGAACCCTAAATTTCTGTTAAAAATTTAGGGGGAAGAATTATGATTTATACTTTTAACCATATGAAGTATAAAATGTTATTTTTTCTAACGGTTATTTTATTGTCTTGTAAAGACAATAAAAAACAATCAACTGATACATCTGTTGAAACAAAAAGTCAAGTTAATTTAAATGCTAGTCCTGTAGATAGTCTTGATCTTGAAGTTTACGATTACGTCGGTTTTAAAAAGTTTTTAAATAAAAAGGATGATAAAATTCATGTGATTAATTTTTGGGCTACATGGTGTGCGCCTTGCGTAAAAGAAATGCCTTATTTTGAGAAATTAAACTCAGAATACTCAAATAGAAACGTAGAAGTTTTGTTGGTTAGTTTAGATTTTCCACATTTGTATGATTCAAAATTAAAGCCATTTATAACCGAACATAAAATAAAATCCAAAGTTATTGCCCTAAATGATGCGGATATGAACACTTGGATTCCGTTAATAAATAAAGATTGGTCTGGCTCAATACCAGCAACTATAATCTATAAAAATGATTCAATCAAATTTTTTGAGAAGTCATTTACGTATGAAGAATTGGAAAAAGAAATTTTACTATTTTTAAACTAGAACATCATGAAAACAATTGTATTATTTTCAATTATTATGTTATCGTTCCTAACTGATCTTAAAAAACCTCAACTAAACAAAGATTTGGGTTATCAAATAGGTGACGTAGTAAGTGATTTTAAATTAAAAAATGTTGATGGTAAATTTGTGTCTCTATCCGACTATAAAAATGCTAAAGGATTTATTATAACTTTTACTTGCAATACGTGTCCTTTTGCGGTGGCTTATGAAGATAGAATTATTGAATTGGACAAAAAATACGCCTCAAAAGGATTTCCGGTTATTGCTATAAATCCAAACAATCCAAATGTTAAACCGGGTGATAGTTATAAAGAAATGCAAAAAAGAGCCAATGAAAAAGGGTTTACATTTCCGTATTTGGTTGATGAAGGGCAGCAAGTTTATCCTAAGTACGGAGCTACAAAAACACCGCATATGTTTGTTGTTCAAAAAACAGAACAAGGCAATGTGTTAAAATATATGGGGACAATTGATGATAATTATAAAGATGCCAAGTCAGTAAAAACTAAATATATTGAAAATGCAGTTGATGCGTTGTTAAAAGGTGAAGAAATCAAACAGACTGAAACAAAGGCCATAGGATGTTCTATTAAGGTGTAATTTTAAATAAGAATAATTCAGATTTGATTTTACTATAATAAGTTATTTGGATATTATATTTTTGCAACTCAATATATTTTTTAATTATGGAAGAATTAACTCAAGCAGAATGGGTAGAACAGTTGGAAAATGACACTAACGCTGTTATTTTAGATGTTAGAACAGATACTGAGGTTGCAGACGGAAAAATACCAAATTCCATTCAAATTGATATTTATAAAGGGCAGGATTTTGTAGATGAACTTGAAAAACTTGATAAAACTAAAAATTATTATGTGTATTGCAGGTCAGGAAACCGAAGTGGGCAGGCATGTAAAATCATGATTCATTTAGGGTTTGAAAATGCATATAACCTGTTAGGCGGTATGTTACAGTGGGAAGGTGATATTGAATAATTTAAATTTTTTAAAATGAAAAAGCTATTAATTGTATTAGGTGTTATATGTTCATTATCAATAACAAGTTGTAAAAAGGATACAAATTCAGTAATAAACGTCATTTCTCCTGAAGAAATGGAAACCTTTTTGGAACTGGATAATGTACAATTAATTGATGTGAGGACACCTGAAGAGTACAAAACGGGTTTTATAGCTAATGCACAAAATATTGATTATTATTCACCAACGTTTGACGTTGAAATTAATAAACTGGATAAAGAAAAACCAATTTTTGTTTATTGTGCCTCAGGAGGAAGAAGTGCCAGTTGCTCAAAAAAACTTAAGGATGCAGGTTTTATTAAGATTTATGATTTAGATGGCGGCATCACAAAATGGAAACACAAGGGAAACGAAATAAAAATGAATAATTAAGAAACTGTTTAAATTTTATACTTTGGCTTATTTTGGCGTATTAAGCCCTCATGCTGCAGCAAAATTTCTTTAAATAGCAATACTATTCGCTTCTATTTTGCTTTGACTGAGAACTTAATCCATCTAAACTAATTCCAAAAACAAAACTTAAACGGTTTCTAAAAAAAACCTCTCAATTTTGAGAGGTTTTTTTGTTTAATATTTAATTCAACTACTTTTTAAGTTATTTAACTAATAATTGTTATAAAAAGAATCATTTTTTTTACTTTAGTTAAATAATTCTAAATTCTTAAAAAGTATATCATATTTTTATGAAGAATTAATTTTTAGAACTGTTTTTAATTAATTTAATCCCTCCCTCCCACATGGAAAATGGTTATGTCATTTTAGGTATTGTTGCTTTATTATTTTTATGTATGTATGGATATGCTTATGCTTCCGTTACTTTAGAAAAAGTGCATGAAAAGAGAGCAAAAAAGATAGAGCTTCAAAAAGAAGAAATTAGGCTTCAAGAAAAAAAATTAAATCAAAAGATCAGGGATGAAAAAATGAGTCAACTGAATAAACGAAGCCAAGAGATTAAGCTAGAATTAGAAAGATTGGAAAAAAACAAACTAGAGAAAGACGTTAAAAAACTTAAAATAAGTTAAAAACGTTATTAGTTTTTATAATCCGTTATCTCATCTTTGAAATTGTTGATTTTTAGGAAGTTAATTTGTTAATTTATTCTTAACTTTAATGTTCTAACAAACTAAAAACAACATTATGAAATCAATTATCACAATTTTATTTTTCCCCATTATTTTTATTGGATGCCAAAAAACACAGGATAATGCTGCTAACGATGCATTTGAAAAAAATTCTAAAACTGTATTGGCCAATTTAGAAGGATGGCAAAATGAGAACATGGATTATAGTATGTATTCCAAAGAGATGATTTTGCTGGATACTGGATTTGGAGCAATAAAGGATTCTCTAAGTCTAGACGAAATGAAGGCTAATGATAAAGAAATTTGGGAACATTATGATTTTAAATTAGTAACCAGCCCACCGGTTTTATTGCCAGGAGTGAATCCTCAAACTAAAAAAGCTGATGGTTCGGTAAGGCACTACAGTACTTGGGAAGTTACACTACCTGCAACTGATTCTACAGAGGCAAGATCTGGAAATATTAAACTTTATGAATCCTTTGATTTTGATGCGGATGGTAAAATAGTATTCCAGCAAGCTTATGGGGATTTTACAGGTCTTATGATGTATTTAAATAGTAGTGATGATGATGGTGACATGGAAGATTAATGACTAAATTAATTAAAACGAAATAAGTAGATATTTAAAATATCTATAAATAGAAAAAGGAAATACATGACTATATATTTCCTTTTTCTTCCATAATATTAGGCCAAAACACTTTTACAGAAACCTTAATATTACTAAACAAAGAAAAGATTTTATTTTTACAAGTCAACTGACTTTCGTCATGAAATAATCAATTTAAAATCTTTAAATTAACGTGTTAACGTAAACGTTTTAGTTATGCCTAAATTTCAAAGTGTTTTTCTAAACAAACTAAATGACCTTAAAAAATCAAAAGAGTTTAAAATAACTGTGAATGAAGTTAATAACCCGTATTCTTTGTATTCAAACCAGTATGAAAATGCAAGTGAGGAACAAAAAAAATGGATGGATAAAAATGCTGATTACATTTTAAGCAAAATCAAAACCTTAGAAAAGAAATACGCTTATTTTAAATTTTAACTAATAAATGTCTGCAATAAATAACTTATTTATATTATGGACATTTAAAGTGGGGGGTCGGAGAGAATCGAACTCTCATTTAATTAAGTAACATAATACTTTCATGAAATATTTTGCTTTCATGTTCTAATGATATACCTCGACCCAAGGGTACGAGGTATCAAATAGGAATCTTCTTTTTATTTCGACGCAGAGCGTCGGGGAATTGAGCCTAAAAACGATTAAAACGGGATTGGGTTTTAATTAAAATATAATTAGTCAAATATAGGAGGTGCACCAGCATCTTTTAAAAGTTTTTCTACTTTAGGAATTTCGATAGTAATAAAATTGTCCATTTTAGGTTTTAATTTATTATAAAGTTCCTTAGCCATTTGATAACTTTCAATATGCATTTTAGTAGGGCCATAAGTTCCTCTGTATAATCCTGTTTGCGCTACAGAAATTCTAGAACTTAAAGTAGGGATATCTTTTTCGCCAACTTCATCTTTTGAAGCATACCCATTTAACAATTGTTTTAAACTATACATAGTTTCTATAAGTTTATTTATTTCTGGTTCTAAGTTTCCCGGCTCTTTGGTTACATAGGCAAGGGCATTTTTAAATGCAAGTGCTTTTTTTGAAGCGTTATTAAATTGATTTGTTAACGTGTTAACATCTCGCTTGAGTGCTGTTAAGTCTGTTATGTAAGCATCTATGTTGTTTTTATTCGGGTTTTCAAGTATATTTTGTCTAATGCGTTCTACCTCAAAAAACTGGGTGCTTCCTAACTGTGTTACCTTACCAGCGATATCTTCATACATGGTCACATTGTAAATACCCGGTTCTACAAATGTGTTTATAGAAGAAGGTTTATTTATTTTGTCAATATCTACGGAGGCTATTATTTGTTTTTTTAGATTCCAAGCGGTACGATTGACACCTTTTTTGTAGGCACTATTTATTTTATCAACAAATCCACCATTAGCATCTTTAATAATAAAAATAATAGTGGCTTCTTGTTCGTTCTTTTCAGAATCAAGAGCGTCCCAACCCGGAAAGGGAATATTTTTGTTTTCCTTCTTTAAGGTTTTTTCGTTTTTTTGCCTTTTTGATTTTTTACTGTCAAAACTTTCAGGAAGATAATAGGTAAAGATGGCTCCAAAATCAGGGTTGTTGGCAGTAAAATAACTTCCACCTTGACTGGAGGTGCCACCCCTTATTGGTTCATATTGTAAAGCTTTTCTAGGCTTAAATAATTGTGCTTTTGAAACAGAGGCTTCATTAATTTCCCTAAGCGCACTATAATCATCCAATACATAAAAACCACGACCAAAAGTTGCTGCAACCAAATCATTTTCTCTTTTTTGAATGGCTAAATCTTTAACAGAAATTGTTGGTAATCCTTGCGAGAATTTCAGCCAGTTTTCACCTTGATTTATTGAAATATATAGACCATATTCTGTGCCTAAAAACAATAAATTAGGGTTAACATGATCTTGAACAAGTCTCCAAACTAAAGCATTATCTTGAATTCCTTTGGTGATAGGTATCCATGTTTTTCCACCATTTGTACTTTTAAATAAATAAGGTTTGTAATCTCCAAATTTATGATTGTCCAAAGCAATATATACAGTTTCTTTATTATGTAAATCTGTTTTTATATCGTTTACAAAAGCTGTAGATGGTACCCCCGGCAAATTACTAACAGGTGTTTTTGTCCAGGTATTTCCACCATTTTTGGTATATTGAATGATACCATCATCAGTACCAGCAAAAATGATATTTTCATCAATGGCAGATTCAGACAGCGATGTTATAGTGTTGTATGTTGACATGGCATACACGTCCCAAGCGGCATCCCAACTTTGTTGTTTGCCCATTATTGGAAGTGTAAAGCGTTCTTCATTTTTTGTTAAATCGCCTGATATGGGTTTCCAGCTATCACCTCGGTTGTCCGATCTCCACACGCGCTGCGTACCAAAATAGAGGCGTTTTGGGTCATGATTACTAACAAGAATAGGAGAATCCCAATTATTTCGTTCATAAGGTTCATCAATACCAGATTGTGGTTTAATAAAAACAGCCTCTCCAGTGGTTCTATCAATTCTATTCAAATAACCTTGTTGTGATTGCGCGTAAACAATATTTGGATTTCCGGGCTCAGTAGCAGGTTGATGTCCATCACCTCCCATTAAGACAAACCAATCTGAGTTTGCAATACCATCATTTCTAAGTGTTCTTGATGGACCACCTTGAGAATTATTATCTTGCGTACCACCAAAAATGTTATAAAAAGGTTCAGCATCATCTACGGCAAGTTTGTAAAATTGTGTAGTAGGTAAATTATTTACATATTTCCAGTTTTCAGTATTGTCAAATGATTCATAAATACCGCCATCTGTTCCAATAAGTAAGTAATTGGGATCATTTAATTTAAAAGTTAAACTATGATTATCAGAATGTTTGTCAGATTCCTTCATAGTGTAGAACGTTTTTCCGCCATCATTTGATATTTGTGCACGAACATCCATTAAATAGATTTTATCAAAAATAAAAGGAGAAGCTACTAATTCTTGGTAGTAATGAGGGCCGGTGCCACCAGAAACAACATCAGACATTTTTGTCCAGTCACCACCTTGATTATCTGAGCGATAAATGGCTCCTTTTTTTCTGTCTAATTCAATGGCGGCATACAATACATCTGGGTTTATTGGGGAAATTGCCAATCCTATTTTACCCATATCAGTAGTTGGTAATCCGTTTTTTAATTTTGTCCAATTTTCACCACCATCAATACTTTTATAAAGTGCAGAACCTTCACCACCTCCAATATATGCCGCTATATTTCTGTGGCGTTGCCATGTAGCAGCGTATAAGATCTTTTCATTTCTTGGGTCCATAACCAAATCAGTAACTCCAGTCCACTCATTGCTGCTTAAAACAAGTTTCCAGGTATTTCCACCATCAACCGTTTTATATAAGCCCCTTTCTCCGCCAGAACTCCATAAAGGGCCTTGAGATGCCACCCATATTTCTTGGGAGTTTTTTGGGTTTACGATAATTTTTGAAATGTGTTCAGATTTTTTCAAACCTTTATTTTCCCAGTGTTTCCCACCGTCATAGCTAACATAAATACCATGACCAACGCCTACATGTCTACCGCCCACGTTTTCGCCAGTGCCCAACCATACTACGTTAGTATTATTAGGGTCTAGGGTGATACATCCGGTTGAAAAGAATGATTCTTTATCGGTTAAGCAGTTCCAGGTTGTTCCTGAATTAGTAGTTTTCCATACACCGCTTGAACCTTCAGCAACATACCATATATTTTGATTATTTGGGTCTATTACAATATCAGCAACTCTGCCAGACATAAATGCGGGCCCTATGCTTCTGAATTTAAAACCAGAAAGAGCAGATTCAAGTTTAGTTGTATCTTTTTCTTTTTCTTGAGAATTGGCTGAAAAGATTAAAATTAAAATTAATAAGAAGCTAATTAGTAGTTTTGGTTTTAACATTTCTATCGATTTTTTTATAAAAATAAATAAAATAATTAGTATTTTAAGTTAAAACTTAATAAATCAAAAAAACTCACCAATTTATAAAAAAAAGGTGAGTTATTAGTGGAGCCGGAGAGAATCGAACTCTCGTCCAAACAAGTAACCAAAAGGCTTTCTACACGCTTAGTTTTTTCATGGTTTTCGTTTGCAGGCTGATTAAAAACACTCTACCTGCAACTTATCTTTTTTAGTTTCAAAAGGGCATCAAAGCACTACCCAATCTATGTTAACTTTTACGATGCCTCAAAAAAGAACGCCGTTAACCAAGGCTTTCAAGAGACATTTAGCTTGCACACCTTGTGTGCCGAGGCTTATCTTACTTGATTCAGATTAAGCAGCTAAAGCGTAGTTATTCTCGCCGTTTAAAGTTTGACTTAGTCTTTTACGTGTTTCAAAGTCATTACACGACGTGCTTACAATTCAATTAATCTCGCTGTCAAAACCAGTCGACCCCATAAATTCCTGCGCAGGCAGGAATCTTATTAATAAAACTATATTTTTTAATTTTGGCGTTCCCTTACAGGTCGTGCTTTCGGCAGTCGCTCTTTTCAAGGAGCTCCAACAAATGCCTCAATCACTAACGCGGGCTGCAAAGGTATCAAAAAGTTTGTATAACCTTGCCAAATCAACAAGTTTAGTGCAAATTTTATACCAAATTAAATAGTTGTCAATTTGTTTAATTTTCATCAAATTTGCTGATAAATAAAAAAAGCAAATGAATATTAAATTCGCTATTATAAAAGAACGTAAAACACCACCAGACAGACGTGTGGTATTATCACCTTCAAAATTAGTAGAAGCTAAAAAATTATTCCCCGGTGCTGTTTTTAAAGTGGAGTCGAGTGATATTCGTGTGTTTCCAGATGCAGCATACAAATCAGCAGGATTTGAAGTAACAAGCGATGTTAGCGATTGTGATGTTCTAATAGGTGTAAAAGAGGTGCCGATAGAGGCATTAATTTCCAATAAAAAATATTTTTTCTTTTCACATACTATAAAAAAACAATCTTACAACAGAAAATTACTAAATGCAATTCTAGAAAAAAACATAGAATTGTACGACCATGAAACCATTGTCAATTCGAAAGGATTTCGATTAATTGGGTTTGGGTGCTATGCAGGCATTGTTGGCACCTTTAATGGTTTTAGAGCTTGGGGATTAAAGTATAACTCTTTTAATTTACCAAAAGCAGAAACCTTGCTTGACCAGGCCGATTTAATAAAAGAACTAAATAACATTTCACTTCCAAATATAAAAATATTGCTTACAGGCAGTGGTAAAGTAGCCAATGGAGCTCAGGAAATGCTGGAAGCTATGCATATAAAAAGTGTTTCGGTGGAAGATTATTTAAATCAAACTTTCAGGGAACCCGTATATTGTAAAATTGATGTACTGGATTATAATAAGCGAAAAGACGGAAAGGTTATTGATATGTTTGATTTCTTTGATAACCCACAAGAATATGTGTCTGATTTTATGCGTTTTGCCAAGGTAACCGATTATTATATTGCTGGCCATTTTTATGGTGATGGAGCTCCTAAGTTTTACACCAAACAAGATGTTAAGTCACCTGATTTTAATATTAAAGTAGTAGCTGATATTAGTTGTGACGTAAATGGACCCATTGCTACAACCGTAAGAGCCTCTACTATTGCGGATCCTATTTACGGTTATAACCCAAAAACAGAAACTGAAATTGATTATAAAGATGCCAATGCCATAGCAGTAATGGCTGTAGATAATTTACCCTGTGAATTACCAAAAGATGCCAGCGAAGGTTTTGCTGAACAGTTTTTAACGAATGTAATTCCAGCATTTTTTAATAATGATGCAGACGGCATTTTACAACGAGCAAAAATGACTCAGAGTGGAAAGCTCACAGAAAGATTTTCTTATTTACAAGATTATGTGGATGGAAAGGAATAGTTTTATGCTTGAATTTTTCTAAACCTAAACTAATTACATGATAAAAACTGCATTAATAACTGGAGCGGCTTCAGGTTTAGGCTATGAATTAACTTTGTTGTTAGCTGAGGATGATTATAATTTGATTTTAGTAGATATTGATGCCGAAAAACTAAATGAGGTCGAAGCAAAAATCAAACAAGCTTATGAATGTGAGGTTGATGTTCTTGTAAAAGATTTGAGTAAACCAAATGTTGCCATTGAAATAGTTGAAGCTATAAATGATGTGACTATTGATGTTTTAGTTAATAATGCTGGTTTTGGGTTGTTTGGGACATTTAATAACACAGAATGGAACCGGGAGTTGGATATGATTCATGTGCATGTTATTACCAGTACACATTTAACAAAATTATTATTAGAAGGTATGATACAACGGGGTTCAGGTAAAATTCTTAATATATCATCTTTAGCTGCCTTTCAACCAGGTCCACTCATGTCAATTTATTATGCTTCAAAATCATATTTATTATCATTTTCTGAAGCCATAGCTAATGAGCTTAAAGATACTGGTGTAACGGTAACCGTTTTATGCCCAGGGCCTACTAAAACGGCCTTTCAAGATGTGGTTTCAGCAAATGCTTCAGATAACAAGATTAGTTTTAATATGGCATGTCCGTCAGAGGTTGCTCTTTATGGCTATAAAGCTATGCAAAAAGGAAAAATAGTTGCTATTCCCGGATTTATAAATAAATTTCTGGCAAGTTTACATCGCTTTGTTTCCAGAAGTATGGCTACAAAAATTGTTAGAAACCTGCAGGAAAAGAATAGGGAAGAATAAGTAGATACAAAATAGCGCTGACAAAATATTTTTTATAGCCAATCATATGAAACCTTTTCATTTTTAGTAGCCACAAAATAAGTACAGGGCCATATTGATTAGATTCTAAAAACACCACCAACAGAAATAATTCGTTGTAAATAGAAAAAATGCTGTGATGCACTTTCAGCCGTATTACTGGTGGTTCTAATATCTGGCATATTAATGTAACCTCCTTTTAAATCTGTCTCAATAAAGAAATGTTTGAAAAAAGTAAAGTTTATTCCAGCATTTATTGAAATACCATAACCCGCTAAATGAAATTCATCATATCTGTCTTTTTGAAGCAACGTAGTATTTGTTTTTGGGTCCAAAATACCACTTCCAATTCCCTCTGTAAAATTAACTTGTAATATATCAGTGTTTTTGAATATTAAAAATGGAAGACAAATCATCCATTCGAGCAAATTCTAAATAAATATAATTTAAACCATTAGTATGTTCAAATTGTAAAAAATCTTCAGAAACAAGAAAGGGTTCATTATTATATGCTCCATTATATATTGAACCAGCTTCTTCAATCGGTAAATTAATATAACCATCAATCCTTCTTGACTCATTAGAAGGCATCACATATTTCATGTGGTCTGCACCAAACGAAATGACATAATTATCAGGTATGTAATAACCAATTTTAATGTTGGTTTGTGGAATGGTTATTCCAGTCGGGTATATGTAATCAATATGCCGGCCTTTCGGTCTGTCATTGGCGGTAACATCTTTTAAAGTAAAATGTAATCTTCACCTTTAAAATTAATATCGGATTTAGAAAAGGATTTTCTGTTACCTCCCCAACTTATAAAGAATTTTCCTTTATTGGATGATGTGTATATTACAGATTGAGGATCTTGAGCAGTTATGTTTAGTGAAAGCAAGAGGAATGTTATACCTAAAACAGGTTTAAGAATACTGTAATTCATGTGTTGGGCTAAAATTAAAGGCTATTAATTGTTTTTCTGATGATGACTAAATTGGTTAAAAGTTTTTCTAAATAATCAAGATGTAGCATATTGGCGCCATCACTTTTGGCATTTGCCGGGTCAAAATGGGTTTCAATAAATAAACCGTCAACATTATTAACAATGCCCGCTCTGGCAATGGTTTCTATCATATCAGGCCTGCCTCCTGTAACGCCACTCATTTGGTTAGGTTGTTGAAGGGAATGTGTTACATCAAGAATGGTAGGGGCAAAATGACGCATGGTTGGTATGCCCCTAAAATCAACAATCATATCTTGGTAGCCAAACATAGTGCCCCTATCTGTTATCCAAACATTATTGTTACCGGCGTCCTTCACTTTTTGAACTGCATGTTTCATGCTTTCAGGACTCATAAATTGTCCTTTTTTCAGGTTCACAACTTTACCAGTTTCGGCAGCGGCAACCAATAAATCAGTTTGGCGCACTAAAAAGGCAGGGATTTGTAACACATCAACATATTGAGCTGCTAATTTGGCGTCAGGAATTTCATGTATATCAGTTACCGTTGGAATATCAAAAGTATCTGAAACTTTTTTTAATATTTTTAAAGCTTTTTCATCACCAATACCGGTAAAACTATCTATCCTGCTACGGTTTGCTTTTTTAAAGCTGCCTTTAAAAACATAAGGAATTTCCAACTTGTTGGTAATAGAAACTACTTTTTCAGCAATGCGTAAAGCCATGTCTTCACCTTCAATGGCACAAGGGCCGCAAAGCAAAAAAAAGTTGTTTGAATGGCTGTATTTTATTTTTGGTACATCTTGAAGATTCATAACAATCTATTTTCTTTTATTACGGAGCAAAGATACTATTAAAACTTAATTATTATGTAATGTGTGTTACGCGAAAGCCAGTTGTTAATTTATATTGTATTATCGATAAAACGGCATCCTTTTTACATGCAACTTGTGGAATTTATAATTTTTAATATGTTGATAATGAATCTTCAACAAGTTGTATGTAAAAAGATATAGTGGATAGCGCGACTTTTTTTTATTTCGAAAAAAAGGAATACCCAAAAAAATATTATTATATTATTTATCCATTATTTATAGTTACCTTTGCGCGCTTAAAATAAGGCATAATTATGGCTAATATAAAAAATATTGCAATTATCGCACACGTTGACCACGGTAAAACAACCTTGGTTGATAAAATCATGTATCACTGTCATTTATTTCGTGACAATGAAAACACAGGAGATTTAATTCTTGATAACAATGATTTAGAGCGCGAAAGAGGTATTACCATAACATCTAAAAATGTTTCTGTTATTTATAAAGACACAAAAATTAATATCATTGACACTCCTGGTCACGCCGATTTTGGAGGTGAAGTAGAACGTGTTCTAAATATGGCTGATGGTGTTTTGTTATTGGTTGATGCTTTTGAAGGGCCTATGCCACAAACGCGTTTTGTATTGCAAAAAGCCATTGATTTAGGATTAAAACCTTGTGTAGTAATCAATAAAGTTGATAAAGAAAATTGTACTCCAGAAGAAGTACATGAAGCTGTTTTTGATTTAATGTTTGAATTGGGTGCAGAAGAATGGCAATTGGATTTTCCAACAGTTTATGGTTCTGCCAAACATAACTGGATGAGTGATGACTGGAAGCATCCAACCACTAATATTGAGCCATTATTGGATATGGTTATTGCACATATTCCTGCTCCAAAAATAGAAGTAGGCACGACTCAAATGTTAATTACGTCATTGGATTACTCATCATTTACAGGCCGAATTGCTATTGGTAGATTACAACGTGGTGAGTTAAAATCTGGTATGAACATTTCTTTAGTGAAAAGAGATGGCAGCATTGTTAAGTCTAAAATTAAAGAACTACATATTTTTGAAGGACTCGGCCGTAAAAAAGTAGAAAGCGTTCAGGCTGGTGATATTTGTGCTTTAGTTGGATTAGAAGGTTTTGATATTGGCGATACTATTGCTGATTTTGAAAACCCTGAAGGTTTGAAAACTATCGCTATTGATGAACCTACTATGAGCATGTTATTTACAATAAATGATTCACCATTCTTTGGTAAAGATGGTAAATATGTAACATCCAGACATATTAAAGATAGATTATATAAAGAATTGGAAAAGAATTTAGCGCTTAAACTTGAAGAAACCGATAGTGCTGATAAATTCTTGGTTTTTGGGCGAGGTGTATTGCATTTATCAGTACTTATTGAAACCATGCGTCGTGAAGGTTATGAACTTCAGATTGGACAACCACAAGTTATCATAAGGGAAATTGATGGTAAAAAATGTGAACCTATTGAAGAAATGACTATTGATTTACCTGAGACCGTATCTGGAAAAGCTATTGAAATGGTTTCATTACGTAAAGGCGAAATGTTAAGTATGGAAGCTAAAGGTGACCGTATGATTTGTAAATTCATGGTGCCGTCTAGAGGTATCATAGGTTTAAGGAATCAATTGCTTACGGCAACTGCGGGAGAAGCTATTATGGCACACCGTTTTAAAGAATACCAACCATTAAAAGGGGGTATTCCTGAACGTCAGAATGGAAGTTTAGTATCTATGGAAAAAGGGCAAGCCATTCCATATTCAATTGACAAATTACAGGATAGAGGTAAGTTTTTTGTGGATCCGGGTGAGGATATTTATGAAGGTCAAGTTATTGGCGAAAATTCTCGTGGAGATGACATGACTGTTAACGTAACAAAAACTAAAAAACAGAGTAACGTGCGTTCTTCAGGAGCTGATGAAAAAGCTAAAATTGTTCCGGCAATTAAATTCTCTTTGGAAGAAGCATTGGAATATATTCAAAAAGATGAATATGTTGAGGTAACTCCAAAGCACTTGCGCTTGCGTAAAATTTATTTGACTGAAGTTGAGCGAAAAAGAAAAAAATCATTCTAATAAAAGATTATAAATATTAATTTTAAAGGAGGCTGTCTAAAAAGTCGTCATTGCGAATGAAATGAAGCAATCTGTAAATTGCAAATTGTTGGTTTACAGATTACTTCGAAATAAAAATTTCTCGTAAAGACGGTTAATATATACTTTTTAGACAGCCTCCTTTTTTTGTCTAATAACATGATGGAATTATTTGGAATTACAGCAACAGAATATATAGGATATTTAGCATCATTTATGGTTTTACTTTCATTTACCATGAAAGATGTCGTCAAGCTTCGTGTGGTTAATATGATAGGTTGTATACTGTTTGTAATCTATGGGTTTTTAATGCCAACATTCAGAATTGGGTTGCCTATTATTATTGCAAATGCCGCAATATTTAGTGTTAACGTATATTATTTGCTTCAAAAAAGATCTTAGTTTTTCATTTCAACGAATATATTTAGGAATATGCCTACTTCATAGACCTAAGTTGGTTATAAGTCGTTAATTCATTTTGTATATTTGGAACAGCTTTTTTTTAAAAAAGAGATATAAATGAATTTTATCTTTTTGGTTTAAATTCTGAATTAATAAAAGATTCATTTTAATTGAGATAAAAAACAATATTAATTGAAGAAATTAATAGACTACATAAATAAAAATGTTTTAGTTAAAGTAGCGTCGTTGCAAATAACATCTGTATTAACTAGGATTATTGCAGGAATTTTAACCTCAAAAGCGATAGCTATTTTTATTGGTGCTGAAGGATTGGCATTAATTGGTAATTTACAGAATTTTGTAAGCTCCATGCAAACCGTTTCTATTCTTGGATTTTATAACGGAATGGTTAAATATGTTGCGGCATTTAAGGATAATGCAGTTAGGTTGAGTCAAGCCCTATCCACCGTTTTTTATTTCGGTTTTATAGCAACAATACTTGTATCTCTTTTTTGTTATTTCAATGCTGATGGAATAAATAACCTTATTTTTCCGTCGTATAATAGCTATGCTTTTGTTATAAAGATTTTTGCCATTGTTTTGCCTTTTTATGCTTTGAATATGTTTTCATTTTCAATAATGAATGGTTTTTCAAACTATAAAATGCTTATTGTCATTAACATTATCGGGCAAATTCTGGTTGTATCAATTACTCTTTTATTAATTTATCAAAATAGGATTGAAGGCGCTTTAATATCTGTTGCAATTGCTGAATCATTAATATGTTTAATTACATTAGTTGGTATTATTAATCGTAGAAGTTTGGTTCCGCTCATTAAGGTAAACCAGATAAGTTTCAGTTTTTTAAAGAAGATGAGTTCATATTCAATTATGGCTTTATTTTCAGCAGTTATCTTGCCACTCGTTTTATTGGCTATCAGATCTTATATCATTGATAATATTGGATATAAGGATGCTGGTTTTTGGGAAGCCATGACGCGTATTTCTAAATATTATTTAATGTTTGTAAGTTCATTAATGGCCTTATATATTTTACCGAGGTTTTCTGAAATTGATAACATTGGCGAGTTTAGAAAGGAAGTGTTTAGTTTTTACAAAACGGTTATACCTATTTTTGGAATAGGATTAATACTTATATATTTTTTAAGGGTCTTTATTGTAAAAGTGATATTTTCAGATGAATTCCAACCCGTTGAAGATTTGTTTTTATGGCAATTGTTAGGTGATTTTGTAAAAGTGTTATCCATGGTTATTGCCTATCAGTTTTTAGCAAAAAAAATGTTTTGGCATTATATTATTACCGAAGCATTTTTGGTAATTATGTTATATATAACAAGCACCTATCTTATCAAATTATATGGTGTAAAAGGGGCTGTTATTGGTCACTTTGTTAGTTATTTGATGTATTATGCGGTTATTTTGTTAATATTTGGCAGCTCGCTTTTTGGGGTGGATACGGAGAAGAATATAAACTAGAGACTAAAATTTTTGTCACAACAACTTAAGAGGTCTTTTAGCAATACAAAAAGTGCTTATCCCAAATGGGAAGTTTATATACTTAAGCATTTTGTTCTCAATATTGATAATTGTTAATAATAAGTTGTTAAATAATTTAGGTTCAATTAAATCTCCTTTATTTTTCTTATTCTTGAAAGTGTAAAGTTTATTTGCTGCACGTAAAAGAAAAACAGGAACGAAGAGTAGGAAATTCCAATAACTTGATTTAACTATTTCAAAAGAGTTATCTTTTAAAATTTTAACTAATTCTTTTTTTGTGTATCTCTTAAAATGCATATTTACAATATCGTGCTCACTCCATAACATGTTGAAAGCAGGTACAAAGATAAATATGGAGCCTCCTGGGTTTAATAATTGATACCAGTTTTTTATTGCATTTTTGTCATTCTTGATGTGTTCAAGGCAGTCAGAGGCTATAATGAAATCAAATGTATTATCAATACTAATATTTTGAGCATTCATTACAAAAACGTTGTATAACCCATTTTTTTTACAATTGTCAATGGCATAATTGCTAATATCAATTCCATATAAATTAGTAATATCAAAACCTATTTCTACAAGCTCGGATAATAATATTCCAGATGAACATCCGATATCCAGAATTTTGGAATTTTTTGGAGAATTTTTTAATAATTCAATAATATAATTCCTTCTAGACTTAAACCAAAAGTGTTTTTTTTCACTTTCGTGATACTGTTTTTCAAAACTTCTTTTCATTTGAGTGTCGAAGATAAAATTTTTACATTATTTAATCAACCAATTTAATTCTTTATATTCGCTCCAATAAGATATTAAGAGATAAATGTTATCTAAAACAAATAAATTTCATTTAATGGTTTTAGTTGTACTCACTGTTCAAATTTTTCTTGCTTTCCAAGGATTTGATATGTGTGATGAAGGTTTTTCGTTAACATTTTATCAGCAATTTTTTAATGCTCCTGAGTCGGTTGAATATAACTTTGTTTATTGGCTTTCTGGTCTTGTTGGAGGTATTTGGTATCTATTTTATAATGAAGGGGGTATTTTATGGTTTAGATTATTAGCCATAATAGTTAACTCTTCTACTTTCATATTGAGCTATAAATTACTCAAAAATCACATAAAAAAAAATCATGCTTTGATTGGTTTGTCTATGGTGCTTTTTGTAAACCATTTTGGTTTCTTGGCTTTTTATCATAACCAATTAAGTGCCTTGATAGCAGTTTTTGCGGCATCTGTTTTAATTAGAGGAATAAGTAAAAATAACTTGATTTTAATAGGTCTAGCTGGATCGTTAATTGGAATTAATATTTTTTCAAGATTACCAAATGTTACACTATTAGTATGGCTTCTTGTAATTCCGTTTTCCGGATTTTTGAATAGCGATAAATTAAAGAAAGTGTTAAAATCAATGCTAGTTTTTGCTTTTGGTGTGGTTTCTGGAGTTTTTTTTATTTTGGTGATAATGTATTTTATTGGGCATCTTGGAATTATGGAAAGGGCATCTTTATCAATAATTAATCTAGGCGGAACAGATGGCAGTACTCACAATATAATTTCATTATTTAAAACATACTGGTTTAATTATAAGAAGGTTTTTACTTCATTCAGTTGGCTTGTTGCGATAAGTTTAGTGATTTTAATTATTGAGAATCTTTTTAAAAACAAAACATTTTTAAAAAGAGTTTTATATCTAATACCTTTTTTAGGATTATTTATTTTGTTCCGAAAAGGGGGCATTCAAATTATGTATGCAATTGGTTTTATAGGTACCCTATGGGTTTTGTTTTCTAAACAGGAAAAACATTCGACTAAAATCTTGGCTTTGCTTGGGCTCTTAATGATGCTATTTTTACCATTGGGAAGTGCTGGAGGTATGTATGATAGCGGTTATATGTGGATATGGTTATCGGTGCCTTTTTTTATTCATTTTTTGTCAGAAATAAAAAATACAACCTTTATTATTAAAACCAAAGGAAATTATATTTCAAGAGATCTTTCAGCACTCATGGTTGAAAACTTAATGTTAACAATAGTCCTGTCTTATTTTGTCTCAAAAGCATATAGTATATCTCAAGAGGCGTATTTTGATAAAGGGAGTAGGGTTGAAAAAACATATACTATCAATTGTAAATATGCTCGAGCGGTTTATACAACTAAAGAGCGTGCAACCATTACTAATGAATTACTTCGTAATTTGCAAAGATATATCAATCCAGATGATTATTTATTGGCTTATGATTGTATACCGATGATTCACTTTTTAACAAATACAAAACCTTATATGTACAATCCTTGGGTTTGGGTTTATGATGGGAATTCATTTGAAGAAAAGATTGAAAAAGCAGAAAGAGAAATTCCTATTTTACCAATTGTTGTTCAACAAAAATTTAGCACTATAGGTGCTTTTTCAATTCCTTTAACGGATTATATGGATGAAACAAAAGAAGAAACATATTTGTACAATAGCAGAAGGGTTTTAGCGATGAATTCATTTTTGAAAAGAAATAAATATTATTTAGTATGGAGCAATCAATATTTTAATATTTATAAATCAAATAAAAAAATAAAATTTTAGGGTTCATTTTATATTTATATTTAAGTTTGAACAATTATAGTATTAATGGTCTTTTTAATTAGTGATGACAATGAATGAATTGAATGATATATCTGTTGTAATACCCATTTATAATGAACAGAATAATATTAAAGAGCTTTATGATCGTTTAATATCATCCATTTCCAGTTTTACAAATAAGTTTGAACTCATTTTTGTTAATGATGGGAGTAGTGATAATTCTTTTCTTGAATTATTTAAACTTTGTGAAAATGATAGTAGAGTTTTTTATATTAATTTTAGTAGAAATTTTGGGCATCAAGTTGCAGTATCAGCTGGATTGGAATATTGCAGAGGTAAATGCACAGTAATTATAGATGGAGATTTACAAGATCCGCCAGAGTTTATTGTACAGCTATATAAGAAATACCAAGGGGGATTTGATGTTGTTTATGCAAAGCGAGCAAATAGGGCGGGCGAATCCTTTTTTAAAAAAATGACTTCAAAATTTTTTTATAGAATATTGGAGAAAATAACCTCGTTTAATATTCCTTTGGATACAGGTGATTTTAGGCTTTTAGATAATAAAGTTGTGAATGCCCTAAATAAAATGCCAGAAAGAAACAAATATTTAAGGGGGCAAGTTGCATGGTTAGGTTTCGAACAAACTTATGTTTTGTTTGAAAGACAAGAACGGAAACATGGAGAATCAGGTTATTCTTATGGGAAAATGTTTCGACTCGCCATAGATGCTATTACAAGTTTTTCAGACATGCCTTTATCTCTTGTAATTAGATTAGGATTCATGATTTCATTCATTTCTTTTTTAGTTATCATATACACCTTATTTGCTCATTTTGTTTTAAAAGATACAGTTACAGGTTGGTCGTCACTAATCATCAGTTCTATGTTCATAGGAGGGATTCAATTATTTTCAATAGGCATTATTGGAGAGTATATAAGTCGTATAAATAGAAATGTTCAAGATAGACCCCTTTATATTATTGAGAAAACAAATTTGAAAAAATAATTTTTAATAGTTTACAGAAGAAGCTGTGGATATTAATTTAATTAGCAGCATTTTTTAACCTTATTTAAAAGAGCAGATTATTTATACAATTATTAAATATGAACCAGATTTTAAATTGATTTGGAACGAATTTATATCTAAATCTAAAAATGCTACATTTTTGTTTCATAGGGATTTTATGGAGTACCATCAAGATAGTTTTGAGGACTTTTCTCTTTTGATTTTCAATCAAGAAAAACTTGTTGCCGTTTTGCCCGCAAATAAAATTAGGAATAAAATATTTTCACATCAAGGTCTTACCTATGGAGGATTTGTTTTTTCTAATAAAGTTGCATTTCAAACTGTTTTAGGAAGTGTGATGTCACTATTAAAGTATTTGTCTGAAAACAATATACAAGCAATTGTTCTAAAGCAATTACCTAAAATATACCATCTTAGACCATCTGATGAGATGGATTATTTACTATTTATTCTTAAAGCGAAATTAGTAAGGAAGAATCTATCCATGACAATACCATTAAATAATACCATGAACTATTCTAAACTGCGTACACGTAAAATTAAAATGGCATTAAGTAGTGATCTTCGAATTATTATTGATGAAGATTTTTCTTCCTTTTGGAACGAAGTTTTAATTCCTAATTTACGCAATAAATACGGAGTAAAACCAGTTCATTCTTTGTCAGAAATAAATTATTTGCATGAAAAGTTTCCAAATAAAATCAAACAATATAATGTTTATATGAATGGTGAAATATTAGCTGGGTGTACTGTTTTTGAAACAAAAAAAGTTGCTCACTTACAATATATTTCAACCAAAAAAGATAAAAATGTAGGGGCTTTAGATTTTCTAATAAATGAATTGATTTATGAAGTATATAAGGATAAAGAGTATTTTGATTTTGGGATTTCAAATGAAAATGAAGGAAAAAACATAAACTTAGGATTGCTTAATTGGAAACAAAGTTTTGGCGCTTCGCCCGTCATACATGATTTTTATGAAATACAAGTTGAGAATTACCCGGCCTTAAAAAATATTTTGATATGATTAAGTTTTTAGATTTAAAAGCACTCAACCACCGTTTTGAAACTGAATTTAAAAACGAATTTGAAATATTTTTAAGATCTGGGACATATATTTTAGGAGAGCATGTAACTTTTTTTGAAAAAGAATTTGCAAATTATTGTGGTACAAAATATTGCATAGGTGTAAGTTCAGGACTTGATGCACTTCAATTAATATTTGAAGCTTATAAAGTATTAGGAATTCTTAAAAAAGGTGATGAAGTAATTGTTCCTGCTAATACCTATATAGCTTCAGTGTTGGCAATTAGCAATGCAGGTTTAAAACCAGTTTTGGTTGAACCTGATATAGAGACTTTCAACATTAATCCTAACGAGGTTTTAAAAGCAATAACTTCTAAAACCAAAGCTATTTTGGGAGTTCATTTATACGGACAATTATATAACGTTGAAGCGTTGGAAACAATTTCTAAACAGCATAATTTATTATTAATTGAAGATGCAGCTCAAGCGCATGGAGCAAAATTTGTTGATGGTAGAAAAGCTGGAAATTTATCACATGCATCTGCTTTTAGTTTTTACCCAACCAAAAACCTTGGTGCTTTAGGTGATGCTGGGGCTATTACAACAAATGATTTTGAATTATCTGAAGTTATTTTTAAACTTAGAAACTATGGTAGAATTACTACCTATGAAAATAATTTAAAAGGTTTCAATTGTAGGCTAGATGAATTACAGGCGACTTTTCTTAGAATAAAATTAAAATATCTCGATAAAGATAATAAGAAAAGAAAGGCCGTTGCTACATATTATCAAGAGCATATTAATTCAAAAAGCATCGTTTTACCTGCGTTTCAAGATTTAAATCAGCATGTATTTCATTTATTTGTTATAAGAAGTAACAGAAGAAATGAATTAAAAGACTATTTATATAAAAATGGAATAGAAACATTAATTCACTATCCTATACCAATACATAAACAATTGGCATATAAAGACATTAGTAACTGCGTATTGCCATTAACAGAACAAATTCATATTGAAGTTTTGAGTTTACCGCTAAATACAGCATTAACTAAAAATCAAATTTCAAACATAGTCTCTGTAATAAATATGTTTTAGTGGATTTATTCAAAAAAAATAAAGATCTTTTTTTAGTTAAGTTATTTTCTGTAAACTCTATTGGTGTAATTTCAAGGTCTGTTTTAGGGTTTGTTTCGCAAAAAATAGTAGCCGTTTATTTAGGTCCGAATGGAATTGCCTTATTAGGTAATTTAAGAAACGCCCTAAATTTATTTGGTTTTGTATCTACCATAGGAATAGACCAAGGTGTTTTAAAATACCAATCTGAATTTGAGGATAAACCGAATGAGTTAAAAAAATTATACGAAAGCTCTTTGGCATATAGTATAATTGGGAGTATCGTTATTTTTTTAGTCTTATTTTTTGGTGCAACCTATTGGAGCAATTACTTATTTAAAACACCAGAATACAATTACTTGTTTGTTATTCTGGCTTTTACTTTGCCTTTTACAGCATTATACAATTTATGCTTTGCAATAATTAACGGTAAATCAAATTATAAAAAGGCCACTCTTATTTCGTTTACAGCGTATGCAATAGTGACTTTATTTATCGTAGCATTAGTTATTTGTTGTGATTTAAATGGAGCTTTATTGGCTGTTGTGTTAACACCCATAGCCCAAATTATAACCTTAATGATTTTTGCAAGAAGTGAAATGTATTTGTTTTACGGCTTAAAAATTAAATTCCATAAATTTTATAAGAATAATCTTTTCGTATTTATTGTCATGTCTTTTTCGGCCGTTGTTCTTGGGAATGTAGTAGAACTTCAATTAAGAAATCATATAATTAAAAAACTGTCAATACAAGAAGCAGGTTATTGGACCTCAATGTTAAGTCTTTCAAATTATTATTTGTCTTTTATGACAGGAGTTTATTCATTATATATTTTACCAAAATATGCAAAAATGACTAGTTTGAAAGTTTTTAAAAAAGAACTGGTTAGTATATATAAAATAATAATTCCAATTTTTGCTCTTATGTTTATGGGCATTTATGTATTTAGAGAAATAATTATACAACTATTATATAGCAAAGAGTTTTTACCCATGCAAAGCTTGTTTAAATGGCAGTTAATAGGTGATTTGGTTAAAATTATAGCAGCAGTAATGGCCTATCAATTTATAGCACAAAAATCATGGAAATTATTTATTATAACTGAAATGATCTCTTATGCGTTATTATATATCTTTGGTGTTTATTTTGTAGATAAAATGGGAATAGAAGGCATTGTATTGGCTCATTTTTTAAGATATGTAGTATATTTAATAGTCATAATATTTTTAGTTCAATATATTTTTAAAAAGCATAACACTATTGATGAGGTCAAACATTCATGATTTAAAAATTCTTGATATTCCAAAGATTAGGGATCCTAGAGGTAATCTTGCGGTTATAGAAAAAGATGTTATTCCATTTAAAATGAAAAGGGTATATTATTTGTTTGATATACCAAGTGGATCAAATAGAGGCGGACATGCTCATAAAACACTAAGTCAGTTCTTAATTGCATTAAGTGGAAGTTTTGATGTTATTGTAAAAGATGGAATTGAGCAAATGAGAATTTCACTTAATGACCCTTCAAAAGGCTTATTAATAACACCAGGTATTTGGCGTGAATTAGAGAATTTTTCTTCTGGTGCTGTATGTTTGGTTGTAGCGTCTGATGTATATATGGAAGAAGACTATATTGAAGACTATGATGAGTATATTAAATACAACGCTTTTTAAATAATTGAAACAAGTTTTCTAACAAAAGCATTTTGACTAGCATAGTAATGGATATAATCTTTAATACTTTTTGATTTTATTTTTTTATAAATTTCTCTACCTACTTCTTTTTTCTCGTAATACCCTGCTAAAAATAATAACTCTTTATAGTAATCCTTATAAAATGAATCTATAATACCAGCATCATATTTGTATTTTTTATTAAAAAAATCAAACAAATTTTTCATTTGGGTTTTTAAAAAAATATGATTTTCAAAGCTATTTTCATGAGAATATGAATGGTCATGGACTCTATAAATATGTAACGATTCGTTTATGGTTTTAAAACTTGAATTCATAACTAAATCTACAAGTATTGGATAGTCTTCAATTGTAATTTTATTTTCTAAGTAAGTATCAAAATTCACAAATTCATATAAGTGTTTTTTGTTAAAACAGACACCTATAGTTGTTAATCTTCCAAGTAATACTTGTTCTAAATATAATTTTTTAGACAATTTCAACTCAATCTTATTGCTAAAATATTTAATAGATCCATCTTTTTCATAGAATTTATCAAAACCACTATCAACAAAACCTAATCTAGCATCACTTTTCAAAATATCTACCATTTTTTGAAGTGAGTACTCATGTTTAAGTAAGTCATCACCTGCAATATCAAAAACATAACGACCTTTACATCTGTCAAGTGTCGCTTTAAAGTTCCCTAAAATACCTAGTTGTTTTTCATTTATTTTTATGTTAAAAAGATGCGGGTGAATTAATTGATATTCGTTAATAATACGTATTGTATTATCGGTGGAGCAATCGTCACCAACAACAATTTCATAATTAAAATCTACTTTTTGTTTTAGAATAGATTGTAATGTTTCCTCAATGTGTTTTTCGTTATTATAGGTTATAAGATGAACAGATAAAGCAATCATGAATGATTTAAAATTTGGCTTATGTAATTCTTTTTACAAAGGAGAAATTTAAGACAAATAGAAAGACAATAAAAAAAATAAACGCTTATTTTTGATTATTATTGTTAAAGTGATGGATAATAAAAAAAAGATAGCATTAATTGGATATAGATTGAATAAAGGAGGCGCAGAACGTGTAATGGCAACGTTATCTAATTTTTTTTTTGAAAAAGGGTTTGAAGTTCATATTATTATTTTTCATGATGAATTAGGATATGCTTATTCTGGAACCGTATTTAATTTAGGAAAATTTAAAACTAAAACGAATAGTATTATTAATAAAATTAAGCGGTTTTATTACTTTAATAAGTATATGAAACAATTTGAATTTGATTTTATTATTGATTTTCGTTTTCGAATAAATATTATACAAGAAATTCTTATTAATAAGTACATTTATAAAGCAAAAACTATTTATACAATTCATAGTTCAAAAATTGATAATTATTTACCCCGGGCTACAAGTTTAACAAGGTTTATTTACGGGCACACTTATGCCATGGTTAGCATTAGTAAAACAATGAAAAAGCTTGTTGAAGAAACACATCAGTTAAAAAATGTAAAAACCATTTATAATGCAGTCGATGTTACTTTAATAAAATCTAAAGCAGTAGAACTAATTAATTTAAATTTTGATTTTATAATTGGAGTTGGACAATATGATACAAATGTTAAACAATTTGATAAACTAATTAAGGCTTACGCTAAATCTGAATTACCACAAAAAAATATTGCACTCGTTATTTTAGGGGATGGAAAATTAAGAAACTCTTTATTGAATATTATTAATGATTATAAAATAAATCATTTAGTGCATCTTCTAGGATTTGTATGTAATCCATATAAGTATATTAGTAAATCAAAATATTTTGTGTTAACAAGTAAATTTGAAGGATTCCCAATGGTTCTTATTGAAGCTTTAGCTTGTGAAACCCCCGTTATAGCATTTGATTGTCCAACTGGACCAAAGGAAATAATTCAACAGGAAATAAATGGTCTTTTAATTGAAGATCAAAATATGGATAAACTTATTCAGGCAATGAATGTTATGTTATCTAATGATGTTCTATATTCAAGATGTAAAATGAATGCTAAAATAAGTATTGATAAGTTTTCACTAAGTGTTATAGGAGGGCAATGGTTAGATTTAATGAGTTATAATTGATTTTATTTGAAAAAACTACTTTATATAACAACAAATTTGCAAAATTCTGGTGGGGTTGCTAGAATACTTTCGGTTAAATTAAATTATTTAATAGAAAAGTATGATTACAATATTTCGGTCATCAATTCGAATCAAAAGAACAATATCTTTTTTTATGATTTTAACGGTCAAATAAAGTTTTTTTCTATTAACACAAATCATCTCTTTGAATATAAAAAAGAATTAAATGTTCTTATTAATAATATTGAACCGGACATAATTGTTAATTGCGATAATGGCTTAAAAGGTTCTTTATTGCCATATTTAATAAATTCTAAAGCGCCTTTAATTTATGAAAGACATTGTGGTAAAAACATCAGTATTGAAACTTTAATAGAGAAGTTTAAATTAATGGCTTCCAATTTTATTCTAGAAAGAAGCATCAACAAATACAAAGAGTTTATTGTATTAAATGATAAAGAAAAGCAGGATTGGGATAGAAGTGATATTCAAATAATTCCAAATCCGTTGTGGTTAAATTTAAAACATAAAAAGAAAGAATACAATTCTAAAATAGCCATTGCTGTAGGAAGACATTCGTTTGAAAAAAGACTCGATAGATTAATAGCTATTTGGGCTAAAGTAGTTGAAAAACATCCTGATTGGGGTTTAAAAATTTATGGAGAAAGGAATAAAAACATACAATTAGAAAAATTAGTCAATAAATTAAATATTGAAAAAAACATTCAGTTTAATAATCCAACAAATGATGTAGAAAAAATTTATTCTGAGGCCTGTATGCTTTTAACAACTTCAGTATCTGAATCATTTGGATTGGTTTTAATTGAGGCCATGGCATTTGGAATTCCAGTAATTGCTTTTGGCGGAACTTCTGGTACAGAAACTCTAATTGATGATGGTGTAAACGGATTTCTTGTAAAACAGAATGAAACAAAAACCTATATTGAAAAAACTAATCTTTTAATAGAAAACGCAATGCAAAGAAAACAAATGGGAGAAAATGCAAGAAAAAGTTTAGAAAGTTTCAATATTGATTATATAATGATTTTGTGGCATAATTTATTTCAATCAATTAAATAAAACCCATTACTTTTTTAATGAACATAGTAATCCAATTTTATAAAAATTAAATAAAATCAATGAAGGATTTGATGATTCAAGTTGTTTTGTAAGGACTGGTTTTGTAAATTTAAATAGAAAAGATACAAAATAGTTTATCTTAATTTTTTTTAAGTTAGTATAGAAATTTAATATTTTTACAAATTTATAGTCAATTTTATTAGATTGATATAAGTCAAATATATTGATTATCCCTTCTTCAGTTTTTTTAATAAAAGCAATATTAAGGTCAATATCTCCATGTTCTACTGGATTGTCAATGTGTTTTACTTTAAGATTTGATTTACTAACTTGATAAGCAAATAAAGTATCATCATGTCCATATTTTGTTACACTTGTGTCAAATTTAATGGAATTAAAACATTCTTTCCTAATAAGAGTGTTGTTAAACATTAATGATTTATAAATATTTTTATTCCTTACCATTGCGGTTTTATCTTCAATTTGTTTTCCGTATTTCCAGCGTAATTTTTTATTGGCATCATCTATGTTTATAGGGTGAGTTCTACCGCCGTAAATTATATCTACATAGTTATCCAAATTGGAAATATAGTTAAACAAGAAATTTTTATTATTAATTATCGAATCTCCATCAATGAATAATAAGTATTCATATTTAGATTTTTTCACTAAATTATTCCGATTACCTCGATATCCGGCATTTTGCTTTTGAGCTATAAATTTGGAATTTTTTAATGAATTTATCTTTTCATTTTCCATATTTAAAGGAGATGAAGAAGCGTCATCAATGCAAATAAATTCGAAATCAATATTTAATAAAGTAGCTTGTTGTACAAGTTGTTTTGCAAGTGGATAAACATTATAATTATATGTAGGAATTAAGATTGAAAGCATAATTAAACTTTTCTCTGCACCACTTCAAAAACCTGGTTTTCATCACATTTCAATGTTTTGCTAGGGTATTTTAAAAGCAAAGCATAGTCATGGGTTGCCATTAATATGGTGTTTCCATTTTTATTAATGTCCTGTAACACTTCCATAACTTCAATGCTGGTTTGTGGGTCCAAATTACCAGTTGGTTCGTCGGCAAGAATGAGTTCAGGATTGTTAAGTAAAGCTCTGGCAATGGCAACACGTTGTTGCTCGCCACCAGAAAGCTCATGTGGGTATTTAAAGCCCTTGGTTTTCATATCAACTTTACTCAAAACTTCTTCCACTCGCGTATTCATTTCATTTATGTCTTTCCAACCGGTAGCTTTTAAAACAAACAACAAATTGTCGTTAATAGTTCTATCAGAAAGCAATTTAAAATCTTGAAAAACAATACCTAATTTTCGTCTTAAAAAAGGAATGTCGTTATCATTTAAGGTTTTTAAATCATAACCAACTATATGACCTTCCCCTTCAGTTAGTGTTAAATCCCCGTACAAAATTTTCATAAAACTACTTTTTCCTGACCCCGTTTTTCCTATTAAATAAACAAATTCTCCTTTATTTATTTCTACATTAACATTTGAAAGCACAAGATTATCACCTTGATAGATTGAAACGTCATTTAATTCTAAAATGGGATTGGACATAAAACTCAAGAATGTTTAATAGATGTAAATGTATTATTAAAAAGTTAAAAAGTTAAAAGTTAAAAGTTAAAAGTGTCATTTTGCTGATTTGGCCTTTGGTCTTCTGTCTTTGGTATTCCAACTTCCGTCTTCCGTCTTTGGTCTTCCGTCTTTTTCAACTTTTAATAACTTGGTTTATAATTATAATATGATTGTTACGTTATAAGATTTAGATTAAATTATCTTTGATTTTAAAATATAACCAAAATTTTTTATGACGTTTAAAAAAATTGTCTTCCTTGGGTTTGCTATAAGCCTTAGCTTCCAAATACAAGCTCAACTTTCTGCAGTTTACACCAATGATTTGGTTGACTACCAAAAAGCCCTATCACTTTATAACAATCAACAATATTTGGCAGCACAATCCTTATTTGGGTCTGTTCAAAAAACAGCAAAGGATGAGGTTTTGCAATCTGATTGTGCCTATTATATTGCCAATTCTGCAGTGCGTTTAAACCAGCAAAATGCCGATAGATTGGTTGAGGATTTCGTGAAAAAATATCCAACCAGTACCAAGCGCAATACCGCTTTTGTTGATGTAGCCGATTATTATTTTGAAAATTCAAAATATGCCTATGCTATCAAATGGTATGATAAAGTAAATGAGGAGGCTCTTTCTTCTAAAGAAACCGAAAAATTCAATTTTAATTATGGATATTCTGCCTTTGCATCAAAGCAAAATAAAGTAGCAAAAAAATACTTAAGTCGTGTTGAAAATTCTAAAGCGTATGGTTCACAAGCCAAATATTATATTGGTTTTATGGCTTATGAAGGTGATGACTACAATAAAGCCAATGAGTATTTTGAGCAAGTGAGTGATCAGGAACGGTACAAAGAAAAATTATCCTATTATCAAGCAGATTTAAATTTTAAATTAGGAAAATTTGAAAAAGCCATTGAATTGGCCAAAGAAAAATTGCCCACAGCTGATGTTAATGAAGTGTCTGAGCTTTCAAAAATTATAGGGGAGAGTTATTTTAATTTGGAAAAATATACTGAAGCTATTCCATATTTGAACGCTTATAAAGGAAAAAATGGCAAATGGAATAATACTGATTTTTATCAATTGGGGTATGCCTACTTCAAACAAAAGGATTATGAAAAAGCCGTTTCAGAATTCAATAAAATAATAGGGGGAAAGGATGCAACATCACAAAATGCCTACTATCATTTAGGGGAAAGTTATATAAATCTTGATAAAAAACAAGAAGCGCTTAATGCTTTTAGAAATGCATCAGAAATGAATTATGATTTAAAAATTCAAGAAGATGCATGGCTAAATTACGCTAAGATTAGTTATGAAATAGGAAATCCATACCAATCAGCGCCTCAGGTTTTAGCTGGTTATCTTGAAAAATATCCAAAATCAAGCTATAAAGATGAAATTGAAACCCTTTTGATCGATTCCTATATAACATCAAAAAATTATAAAGAAGCCTTAAAACTACTTGAAGGGAAAAAAAGTTTTGAAAACAAAGTAGCCTATCAAAAGGTGGCTTTTTACAGAGGAATTGAACTTTATAATGAAGGTCAATATCTTGAAGCTGGAACGCTTTTTAGTCAATCTTTGAAAGAACCACGAGATGATAGATATACGTCAAGAGCGACATTTTGGAAAGCAGAAACCGATTATAATTTAACCAATTATGAGGAGGCTTTAATTGGATTTAAGCAATTTGAACAACAATCTGTCTCCAAATCAACGCCTGAATATGAGAATATAGATTATAACTTGGCATATACTTATTTCAAACTTAAAAATTATGGGCAAGCTATTCGTTATTTTAATCAGTTTACCAATAATAAAAAAGAGGATAAAGTCAGTCCCGATATCTATCGGGAGAATGATGCCTTTTTGCGATTAGGTGACGCCTATTTTGTAACCAGTGATTATGCCAATGCCATTAAAGCATATAATAATGCCAATAAACTAGGGGAGGTAGATTCAGATTATGCATTCTTTCAAAAAGCTCTTAGTGCCGGTTATATCGGGCAATCCTCTAAAAAGATATCAGAATTGGAACAATTTATTTCAGAATATCCAAACTCTAAACTTCGTGATGATGCCATGTATGAATTAGGGAATTCATATGTAAAAGCAAATGAAACCGATAAAGCCATGCAAATGTACAATCGATTGAATACGGAATATAAAATGAGTTCATTTGTTCCAAAGTCATTGCTACGTCAAGGATTAGTTTATTATAATTCGAGCAAAAACGATTTAGCTTTAACCAAATTCAAAAAAGTTGCAGCAGATTATCCTAATACACCTGAAGCTGTTCAGGCGGTTGCTACGGCCCGATTAATTTATATTGATTTGGGTCGGGTTGATGAATATGCATCCTGGGTGAGAACACTTGATTATGTGGAAGTATCTGATGCAGATTTGGATAATGCAACTTATGAGGCGGCTGAAAAACAGTATTTAGATAATAATTCTGAAAAAGCCATTACACAGTTTAATAGTTATATCAATAAGTTTCCTAATGGGTTACATGCCTTGCAATCTCATTTTTATTTGGCACAACTTTATTATAAAAATAACTTAACTTCCAATTCGGCACCACATTACAAATATATAGTTGACGCATCACAAAATGAGTTTTCTGAAGAAGCACTGCTTCGTCTTTCGCAGTTTTATTTAGAAGAAAAAAACTATAATCTGGCTATGCCTTTATTAAATAGGTTGGAAAAAGAAGCCAATTTTCCGCAGAATGTTGTGTTTGCACAATCTAATTTAATGAAAGCTTATTATCAGTTAGAAAATTATAATGAAGCCGTTAAATATGCTGAAAAAGTATTGTCAAATCCAAAAATTGATAATAGAATTGCTGCCGATGCTCACATTATAATGGCACGTTCGGCAATGAAAACAGGCGATGAAGCAAAAGCAAAATTAAATTATGCCAAGGTGGAAACCGTTGCAACAGGCGAAACGGCTGCTGAAGCGTTGTATTATGACGCCTATTTTAAAAATAAGGAAAGTAAGTTTGAAGCTTCAAATGTTGCGGTACAAAAATTAGCCAAAGATTATTCGGGTTACAAATATTACAGTGCCAAAGGATTGGTGCTTATGGCCAAAAATTATTATGCACTTAATGATGCTTATCAAGCAACCTATATTTTAGAAAGTGTCATTGAAAACTTCAAAGAATTCAATGATGTTGTGACTGAAGCACAATCAGAATTAAACATTATAAAAAAGGAAGCATCAAAAACCAATGCTTCAGTAAAAACTCCAAATGGCAATTAATAATTAAATAAAATAAAAAATACCTATGCGAAAGCACATAACATATATTTTAGGAATTGTAGTGATGTTTTTTATTACAAATTCTTTTTCTCAAAATCGTGAAAAAGACACCATTAGTACGGGTGTCATAAATGTAGTTAAGCCATATACGCCTACTATTTCCGATGCTTTTAAGGTAAAAGAAATTCCTTCCATTGATGATAAAGAAACCGCCACAAAAAAGGACATTAAATATAATATTTTCTCCTTTCCAGTGGCGTCAACATTTACACCGGCAAAAGGCAATGCTGCCGTTGTTGAAAAAGCAAAACCTGTTAAATTGTTCGATAATTATGCCACGCTAGGTGTTGGCACCTATACCACGGTTGTAGGTGAAGTTTATTTAAACCATGCCATTAGCAGGACCGAAAGCGTTGGAGGCTATATAAGCCATCATTCGTCTCAAGGTGGTATTCCAGATTTATTGCTTGATGATAATTTTTCAGACACAAAAATCAATGTAAACTATGCCACCAGATTAAAGGATTTGTCTTGGAATGTGGAAGCTGGTTTAGGGCAGCAACAATATAATTGGTATGGTTTACCTGCGGCTATGGTGAGTGCTGCTAGTGCTAATGATGTAAAAGGTGGACATTCATTTTTTGATGTTCATTTTGGAAGTGATGTTACTTTTGAAAACACCTATATTAATTCGGGAAGTTTTTTATTCAGACGTTTTGGGGATAATCAAGGGTCTGGCGAAAATAGATTTGTTGTTAAATCTACTGTCGATATTCCTATTAATGATGTGGAAATTTCAACAGATATTGAATTCGATTATTTAAATGGGTCTTTTAACAGGAATTATTCAACACCTGATGAGCTAAAATATGGCAACTTTCAATTTGGAATAACGCCAAAATATGAATTAAAACAAGATGATTTAACCCTGATTCTTGGAGTTTCGGTATTTTATTCAAAAGATACAGAGGCTAGTAGAAGTAACATATATTTATATCCGCATGTTACCGCTTCGTACAGATTGGTAAATGATGTTTTAATTGCTTATGGCGGAGTTGAAGGCGGACTTATTCAAAATTCATACTATGGTTTTGCTACTGAAAATCCGTTTGTTTCTCCAACCTTAAACATCATGCCAACAGATCAATTGTATAATGGCTATGTTGGTTTGAAAGGTAAAGTGTCCAGCAATATGAGTTATAACATTAGTGGACGGTTTAATTCTGATAGAAATAAAGCCCTTTTTATAAATAATGAAATAACAGCAACCATACAAAATTATTCTTATGGTAATTCTTTTGGAATTGTATATGATGATGTTAAAACAGTGAGTTTTGCTGGAGAAATAAATGTGGATGTAAACAGAAATTTTAATTTAGGAATAAAGGCCGAATATTTTAGTTACGCTACAAATAGGCAAGCAGAACCATGGAATTTGCCAGATTTTAAAGGGTCTTTGTTTTTAG